>Ga0181531_10000651_pt1 | contig 22955 bp, 29 predicted proteins | sample PEATcosm2014_Bin_38_FD_119743 | JGI IMG/M metagenome (GOLD analysis project Ga0181531, IMG submission 119743) | Peatland microbial communities from MTU Mesocosm Facility, Houghton, MI, USA - PEATcosm2014_Bin11_10_metaG | ecosystem: Environmental > Terrestrial > Soil > Wetlands > Peat | place...
GATTCGGAGTGGCTTGGGTCGAGGATGAATGAGGTTGTGGCGTACGTGCCGGCGGTTACCGTGGAGCAGGTGTGATGGTGCCGGGGGGCACGACGCTGGGGATCATCGTCGTGCTGGGTGTCGTGACGTATTTTGCGGATCGGCGGTATCGCGGGCGGGGCGTGGCGAGGCGGCCGACCGATGAAGTATTTCGCGATCCGGCCAGTGGTGAGATCACGCGGGTGTGGACCGATGGGCGCGGGGAGCGCAGCTATCGGGTCGAGGGCGAGAGCGCCGAGGGCTCGACGAGCGACGTTAGGTGACGTCGTGGATGGTGACGGGTTCGGTTTTGCCGCGGATTTTGGCGACCAGGGTTTCGGCTTTCGGCTTTTCGCGCAGCCGTTGATACGTGCGGTCGTCGATGTAGGTGTGGGTTGGGGGGGCGGCGCCTTGCAGGCGGCTGGCGAGGTTCGCGGCGTTTCCGATGACGGTGTAGTCCATGCGCTTGGGGCTGCCGATGTGGCCGGCGACGACTTCGCCGGTGGCGACGCCGATCGCGAGTTGGAGCGGGTGGCCGTCGGCGTTGATCGTCGCGGCGGCGCGGTGGAGGGCGCGGGCGACGGCCAGGGCGCGGGCGGCGTCGTCGTCGCGCACGCGCGGTGGGCCGAAGACGACCATCAGGCCGTCGCCGTAGAATTTGTCGAGCAGGCCGTCGTGTTCGAAGACGACTTGCACGGCGGCGGTGAAGAACGCGTTGAGGATCTCGACCACGCGTTCGGCGTCGAGCCGGCCGGCCAGTTCGGTGAAGCCGTCGATGTCGGCGAAGAGGATCGTCGCGGCGGCCCGCTCGCCGCCCAGGGCGACGCCGCCCGGTGCGCTCATCAGTTGTTCGACGACGTGCGGCGCGAGGTAGCGCGCGAAGGCTTCGCGGACGGCGCGGCGCTGCTCGACGTCGGCGGCGTGCAAACGCTCGAGGTTGCGGCGTTCGGTCAGGTCGGTGACGGCGATGGCCCAGCCGTGGCGGGCGTTGTCGTCGGGGAGTTCGATTTGCGCGATGCGCACTTCCAAGGCGAGGGCGCCGCGGGTGGGATGACGCGCTTCCATCGGTTCGCCTTTGCCGCTCAAGCCGCCGGCGGCCAGCAGGCCGGTGATGCCGGGGATCAGTGCGTCGAGGGCGCGCGAGGGGCGGCCGAGCATCGTCGCGCTGTCGATCCCGAACGTCTGCGCGGCGGCGTCGTTGAAGCTCGCGACGCGACCGCCGCCGTCGACGGTGATGACGCCGCTGGTGATCGAGGCCAGGACGCGCGCCTGCAGTTGCTCGAGCCGGCTGATCTCGACCACTTGCGCGCGCATCGCGTCGAAGAGACGGGCGTTCTCGATCGCCAGCGCGGCTTGGTTGGCGAAGGCGGTGAGCAGGTCGGGGTCGGCCGGTGAGAACAGGCCGGGCGCGACGCGCGAATCGAGGTACACGACGCCGATCGTGCGCGACTTGATCGCCAGCGGAACGCACACGATCGAACGCAGCCGCAGCGCGCGTACCGAGAGGTTGACGTTGAAGCGCGGATCCTGCTGCGCGTCGGTGGTGACGGTGGGTTCGCCGCTCTCGAAAACGCGCCGCACGGTCGTGTGTGAGGGACGCATGTCGTCGCCCTCGACCGTCGCGCGATCGATCCCGTAGGTCGTGGTCAGCTCGAGCTCGCCCTTCTCGTCGGCGATCATGACGAAGCCCCGCTCGGCCTGCATGACCTCGACCGCGGTGTCGAGGACCCGCCGCAGCACGACGTCCAGCTCGAGCGAGGAGTTGACCGTCTCGGCGACCCGGCCCAGGGTGTGCAGCTTGGTCAGTTCGCGCTCGGCGTTGGTGGCCGAGGCTGCCGCCTTGCTCTGCAGCGAGGCCCGCTCGAGCTTGAGGGTCTCGTAGGCCCGCTCGGCGTCGGCGAGGGCGGCGAGCAGCGCAGGATCGGCGGACGCGGCAAGCCGCCTCCGCAAGAGGTTGAACGCGTCGACACCCGTTTCCGGTACGTTCACCTTGCCTGCTTCCCTACGGGCCGGTGCCGTCCCGCTCATCCGGCGATCATCTCCCGGCAACGTCGCGTTCACGCCGATACGGCAGCCTGACGGCATGCAGACCACACCTCTGGCGACTGCCGACGCCGCGCTGGCAGCACGTACCCAGATCGAACGGCTTGCGCCGGCAGCGGCGCACGACCAGCGTGGCGCGGCCCGACTCGCCCGTGCGGCGATCTTCGAAGAGGCGCTGCTCGGCGCGCTCAAGGCGCGCTTTGCCGAGTTGCGCGGCGTGGCCCGATGAACCGGCAGGAATCTGCCAACGCCGAGGGCTGCCGATGAGCGAGTTCGACCTGCTCTCCGTCGCGGCCGACGGCATGGACGTGCAACGCACGCTGCTCGACGTCGCCGCACGCAACGTCGCGGCGGCGCAAGCCTCGACACCCGAGCATCCGTATCCGCGCCTAGTCGCGCGATTCGCGGCGCCGACGCCCGAGGACGCACTCGACGCGCTAGGCGATCCCGACGGCGCGGACGACGACGCGCCGGCGACCCGGCTGCTCGGCACCGCACCGGACGGAGAGCGCGCCGACGCGCTGACCGAGATGATCGCCGTCCTCGACGCGCAGCGCGCATATGAAGCCAATGCGTCGGTGTTCGACGTCGGGAAACGGCTTGCCGAACGCACCCTCGACGTGGGCCGCTTCTGATGCGGGTCGACATCCTCGTCCCCGATGCGGTGCCCAGCGAAGTGCCGCGCATCTCGCCGATCACGCCCTCGCCGGAGGGCAACGCGTTCGGTGCGCTCGTCGACGCGGCGGGTGCGGTCCTCTCCGGCGCACAACGCGCCGAAGATGCCTTTGCCGCGCACCGCGGAGGCTTGCAAGAGATGGTCGTCGCGCGTGCGCGTGCCGACGTCGCCCTACAAATTGCGACCGCCAGCGCGCAACGCGCGGCGCAGGCGCTGGCGACCATACTCGGCATGCAGGTATGACGCTGCACGCCGCTCTGGCGCGCGTGCAGGCGCTCTCGCCGCGCGCGCGCATGCTCGCGCTGGCCGCATTCGCGGCGCTGCTCGTGCTCGGTGTCCTGAGCGCTGTGATCAGCCGCGACACGCGGGTGACGCTGTTCGCGACGCCGCTCGTTCCCGAACAGCGCGCGGAGGTCGAGCAGCGGCTGGCGGCGTGGAACGTGCCGTACGCCGTGCTGCCGGACAACGTTCGCGTCGAGCGCGGACGGCGCAGCGATCTGCTCTTGCGGCTCGCGCTCGCCGGCATTCCGCACCCGCACCTGCCCGACAGCAGCGAGGCGCTCGCGCACGTCGGCGCGCTGACGCCGCCGGCCGTGCTCGAAGCACAGACGCGCGACGCGCTCGCCGACGATCTCGCGCTCGCGTTGCGCGGCGTCGCCGGCATCGACGACGCACGGGTCGTCATCGCGCCGGCCAGCGGCGGCATCTATGCCGACGAGCCGCGTCGCGACGCCAGTGCCAGCGTGCGCGTCACGCTCGCGCCCGGCGCGCGGCTCGACCCGCGCACCGTGGCGGGGATCCAGGCGTTCGTCGCCGGCGGTGTGCCGGGTCTCGACGCGCAGCGAGTGGTCGTCCTCGACGATCGCGGCCTCGCGCTCGCGGTGGGCGCGGCCGACGACGCGGCCGATGTCCAAACGGCGTTGCAGAGTGCGCTCGACGACGCATTCGGCCCCGGCGCAACCATCGTGCGCGTCCATCGCGAGCTGCAAGGTGAGCGTCGCGACGTCGATGACGTCCGCCGCACCGCGCTGGGCGGTACGATCGCGCGCACCAGCGACGACGAACGGTATGCGTCGGCGCAGAAACGGTATTCGCGCAGCGGCGGCAGCGAGGACCGCGGGAGCGAGACGCGCGAGGAGCGGCGCAGCAGCGGCACCGATGCGACCGCGCGCCTGAGCGTCGCGGTCTTCGTCGATGCGGCGCGCGGGCTCGATCTGGGCGCGATCCGTGGCCTGGTGGCCGCGAGCGCCGGGCTGCGGCCGGCGCGCGGTGACGAGTTGCGTGTCGAGGCGGTCGCGTTCCGCGCGGGCGCGCCGGTGCCGCGAACGGTCGCGGCTCCGGGATGGCTGCTCGCGCTTGCCGGCTTCGCGCCGCAAGCACTCAGCGCGCTCGCCGTCGTGCTGGTGGTCGCCTTCGCCGCCAAACCGTTGGCCGGCGTGGCGTTGCGCGCGCTCGAGACTGCCGCGGCGCGCAGTGCTGCGCGCGAAGCCGTCGGCGTCCCGCCGGCGCGCGTCCGCGGCGCGCTGGCCGGCGAGCCGCCGCACGTCGCCGCGGCGATCATCTCGGCGTTGCCGACCGCAACCGCCGCCGCCGTGTTGGAGCTCTACCCGCCCGACGAACGCGCCGCCATCGTCCGTCGCTTAGCGCGCGCGCACGGGGACCTCGTCCCCCCGATCGACGAGCTGATCCGTGCCTGAGTTCGTGAGTCTAGCCGACGCGTTGCGGGGCGGCCATCGAGGAACCGGCCATGGACCGAGCGCAGCAGCCACGTCCTCCGCCGAAGCGCCCGTTGCGAGGTCGGACGGGGGCCCCCGCGATGCGGAGCATCGTGGGGGGCGCGCAGCCGAGGGCGAAGCGCCTTTCAACGAAGCGCCGTTTATACGCGATGCGCGCTTGTTTCGCGCGCGGCTCGCCGATGCATTCGATGCGGCGTCGGCAAGGTTGTTGCGCGAGCTCGCGACCGACGTGCTCGCGCGGGAGTTGCGGATGGCGCCGTGCGACATCGCTGCGCTGGTCGCGCGACTGTGCGCGCAGGCGCCGGTCGTGCGCGTCCGCGTCGCGCCGTCCGAGGTGAGTGACGCGTTCGGCTTTCCGTGCGTCGCCGATCCCACGCTCGGCGCCGGCGATGCGATCCTCGAACTCGAAGGCGGCGTGATCGACGCGCGACTCGGTGTTCGCCTCGCGCTGCTGCTGGAGACGTCGTGAACGGTCGTCCCGGTGGCGCGGTGGCGGCGACGCGCGGGGGGCTCCTCGAGGTGGCGCTGCCGGGCGTGCGCGTCGGCGCCGGCGTGCGCGTGCGCGCGAGCGCCGGGACAGTCGCGGGCGAGGTGGTCGCGCTCCAGGGCGCGCGCGCGCTCGTCGCGCCGTGGCGCGCGTTGGCCGGCGTCGCGGTCGGCGACGCCGCCGAACTCGACGATGGCGTGCGGCACGTCGTCGTCGGTACCGCGCTGCTCGGCCGCGCGATCGACGCGCGCGGTGCGCCGCTGGACGATGCCCCGGCTGCGCGCGGCCCGCGCCGTGCCGTGCCGGGACCGACGCCGGCGCTCGGCGAGCGCGCGGCGTGCGCCGGCATCTGTTGGACCGGCGTGCGGGCCATCGACGGCCCGCTGCCACTCGGTCGCGGCGCGCGCATCGGGATCGTCGGGCCGGCCGGCGCCGGCAAGTCGACGCTGCTCGAAGCGATCGAACGCGGATCCGACGCCGACGCCGTGGTCGTCGGGCTGATCGGCGAACGCGGCCGCGAAGCCGAACGGCGTCTGCGCCCCGGCCCGCGCACGACGGTCGTCTGCGCGACGGCCGAGCGGAGCGCCGCCGAACGCGTGCGAGCAGCCGAGGTGGCGGTAGGGCAGGCCGAAGCGCTGTGCCGCCGCGGGCTCGACGTCGTCCTGATCCTCGATTCGCTGGCCCGCGTCTGCGCCGCGGCCCGCGAGTTGGCGCTCGCGGCCGGCGAGCCGGCCGGCCGCGCTGGCTACCCTGCCTCGGCCTTCGCCCGGCTGACCGCGCTGGTCGAGCGGGCCGGGGCGTTCGCGCACGGCAGCATCACCCTCGTTGCGACCGTCCTGAGCGAGGGACCCGACGAGCACGACCCGGTCGCCGAGGCCGCCCGGGCGGCACTCGACGGTCACTTCGTGCTGGCGGAGCGGCTCGCCCGGCGCGGGCACTTCCCGGCGCTCGACCTCACCCGGAGCGTCAGCCGCACCGCGAGCGAGGTGGCGGCCCCGGAACACCTGCAGGCGGCCCACCGGCTGCGGGCGGCGGTGGCGGCGCTCGATGACGCGCGAGAAGCCCGTGCGCTCGGACTCGACGTCGCCGCCGGCGACCCGTTCCTCGCTCGCTGCATCGCGGCCGAGGGGGAGATCGACCGGTTCCTCCGCCAGGACGGGCACCCGGCGAAGGCGCACGAGACCCTCACGCAACTGCTCCGCCTCGCCGATATGCTTGGATGATGGACGTCTTCTCCGACATCTCCGCGGTCCAGGCCCGGATCGCTGAGATCTCGGGCACCTCGCCGCTCGCCACCCCGCCGCCGGCCGTCGCGCCGAGGTCGGTCGGTGCGCCGCGCTTCGCGAGCGCGCTCGCCAGCGCACTCGGCCCCCAAGAGGAAACCTCGCCCGACGCCGCCGGGATGAGCGCACCGGCCGCGGTCGCGCCCGAGCAGATCGACTCGCTGGTGCAGCAGAACGCCTCGACCTGGCAGGTCGACCCCTCGCTCATCAAGGCCGTCATCGCCAACGAGTCGGGCTTCGATGCGAACGCGACTTCGAAGGTCGGCGCGCAGGGGCTCATGCAGCTCATGCCGGAGACCGCAGCCTCACTCGGCGTCCGCGATCCCTACGACCCCGTGCAGAACGTGGCCGGTGGGACGCGCTACTTGCGCAGCTTGCTCGACCGCTTCGGCGGCGATTCGAAGCTCGCCGTGGCAGCGTACAACGCAGGCCCCGAGGCCGTGGAGAAGTACGGCGGGATCCCACCCTATGCCGAGACGCAAAATTACGTCCAGAACGTCTTGGCCTCGGCTGACCGCTACCGCACCCCGTAGCGTCGCCCTGGTCGTCCTGTTCGCTGCGTTCGCGCTCCCCGCGAGCGCCGCGTCGCGGCGTGATCCGACCGCCGTGCCGGTGACGACGATCCTGGCCGCCTACGACCGCGCCACCCGCTCCGACACGGTGAAGACCTACATCGCCGACGGCACCCTCGAAGGCGAAGGGCTGAAGGGCACCTTCCACGTGGTGCGCGACGGCACCAACGAGCGGGAAGAGGACACGCTCGGCCCACGGCGGGAGACGACCCTGCGGCTGGGCGATCACCTCTTCGTGCAAAACGCGAACGGCAACGTGCGCGAGCTGCGCGGCTACCTGCACCGCCGTTCGCTGACCGAAGAACTGCTCGACTCGGGCGACTTCGTCAAGCACCCGGAGCTGGCGACGTTCCTCGGCTGGGCTGCGCTCGACGGCAAACGCGTGTGGCGCCTGGAGGTGAATGCGCCGGGCGGCGAGCCCGAGACGCTGTGGATCGACGCCGCGACCGGGTTACCGCTGCGGCTCGAATATCTCGACGGTGACGGCCCCTCGTACGTCGACTACGGCGACTGGCGGACGATCGGGGGCAGCGACATCCCGTTCCGCGCCGTGATCAGCGACGGCGACCATCAATTCGACACCGTCGAGCAGACGACGTCGGTCGTCGTCGACCAGCCCGTCGATCAGCAGGCGTTCACCCCGCTCGTGCCGCGGCTCTTGCAGACCGATCGCGTTCACACGGTGCCGCTGATCGAGCGCGACGGCCACTACGGCATCAGCGTCCACATCGCGAACCGCGATTGGTTCTTCTTGCTCGACACCGGCGCGCAGTCGATCCTGGTCGACACCGGGGTGCTCAAGGCGGCCGGCGTGACCGGCGAGGGCGCGATGGAAGTGCGCGGCGCCGCGCGCAGCGGCGGATTGCTCAGCGCGACCTTGCCGGCGCTCTCCGTCGACGGCGCGACGATGTCCGACGTCGTCGTCTCCGCACTCGACATCGGCTCGAGCCTGGGCGGCCTCAAGATCGACGGTATCTTGGGCTATCCGTTCTTCGCCTCGGCGATCGTCGAGATGGACTTCGCCCATCACGAGCTGCGGTTCGGGACGCCCGGCTCGTTCGCGCCCGGCGGTGCCCGGGTCGACCTCGACGTCGACCGCGAGCTGGCCGAAGCGACCTTCGAGATCAACGGCCACCTGGACGCGCCGTTCATCGTCGACACCGGGAATAGTGAAGACATGCTGCTCTATCGGCCGTTCCTGGAAGCGCATCCGGGGGTCGTGCCGACCAGCGGCGCGGGCTCGTTCAACTACGGCATCGGCGGGTCGAACGCCACCTACCGCACCTCGCTCGGAGAGTTGCAGATGGGCAGTTATCGGCTCTTCGACCGCCCGGTCGACGTGGTGATGGCGCAGAGCGGCGCGTTTGCCGACCGCGTCGACGCCGGTAACGTCGGCCTGGGTGTGCTGCGCAACTTCGTCGCCACCTTCGATCTCGCCAACGCGTCGATGTATTTGACGCCGGGTGCGGGGTTCGACGCCGGCGCGTCCGCCAACAAGCCTTCCGCTTCGCGCTGAGCGCGCGCGTTACACGGCGGCAACACCGCGGACACATCGCCGCGCTACGGTCGAGCGCGGAGGAACGTTCGCATGTTGCAGACCGCCCCGCTCACCGTCGTCGCGACCCAGCTTGCCCTCACCGACCGCCGTGCGCTTTCCGAAGCGTGGTACAGCGCCTTGCACGCCGCGGCCCCGCCGCGCCGCGACGCGCTCGCCCGCGGGCCGGCCGGCGCGCCGCGCCGTGCGCCCGACCGCCGGCCCGGCCCGCTCGTGCAGGCACACGAACGCCCCGTGCAGGCGCGTGCACCGCTGGTGGCACGCGTGCAGGTCGCACGCGTCGCGCGGGCCGAGCACGTGCCGGAACGGCGCGCGCCACAGAGCCCGCTGGCGCGGCGGTTGCAGCGTGCGATCGTGCGCCGCATCCGGCGCGGTTTGCCGGGCAGTTTCGCGATGCGTGCCGGCGAGGGCCGCGTGCAGATCCTCGTGCGCAGCGACGGGACGGCGACGCGGATCGTCGCGATCTGCGCGCCGCCGCTGCGGGCGCGCGTCGAGCGGGCGCTCGCGCAAGCGCGTTTCGCCCTCGCCGCGTACGGCGTGCAGTGTGAGGTGCGGCCGTGATCGACCCGGCGCCGGCCGACGCGCTCGCGCGCATCGCGGCGCGGGCGCAGGATCTGCGCGAGGCGTTCCAACCCGGCGCGCAGCCGCGCTTCGGCGACGTGCGCGCGCCCGAACGCACGGCACCATCGGCCGATCCGCTCAGTGTCGCGCTCCCCGAGGATGCCTGGTTGGTCGTCCACGACGCGGACGGGACGCGCGCGTACAGCCGTGACGGCGCGTTGCGCGTCGACGAGGGGACGCTGCGCACCGCGGCCGGCGCGCCGGTGCTCGGCTTTCCCGGCGGCAGCGCGCGCGGCGCGCTGCCGGTGCCGCTGCGGCTGCCGGACGTCGACCGCGCGTTGGGTCGCACGACCGATGCGCGCCTCGATCCCGACGGGACGTTCGTCTACACGCGGCTGGCAGTCGATCCGCGAACCGGTGTCCCGGACCGCGAGCGCGTCGTCCTGGGACGGATCGCGCTGGCGCGCTTCCCGGCCGGCACGCAACCGCTGCGCCGCGAGGGCACGCAGGTCGCGGCGCCGTCGGGCGTCGCTCCGCACCTCGGCACGCCCGGCGACGGCACCTTCGGTGCGCTGATTCCCTACCGGCGCGACGCCGGCAGCGTCGACCTGCTGGCCGGTGTCGATCGCCTGAACGAAGCCTATCGGGCGTTCGAGGCGCTGGGTGCGGTGGTGCGCACGCGGGCGGGGATGCAGAAGACGACGCTGGACTTGGTCAAATGATCGCCGACGTGCGCTTCGGCGCGCCGGTCGACGGGCTGCGCGCGCTGCAGTTCGCACCGCGGGCGTCGATCCCGCTGGCGGCGGCGTGCCTGGTCGCGAGCGGCGTGCGCGAGGCGTTGCGCGAGCTGCTCGGCGAGCGCTGCGAGCTGGTCGTCGGCGAACCGGCGGCGGTCGACGCCGCCGCCTGGGGCGTCCTGGTGCGGGAGGCGTCGTCGTTTCTGCTGCGTGGCCGCCAGACCGACGTCGTGCTGGTCGTTCCGCAGCGCGACGCGCGCCGGCTGGTGCTGCGCGCGTTCGGCGAGGCCGATGCGCTCCCCGACGAGGCGTGCTCGGCGCTCGAGTTGCGCGCGCTCGAGCGGATCGCCGCGCGGTGCGCGCGTGCCTGCGAGCCGCTCTGCGCCGAGCGGAGCGGCCCGCTGCGCGCGGTCGGCCCGCACGAGGTGCCGGCCTGCGTCGCCTACGTCGACCTGCGCGTGTCGGCGCCGTTGCCGCTGGTGCTCGGAATCGGGATCGTGCGCGACCTCCCCGATCCCGGTCCCGGCGGGGGACTCGGCCCCGAGGCGCTCGCCTCGGTGACCCTGGAAGCGCGGGCCGTCTTCGCCCAGGGGACGATCGATGCAGCCGCGTTCGTGAAGATTCGGCCGGGCACGATCGTGAAGCTGGACACCAAGGTCGGTGCTCCGGCATGCTTGAACATCGCAGGGCGACGTTATGCGTCCGGGGTGCCTGGCATCCTCGACGCGCGTGCCGCCTTTCTCGTCCACGACGTCGCGTCGGGAGCCCCCTCGTGATCATGACCGAGTCCGCCAAGAATCTCGATCTCCTCATGAACGTGCCGCTGAAGGTGACGGCGGAGCTTGGCACGTGTAAGATGCTGGTCCGGGATATTCTCAAGCTGGGGACCGGCTCGATCGTCGAGCTGGACCGCTTGGCCGGCGGGCCGGTCGACCTGCTCGTCAACGACCGCCTCGTCGCCCGCGGCGAGGTGGTGGCGATCGACGACAACTTCGGCGTCCGCGTCACCGAGCTGATCGAAAAGCCGTAACCCCGCGGCAACCTCGCGGACACGTGCGGGGCGCACGATCCGTGCATGGATGCCGTCTTGCAGATCGCCCAGCACGGGCGCGGCTCGTTGCCGCTCGACGTGCTCGCCGCACTCACCGTGCTCTCGATCGCGCCGTTCGTGTTGGTGCTCTCGACCTCGTTCGTACGCATCGTCGTCGTGCTCGGGATCGTGCGCTCCGCGCTCGGCACCGCGACGTTGCCGCCGAATACCGTGCTGACGGGTCTCGCCCTCGTGCTGACGTGCGTCATCATGACGCCGACGTTCCAGACGATCGAGCGCGACGCGATCCGTCCCTACGCCGCTGGGCGACTCTCGCAAGCAGCGTTCATCGATCGCGCATCGGCACCGCTGCGCGGCTTCATGCTGCGCCAGACGAAGGCGCGCGATCTGCTGGTGTTCGACCGCGTCGCGCACCTCCCACCGTCGACGCCTACGCGCACGGTGCCACTCACGGTGCTGATCCCGGCGTTCGTCGTCGGCGAACTCCGTTCGGCGTTCGCGATCGGTGTGGCGCTCTATCTCCCGTTCGTCGCGATCGACCTTGCGGTGGCGGCAATTCTCATGGGCTTGGGAATGGTGATGTTGAGCCCGCCGGTGATCGCGCTGCCGTGTAAGCTGCTCCTCTTCGTGATGGTCGACGGTTGGGCGCTGGTCTGCAGCGGCGTGGTCGCGAGTTTTCGGTAGAGGAAGCGGAAAGCGACCTGCCTCCTCCTGGCGAATATTCAGTGATGGACCCGCTCGTTGGCTCTGGCGATCCCTCCATGGAAAGCCTGCTGATTGCCCTCGCGCTGGCGGTCGTCATTAGCGTCGCGGTATTTGTTCAATCGAACTCGCGAGATCCGGGCGACGAGCCCCTCGGATACGAGACAAGTATCGAGGCTCTCAGCACGGAGGAAACAGAAGACGGTCTTGAGGGCGCGATGGACGATGCGTTCATCGTAGATGTCGCGTCTCGCTACAACGAGGCGCTCGTCGCGACGCTCGATCAGATAGACATCGCGCTGCTCACGATCGTGAGTGTCGACGTTGCCTTTGCGGTGTTCGCGGTCGACAAGGTGTTTCGACTGACATGCGTGCTTCAGCATGTCGCGATCTACGGAGTTGCTGTCTCCATGGTCATTGGAGTCGTTGGCTACTTTTCAGGGGTGTTCGCGCGAGACGGAATCCGCCCCAGGCGGCTTCTGGGAGACCTCTATGAGCGCGGCGAGGACGCAATCGGCCCGGCGCTAAGTGAACTGATCAAAAACGGAGAGTGGAATCGTCGCTGGCGGTTGTTCAAGCGAATCTGCGCCGTGTTTGCGATGGCGGCGTTCCTTTGCGGTGCGCTCTCAATCGTCGTACCGGTCCTGCGTGAGGGAGCAATGAGAGCCGACGCGGCACTTCCGCCGACTGCCTGCAAAGTGGTAAGCTGGTGAATATGCCGCCGAAAAAGGTCAGTTTCGGAATGTCGGCCTCGGTTCGCCGGCTGGCGAAGAAGATCGCCCTGGAAGATCGGATTCCGACGCTCGGTCCCAACGAAGAGCGGCCCGAGCACTTTTACACCACCAACCACTTTACTGGCGGCTCGGCCTCTGTCGCGCGTGTCCGTCACACAAAAAGCGAACCAGACAAGTGGCGCAAGCCGTAAGGCGACCTGCAAAACAGGCGATTGCTCGCTAGCCCGCGCGAACCCCTGGCGAATGTCCAGATGGGCTGAGCCGCGGTCCTTGGACTGAGCCGGGCCGGAATCTCGCTCCGGATGGGCAAGCCTAGCGGGGATGCGTATTGCCGAGAAGCTGGGGAGCCGGCGGCCGTTTTTCTCGTTCGAGTTCTTTCCGCCGAAGGACGACGCCGCCGAGGCGACCCTGCTCGCGACGATCGAGACGCTGCGACCGCTCGACCCCGGGTTCGTCTCGATCACCTACGGGGCCGGCGGCTCGACCCGGGCGCGCACGGTCGACCTCGCCAAGCGTCTGCGGATTGATGGTGGCCTCGACGTCATGGCCCACCTCACGTGCGTGGGTTCCTCGGCCGACGACCTGCGCGGGGTGCTCGACGACTTGCGGGCCGGCGGGGTCGAGAACGTCCTGGCGCTGCGGGGCGACCCGCCGCGCGGAACCAGCAGCTTTGTCGCGGCCGAGAATGGCCTGGCGACGAGCACGGAGCTGGTCACGCTGGTGAAGTCGGAATTCGCACTCTGCGTCGGCGGCGCGTGCTATCCCGAGAAGCACCCCGAGGCCGCGAGCCTCGATTCCGACCTGGCGGCACTCTCGGCCAAGGTCCGTGCCGGCGCCGAGTTTCTCGTCTCGCAGTTGTTCTTCGACAACGCGCGGTTCTTCGAGTTCGTCGAGCGCGCGCGGGCGTGGGGGATCCGCGTGCCGATCCTGCCCGGGATCATGCCGATCACCAACTACGATCAGATCGACCGCTTCACCAAACAATGCGGAGCGACGATCCCGCCCAGCCTGCGCGCGGAGCTGGAAGCGCGCCGTGACGATCCGCAAGCCGTCATCGACCTCGGCGTCGCGTACGCCACCCTACAGGTTGCCGACTTGCTCGCGCGCGGTGCCGTTGGCGCGCACTTCTACACGCTCAACCGCTCGCCGGCGACGCGCGCCGTCGTGTCTGCGGTCTTAGCGGCACGGCGGGCGTGGTAGCCGATGGATACCGCGCACCTCGTCCAAGCATTCACGGACGCGATGACCCACGAGGGCGTCGAGGCACTGATGCGTCTGTGGGCACCGGACGGCGAGTGGGTGATCATGGCGACCGGTGAGACGTTCAAGGGACTCGATCAGATCGAGCAGCTCGCGAAACGGTCGATCGCGGCACGGACCCACGGATCCGGGCAGGGACTGTTGCCCTTCAACGTGTTCACCAACCCCGAAGGGACGAGACTCTGTTGGGAATACGTGCACAAGGCCGTGGTAACGGACCAATGGCCGGCCTCGACACATCGGCCGGCCCCGGGAACCGAGCTGGAAATCCCCATCGTCCTGATTTGTGAGATCAGCGAGAACAAACTCACCAAGATCAGGGAGTACTTCGACCTGACGACTGCCACCGAACCCGGCGTTCACCGCAAGCTCTACTCCTAGCTCAACCGCCCAGACGCTCACACGGCGGACACGATTCGGTAACATCGGGCGCGCACGCTCTCCCCATGGAGACGTTCGACGCGCTCTTGCGGGACGCGCTGGTGGTGACGGCGCTGCTGGTCCTACCGGTCTTGGTCGCGGCGACCGCGGTCGGGGCGACGGTGGCGGTGGTGCAGGCGGCGACGCAGGTGCAGGAACAGACGCTGACGCTGCTGCCGAAGATCGTCGCCGTCGGCCTCGTGCTGGCGCTGTTCGGCCGGTTCGGGCTCGGCCTGTGTGCGCAGTTGTTCGCCGAAGTCGTGGCGCGGATGGCGCTGCTCGCGCGCGGATGACGCAGGCGACGCTGCTCGTCTTCGCGCGCGCCATTGGCCTGGTCGCGCGAGCGCCGGCCACCTCGCACCCTTCGGTGCCCCCGATGGTGCGTGCCGGCTTCGCACTCGCGCTGGCGTTCGCCGTCGCGCCCCACGTCGGCCCGGTCGGCACGTTGGACCTGGCGGCGCTGACGCTCGCAATCATCGGCGACTTCGCCGTCGGCGCGGCGATCGGCTTCGGGGCTTCGCTGCTCTACGACGCGGCGTACTACGCCGGGCGGACGATCGACGAATATCTCGGCGTGCGCGGGAGCGTTCCGGGCGCGAGCGTGACCAGCTCGCAAGCGTTCGGGCGGCTCTGGTCGTACGGTTTTCTGGCCGCGTTCGTCCTGCTCGACGGGTGGGTGCCGGTGATCGATGCGTTCGCCGGATCGTTCGCGCACGTCGGGCCGACTGCGTTCGTCGGACCCGAGGCCTGGCGGCGCTTTGCGCTCGCGCTGCCGGCGGTGACGCTCCGCGCGGCGTTCGTCATCGCTGCGCCCGCGATCGCGATCGCCGCGACGTTGCAGATCGCTTTGGCGGCGGTGACGCGGATCGTGCCGCGACTGGCCAGCTTCACGTTGACGTTCCCGGTCGTGTTCGGTGCGGCGTTGCTCGTCGCGGTCGTGATGTTGCCGCTGGTGACGCCGCTGGGCGCGCGGCCGTGGCTGGTCGTGCCTTGGAGTGATACCCGGTGAGCGATCGTCAGCACGCCGCGACGCCCTCGCGGATCGCGCGCGCCAAGCGCGAGGGAAACATCGCGCGTTCGTCCGAGCTGGCGAGCGTCGTCGCGTTCGCCGCGGCCACGGTGGCCGCCGCCACGGCCGTTCCAGGCGCCGCGAACGGGCTCGCCGTCGCGTTCGCCGTGGTGTCGGCACGGCCGTCGGCTGACGCCGTGTTGCCGACCTTGGCAGGCGTCGTCCCGGCCGCCCTCGCGCCAGCCCTCGCCGCCGCGTGTGCCGGCATCGTCGTCGGCCTGGTGCAGGGTGGCGGCCTGCACGTGACGCCGGTGCGACTCGACCTCACGCGGCTCTCGCCGCTGGCCGGCCTCAAGCGGATGCTGGGCGCGGAGGCGCTCGTTGCGGCGGTGCGCGCGCTCGCGGCGCTCGGCTTCGCGCTGGTGGCACTCGTGCCGTTGGTGCGCGAGGTACTCGCGGCGGGGACGACGCTCGCCTCGCCGGGCTCCGCGGCGGCGCTGGTCGAGGGGGCGGCGCTGCGCGCGTGCGGCGCGGCGCTGGGCGTCGGTGCCGTGTTCGCGCTCGCCGACTACGCGCTCGCGCGCCGACGCTGGCGTGCCAGCCTGCGGATGTCCGGTGACGAAGCACGTCGCGACGCCAAAGAGAACGAGGGCGATCCGCACACCCGGGCACGCCGCGCCGGCGCTCATCGCGCGCTGGTGCGCGGCGCGGTGACGCGCGTCGCCGAGGCCTCGTTCGTCGTCGTCAACCCGACCCACGTCGCGGTCGCGCTCCGCTACGCTCCGCCGCTCGTGCCGGTCCCGGAAATCCTGGTGCGCGCGCGCGATGCCGCAGCGCTGCAGGTGCGCGCGCTCGCCCGCCGGCACGGCGTCCCGGTCGTCGAGGACGTCGCGCTGGCGCGGCTCCTCTACCGCGAAGGCGAGAACGGCCGGCCGATCCCGCCCGAGACGTACGTCGCGGTGGCGCTGATCGTCGCAGCCCTGGCGCGCGCGGGCCTGCTGGCGTGAACGGACGGCTGACCAGCGCGTTCGCGCTGGCGGTGTTGTGCGTGGTCGCGATCCTCGTGGTTCCCTTGCCGCCCGCGTTGCTCGACGTGCTGCTGGCGTTCAACGTGTTCGGCTCGGCGTTGGTGCTGCTGATCAGCCTGCGGGTCGAGGAGCCGCTCGAGTTCTCGGCGTTCGCACCCTCGCTCTTGCTCGCGACGCTGTTCCGGCTCGCGCTCGACGTCAGCGCGACCCGTCTGATCCTCACCCACGGGCACGAGAGCGGCGGCGTCGGGACGCTGATCCCGGCGTTCGGCGCGTTCGTCGTCAGCGGCAACGTCGTCGTCGGTTTGATCGTGTTCGCGATCTTGGTGACGATCCAGTTCGTCGTCATCGCCAGCGGCGCGCAGCGGGTCGCGGAGGTCTGCGCGCGTTTCACGCTCGACGCGATGCCGGGCAAACAAATGGCGATCGACGCCGACCTGCACGCCGGCGCGCTCGACGCCGACGGTGCGCGCCGCAAGCGCGCTCGCGTCCAGCGCGAGGCCGATTTCTACGCCGCCATGGACGGCGCCGGGAAGTTCGTGAAGGGCGATGCGATCGCCGCGCTCGTCATCGTCGTCCTCAACCTGCTGGGCGGGGTGCTGGTCGGGGCCGTCTACCACGGGATGGCGCCGCTCGACGCCATCCAGACGTTCGCCATTCTCTCGATCGGCAACGCGCTGCTCACGACGCTGCCGGCGTTCTTGATCTCGACCGCGATGGGGTTGCTGGTGACGCGGGTCGCCGGCGAAGGCGCACTGGGTGTCGACCTTGCCGCGCAGTTACTGGCCCGGCCCGACGTCCTCCGGGTCGCCGCTGTGCTCGTCTTCGCGCTGGCGTTCGTGCCGGCGTTTCCGGGCGTGCTGTTCGCGACGCTGGGTGTGGTGGCGCTGATCGGCGCGCAGCTCGCGGCGCGCGCCCAGCGGCGCGTGGCCGGCGCTCAGGACGCTGCACGCGAACAGGCGCGGCGGGAGGCGATCCGCCGGCCCGAGACGGCGTTCGGCCTGGTCGGCGTCGACGCGCTCGCGATCGAAGTCGGCGCCGACCTCTATCCGCTGCTCGCCACGCCGAACGCCGAGGCGCTGCTGGACCGCATCGGCGACGTTCGCCGTGCGCTGGCGGCGGAACTGGGGATCGTCATCCCGGGCGTGCGCTTGCGCGACGATCCCTTGCGCGACCCGCGCACCTACGCCGTCCGCGTACGCGACCAGATCGCCGGCGAAGGCATCGTTCGGCTCGATGCGCTCATCGCGGTGGGCGCGCCCGAGGCGCTCGCGCGCATCGAAGGCGAAGCGACGACCGAGCCGGTCTACGGTCTGGCCGCACGCTGGATCGGCGTCGACGGTCGGGAGCGGGCCGAAGCGACCGGCGCGCTGGCCTTCGACGCGATCTCGATCCTGGGTTCGCACCTGGCCGAGATCGTGCGCGCACACGCCGCCGACCTGGTCGGGCGTCAGGAGTTCCAGACCCTCCTCGAACACCTGCGCATGTCGGTTCCGACCCTCGTCAAGGACGTCGGCAGCGATGTGCTCCCGATCGGTATCGCGCACCGCGCGTTCTGTCATCTGCTGCGCGAGCGTGCCTGGCCGCGCGACCCGATCGCCGTGTTCGAGGCGTTCGTCGACGCGGCGCCGGCCGCGCGCGATCCGCGCGAACTGGCCGAAGCTGCCCGCCGCGTCGTCGTCCCGCAGCAGTTGCGCCGCGACGGCGTGCGCGCGCTGCGCCCGCTGATCCTCGATCCCGGCTTCGAGGCGGAACTCGCGCGCATGTGGTCGCCCGAGGGCGGACTCGCGCCGGATCCCGCGACCGCGGTCCACGTGCGCGAGCACCTCACGGGATATCTCGCCGAACGTGCGCACGCGCCGCACGTGCTGGTCGTCACGGCGCCGCTGCGACCGCTCCTGGCCGAGTTCGTGCAGCGGATCGCGCCGGGCCTCGTAGTCTACGCGTACGCCGAGCTGCCCTCCGAGGTGCAGATCACGCCGGCCGGGATCCTCGGCGCGCCGGCTGCGATCAGTCTCCGATCGTAAGCGCTTCGTTAGTGCGGCTGCGTTAGGATGCTCGAGGGGCGGGTGCCGACGAGAGGAACCATGACGCAAGAATTGCCACGCGTGCAACTATCTGTCGACAACCCGGACGCTGCCGCCGACCTCGCGGGTGCCGTCGACGCCGTCCTCGCGCGCCGCGATCGTGCGCCGGCGCTGATCATCGACCTCGACGGAGAGCACCTGCCGACGGCCGTCGTCTCGGCGCTGATCGCCAGCTTGCGCCAACTGCGCGAGGTCGGCGGTGCGATCGCCATCAACGCCACCACCCAGCCCCTGCGCGACGCCCTCGCCCTCTACGGACTGGACCGCGTCTTCGCGCACTGACCCCCGCCCGCCGACGCAGTATTAGGGTGTGATCGCAATACCCGCCGCCGCCAGGGTGGCGCGCAGCGCATCGGCGGCCGTGCGCGCCGCGGTCAACGCGTCCTCGTGCGCGACCTGCGCAGAGGCGACGTCGCCGGCGCAGAACGGGCAGGTTCGGGTCCCGGCGAAGACGTGGCGGCGGCAGCCGTAGCACACGATCAGTGCGCTGCGATCGGCCTGCGGATCGCGGGGCGTGCGGTCCACCGCGAGCGCGGCGGTCGGCGCGCCCTCGATCGTCTCGACTGTCAGCGCGAAGACGCCGTGGTCGAACGAGGTGCCCGGCGCGCTCTGCACCTGCGCGATGTGTTCGCGCAGTCCTTGGCGTTCCAATTCGAGCGCGCGGTGGTGGCAGAACGGGTTGTTCCCGGGACGGTCGAGCAGGCTGTGCGCCATCCAGGTGCAGCCGCCGCGGCAGACGTCGGCGTAGTAGCAACCCTTGCAGAAGCCCCACTGTTCGACGCGGCGCTCGCGTGCGAACGAGAGCTCAGGGGTGTCCCACCAGATCGCGGTGAGGTCCATCTCGCGCACGTTGCCGCCGGTGTACGACGCGGTCGGGAGCGAGGGACAGCCCTTGACCTTGCCGTCGGCCTCGATCCCCATGGTGTTGGAACCGCCTAGGCACCCGCCGTAGTGCAGCGACTCGAGACCGTTGCCGCGCAGCATCCCTTCGTGCGGGCCGAAGTAGCCGACGTTGTTGCCGATTTGCAGCAGCACGCCGTTCTGTGCAGCGCGCCGGTAGAGCGCGGCGAGCAACGGCATCACCTGCAGCATCTGGTGCGGCTGCAAGATCAGCTCGGGGTGATCGCCGGCACGACCCATCGGGACGGTGAGCTGCACTTGCCAGTGCGTCGCGCCCGTTTCGATGATCACGTCGAGCAGCGCGTCGAGCTGGTCGAGCACGCGCGCGGAGATCTGCGTGTTCACGCTGGTGCGTACGCCGCTGGCGTGCAGGCGCCGCAGCGCGCCGACCGCCGCGTCGAAGGAGCCCGGGACGCCGCGCAGTTCATCGTGCAGCGGCTGCAGGCCGTCGAGCGAGATACCGGCCGAGGTCAGTCCGGCGGCAACCGCAGCGGCGATCCGTTCGTCGCTCAGGTTGCGGCCGCCGCTTTGCAGCGTGCACTGCATCCCCGCGGCAGTGACGGCGGCGATGATCTCCGCGAAGTCACGGCGCAGATATGCCTCGCCGCCGATCAGCGTGACCTCGCGCGTGCCGAGCGCCGCCAACGCGTCGACGACCTCCAGGCACTCCGCCGTGGAGAGCTCGTCGGGACGCCGCGCGCCGGCCCGGGAGCCGCAGTGCCCGCACTTGAGGTCGCAGGCGAGCGTGATCTCCCAGACCGCGTGGACGGGGTGGTGCGCGCTGCGGTCGAGCTCGGTCAGAAACCGGTTCGGCTGCTGCGCGCTGGTGGTCACGAGCTCTGCGAGGACTCGGCCTTCGCGATCGCCTCGTCGAGCGTTTTGAGGGCCGCCGCGATCTCGGCGACCTGATCGGGCGAGCAGGCCGTGAAGCTGACCGTGCTTGGGCCCTTGGCCTCGCCGCCGTACGTGAGGGCTTCGCCGCCGGCCTGGGCGATCGCGATGCGCGCGGCGTTCGCGGTCGCCTGCATCTCGGCGAGGTCGCCGCGCTGCGCGGCTTGGGTGATGGCAGGACCGTAGGGCGGGATGGGACCGAGGTCGGGCATGCTGCGTAGACTCCCTCTGTACGCGTGCTAGCGGGCTTGCCGAGGGACATCGGCCACCCGCGCGAGGGAATGGTAGCAGGCCGAGCGAGGCTGAGCAAGCAGGGCAACGCGCGAAATGCTACGGAATCGAGGGCAGACCACCCCGGCGCGAGCGGCTATAGTCGCCGGTATGACTGCTCGCTTCCGCCTTCTCGCCGCGCTGACTGCCGGCTTGGCCGTCGTCGCGGCGCCGTTCGCGCACTCGGCGTTTGCCGACGACCGCGCCGCCCACATCTTGCCGGCCACCAAGGTGGTGCTGCGGAGTGCTCGCGACGTGGACCCCGTCGCGGGCACCGCGGTGATCCCGATCCACCGCGGCGTCGCGCACGGCAAGACCGTCTGGTACATCATCACCGACGCCTCGGACTACGGGATTGCCCACGATCTCGACGTGCTCTACGCGCCGAAATTGATCAACATGGCGATCAACTGTCCGGCATGCGTGCAGACGGCGACACTGGGCCGACCGACCGGGAAGTTCAACAACGACGCCGTCCTGCATTTCCAAGGCGCGCCGGACTTCAGTCCGACCCGCGTGTACGCACCGTCGGCAACCGGCTTTCCGCCGGTCAAGGCGGCACCGGGGGCCGTCGGCGATGCGCACTACTCGCCGTTCGTGCGGATCGCGGGCTCGCCGGTGATCTACAACATGCCGATCGTCGCGACCGGCGACGGACCGTTCGACGTCGTGCATCACAGCAACACCCACGACCGGGTGGTGGCGATCGACACGCGGCAGGACGACGATGGACCCGAGGTGACGATGCTGCTGGCCCACGGTTTCGATTCGGGTCAGCCGATCGTCTACCTGAGCACGGAAGCGTCGGACCCCGGCGCGGCCGCGGTCGAACGCGCCACCTACGTGCCGCTGCTCGCGCACGCGCCGTTCGCGAACGGCGACGACAACCTGGGCTCGGCCCGCGAACGCATCTTCGTCTTCGTCAACGGGCCGACCGGGACCGGCGGTCAAGGTCTCATGTACCTGGGATTACACGGCAACCTCGGTGCGGACGCGACCGCGGCCAACGTCGCGTCACTGGGTTCGCCGATGAACGTGCAGGGCGACTTCCCTTCGCTCGAAGATCCGCGCCACGCCAGCGCGTATAGCCCGCTGTGGGACGTGCAACTCGGCGTGTGGACGCCGCAGGCGGTCCAGGCGGGCAAGAACGTGCGCCAGACCGACGAGAACCAAATTCTCAACCTGGTCGGCGAAGGCGACCTCACCGGGCCGGGCGGCGCGCCCTACGGCTCGGCTTTCGTGGTGAACTGCCCGCCGGTCGCGTACGTCGAGAAGCGCCCGTCGGCCGACCTCGCCGCGAACGTCTTCAACCGATGATCGTCCTGCCGCAGGTCGTCGTGACGATCCACGATCACACGTTCGTGCCGCACAGCGTGCGCGTGCGCGCCGGGCAGACGATCGTGTTCGTCAACACCGATCAGGATCCGCACACGGTGACCAGCGGCGGACGGAACCTCGACGATCACCGGTGGAAGAGCTCGCCGCTCATCCCCGACGGCGGACGGTTCACGCTTCGGCTCACCCGGCCGGGCAGCTACCCGTACTTCTGCCTGCCGCATCAATATCAGCCCTCGATGCACGGGACGATCGTGGTGCTGCCGTCGGGCCGCAGTGCGTCCCAGCTGCCCTCGTAGCACAGAATCGTCCCGTCGGGTGCGCGGACGGCACGGGCCGTATCGCGCACCCACAGCGTGCTGCCGTCGGCGCGGCGCGCCAGGACCGGCACCTCGCGCAGCGTGCCCAGCCGACGGATGCGGTCTTGCCAAGCCCCACGGTCGGCCGGCTCGGCATAGAGGTCGCGCACCGTGACAGTGAGGTACGAACGCAGGTCCGGGCAGCCCAGCATGTGCACGAGGGTGCGGTTCGCGGCCAGGATCCGGCCGTCGGGGGTCGTGCGATAGAGGCCCATCGGCACGTCCGGGAAGTCGCCGCCGAGCGCGACGTAGGCGTGACCGGCTGCGCGGAAGAGCGCTTCGCGCTCGTCGGTGTGCAGGCGCATCGCATCGGCGACGGCCGCTAATTGCTCGAGGTCGCGCGGCCGGCGCACGACGCCGCGCAGCCAGTTCACGATCGTTCCCTTGCTGATGCCTGAGAGCTTCGCCACCAGGCCCGGGGTGAACGCGAAGCCGCCTCGCTGCATGCACGCGCGCAGCTCGGCGGGAAAGGGATGCTCGCCGTCCTCGATGGGCGGGCTCCCGGACTGAAGCGACCGCACGACTCCTCCGTCTCGGGCGCCGCACCTCGCAACGGTGGGCGCAGGTGCAGTCTACGCCCGGCCCGCGGGTCGAGGCGGTACGATCGCTTACCGCCCGACCCTCGCGCGGAGGCCCTGGGCCCTCACTGCGGCGTAGTGGAGCCCGTGCAACATCGGGACGGCCAGGCAGTACAGCGGGGCGTGGACGGCTTGCCGGCGGAGGCGGAGACCCTGCTTGCCCGGATCGAGGGCCTGCTCTCGCAGGCTGAACCGCTCCTCTCCCAAGGCGGAAGCGACGAGGCCGCCTATGCGTTGCGAGAGACCGAGCGGCGCTATCTGCCCGACACCTTGCGGGCGTACACCGATATCCCGCCGGCGCGGCGCGATGCGACCGCGGCGAGCATGCTCGTCGACCAGTTGCGGCTGCTCGAGCGCGCGACCGCGCAGCGGCTCGCCGTCCTCTCGGAGAGCGCCGAGACGCAGCTGGCGGTGAACGGCGCATTTCTCACCGAGCGTTTTGGCGCGCTCGAGGCGCTGCCCGACGCGTCCGCGGTCGAAGCGGTCGCCACCGGCAACGCGCCGCCGGCGATCCTGGTGCGGCGCATGTTCGATCGTTTGCAAGCCGACGCCGGGCCGAGCCCGATCGCGATCATCGAGCGGGTCGCGGTCGACGTCGCGCGCCGCTTTCCGGCCATCGTGTCGGTCCATCGCAGCGGGTTCCTCGGGCGCGGGCCGGTCGAC
>Ga0181531_10000652_pt1 | contig 22955 bp, 15 predicted proteins | sample PEATcosm2014_Bin_38_FD_119743 | JGI IMG/M metagenome (GOLD analysis project Ga0181531, IMG submission 119743) | Peatland microbial communities from MTU Mesocosm Facility, Houghton, MI, USA - PEATcosm2014_Bin11_10_metaG | ecosystem: Environmental > Terrestrial > Soil > Wetlands > Peat | place...
GCGCTGGCGGGAATGTTGTTCGCCGCGTCAGCGAACGATTTCGCGATGCTCTTCGTTTCCATCGAGCTCATCACCATCACGTTCTACGTCCTGGTCAGTTTCCAGCGCAGCCGGTTGGTGTCGCTCGAAGCGGGCGTGAAATACCTCATCCTCGGCGCGCTGTCGTCGGCGTTCCTGGTTTTCGGCATTGCGCTGATTTGGGGAACAACCGGCAAACTGAACTTCACCGACCTTGCGGCGGTTGCGGCACAGTTTGAAACCAACAAAATCTTCCTGCTTGGTGTTCTGTTCGTGATGGTTGGTCTGGGATTCAAGATAGCCGCGTTTCCATTTCAAATTTGGGCGCCGGACGTTTATCAAGGCGCGCCGACGCCGACAACGGCATTTCTGGCTGTCGGTTCCAAAGCCGCGGGATTTGTCCTGTTGCTGCGCGTATTGTTCACGGCGGTTCCGAGTGTGACGGCGCATTGGGCGGATTTGCTCATTGTCATTTCCGGCATCACGATTCTCTACGGAAATCTTTGCGCGATTCCGCAGCGCAATCTCAAGCGCCTGCTCGGTTATTCAAGCATCGCGCACGCCGGCTATCTGCTGTTGGGCGTGGCGGCATTGAGCGCCAGTGGCCAGGCGGCGGTTTTATATTATCTGGCCGGCTATTTGTTCACCGTGCTGGCGGCGTTCACGGTGATCTGCCTCGTGATGCGGCAGACAGGCGCGGAAGAAATCTCCGCGCTGGCGGGCCTGAATCACCGTTCGCCGCTGCTGGCCGCGACGATGACTCTGGCGATGGCATCGCTGGCGGGCATTCCGCCGCTGGCGGGTTTCTTCGGGAAATTTCTGCTGCTGAAATCCGTGGTTGAAGCCGCCCAAGCCACGGGCAATCACGGCTATTATTGCCTCGTGTTCACGGCGCTGGCGGGCGTGATCATTTCAATCTATTACTACTTTGGTGTCATCCGCGCGATTTACTGGAGCAGGGAAACGCCGGATTTGTCGCCCATCGCGCTTTCGGCTCCGGCCAAGCTGGCCGTCTGGATTTGCATCGCGGGCATGTTCTGGATCGGCTTGTTCCCGAACACGGTTTTGAATCTCGCCAACGACGCCGCGAACGCATTGAAATAGTGACTGCTCGCGGAACTGGAGCGCCGGGCACCGTCCCGGCACGAATCGGCCCAAAACCAACTCGCCGAGGCGGTGCTCGGCGCTCCATTCTTCACACCGTCCGCATCTGGATGGCGTCCACGATCTCGGTGCCGACGGAAATCGCGCCGATGATGACGACCGTTTCGCCCTTGTTCAATCGGCCCTGCGCCGCCAGGGTTTTCATCGCCGTTTCAATCGTGTTCTGCGGCTCGATGAAATCGAACTCCGTTACGAACGGCGTGACGCCCCAGCTCAAGGTCAGTTGACGGGCGGTCTTTTCGTTGTCGCACAGCGCGAAGACCGGCGAGTAGCGCGGGCGCATCCACGAGGCGTAGGTGGCCATGTGACCGTGCCGGGTGAATGCCAGAATCGCCGCGGCCTTGAGTTCGTTGGCCATCACGACGGCGCTTTTCACGAGCTTCTGCCGCGCGCTGGACAATTCCGCCGCTTCGTGGAATTGCGCGCTGCCGCTGCGCTCGATGCGCGTGGCGATCTTGTCGAACACCTCGATGCACTTGAGCGGATATTTGCCCACGGTCGTCTCGCCGCTCAACATGATGGCGTCCGCTTCCTCGTAAATCGCGTTGGCCACGTCCGTCACCTCGGCGCGCGTCGGCATGGGCGACTCGATCATGCTCTCCAGCATGTGCGTGGCGACGATGACCGGCTTGCCGTGCTTCAAGCATGTCTTGACGATGCGCCGCTGGACGATGGGCAGTTCCTCGTAGGGAATTTCAATTCCCAGATCACCGCGCGCCACCATCACGGCGTCGGCCTCCCGCACGATGGATTCCAAATTCGCCACCGCCTGCTGGTCCTCGATCTTGGCGATGACGAGCGGCGGCATCTTGCCGGCCTCAAACAATTCCTTGAGCTGCATCAAGTCGCGCGCCTCGCGCACGAACGAGAGCGCGATGAAATCCACTTCAAGCTCGAGGCCGAGCTTCACGTCCTTGATGTCCTTGGCGGTGAGCGCGGGCAGGCTGACCTTGACGCCGGGCAGGTTGATGTGGCGCCGGCTGCCGAGCGTGCCCTCGGTGAGCACCTCGCACTCGACCTTGTTGCCGGCTTTCGCGAGCACCTTCATCTCAATCGCGCCGTTGTCAATCAACACCACGTCGTCCACGTTGATGTCGTTGATGAAATTCTCGTAATTCACGTCCACGGAATGCTCCTCCAGGTCGCGCTCGCCGCGGACGGTGAGGATGAATTTCTGGCCCGGCTGCAAATCCAGCGGCACGGCGATGTCGCCGGTTCGGATGGCTGGGCCTTGCGTGTCCATCATGATGCCGATGAATTTCTTGCGCGCGGCGGATTGGGCGCGGATGTCCGGGACGACGCGGCGCACCCAGTCGTGCGGCGCGTGCGACATGTTGAGGCGGAAAATGTTCACACCCGCGTCCATGAGCTTGCCGATCATTTCGGCGGAGTCCGTGGCCGGGCCGAGCGTGGATACGATTTTCGTCTTGCGGAGATTGCCCCGTTGCATGGGGAAAGGCTAAAGGCTGGAGGCTGGAGGCGAAAGTCTAAACCGTCCGGCATTGGGCTTTGACCTTTGGCTTAACTCTGCGCTTGCCATCCGGCGCGGCGGCGGGCATATTGTGCGGACATTTTATGGCAGACGTTGCAAACAAATATCCCGAGAGCGTGGCGGGCAAATACTACGTGGACAACCAGTGCATTGACTGCGACCTGTGCCGCGAGACCGCGCCGGACAACTTCAAGCGCAATGACGACGGCGGCTACTCCTTCGTCTACAAACAGCCGACCAGTCCCGACGAAGAGGCGCGATGCAAGGAAGCCAAGGAAGGCTGCCCCGTCGAAGCCATCGGCGACAACGGCGTTTAAATCAATTTTCGATTCAATAAACCCGCGGGACATACCTGCGGGTTTTTAATTTTGGCTCCGTGAAATTCTCCGGCTCACGCCGCCGTGGCAATGGCCGGATCCATTGGCAGTGAGACGCGGACGATGCCGTGCTGGCCGGTCTGCGGCGGGATGATTTCCAGCCGGCCGTGATGGGTCTCGATGATTTTCTGGCTGACGGTCAGGCCCAGACCCAGCCCGACGTTGCGCGTGGTGAAGAATGGCGACGACGCCTTTCCGGCGGTCTCCGCGGTGAAGCCGGCGCCGTTGTCCTGCACTTCAATCTGCACGTTCTGTCCGCCCGCGCCGTTGGTTCCGGTTTGCAGGCGCACGCCAATCGTCGGCGTCTTGGGATTGGCCTGGAGCGCGTTGAGCATGATTTCGGCCAGCGCGTGCTTGAGCGCGGCGCGGTCGCCTGTGATGACGATGGGTTTGCCGCCGTTCTCGCATTTCAACTGCGCGGCCTCGGCGGGCTGGTGCCGGCGCGCCTCCTGGTAGGCGTCCTCAACCAGCTTTTCGACGGCGAACACCTCCGGCTCCAGTTGCCCCTCGCGCGCGAGGAACCGCATCTGGTTGATCAGGCGCGTGACGCGCTTGACGCTGTCGGCCATCGCGTGGTCGAGGGATTCGCGGAATTCCATGTCGTGGAATTTTTCGCCGAGCAACTGCTGGTGCGTGGAGAGCGGCACCATCGCGTTGCCGATTTCGTGCGCGAGGCGGTCGGCCATGGTCTTGATGAGGCGCAGGTTGGCGGCCTCAACCTCCAAACGCTGCAACTGCTCGGTCTGAGTGAGGTCGTCGGCGGTGAGCAGCGCCGAGACCGGCACCGTGGAGTCGCCCCGCTGGAATGGCACGACGCTGATGCTGTAAATGGTGCCCGGCGCATTTTCCGATTCGTAGCGGAACGGCCCGATGGCCGCGCCGGTTTTCAACACCTGATAAATTTTCGCGCCGAGCGCCTGCGGCAGGTCGCTGAATTCCATCTCGCCGGTGCGCAGGTTTTTCCGGCCAAAATGGCGGCGGGCGGCCTTGTTGGCGTGGAGCACTTTCAGGTCGCGCCCGACGACGATGCACGCGCTGCTCAATTCGCGCAGCACGTCGGTCATCATCGCGTGGTTTTCGGCGAGCTGGTTGTGCAGCCAGATGTTGCGGAGGGCGAGGCCGACCTGTTCGAGCAGGTGGAAAATGAGTTCCAGCTCGACGTTCACCAGCGGCTCGCCGGTGACGCGCCCGTCAAAAACGGCGACGCCGGCAATGGCCCCGCGGTCGGCGATGGGCACGGCGACCCGCGCGCTCAACAGTTCAAATTCCTTCTGCGTCTCGATGTCGTCGCGCGCCTCGTCGCTGTCGCGGCGCAAAATGCGGCCGAGCCGGGCCAGCTGGCCGCCGATGCCGGCATCCAGCGACAGTTCGAAATGTTCGAGCAGGCCGGACGGAAGGCCGATGGCGGCCACGGCGCGGAGCTGGCGGCCGTCATCCGGCGAGAGCGCCTCATCGAGCGGCGTGACCGGATGGTTGAGGAAAATGGCGGCGCGGTTCACGCTCAAAGTCTCGCGGAGGAACTGCAGGAATTGTTTCAACATCGCCTCGGCATCCAGCGAATGCGTCAGGATGGACGAAAAATCGCGCAGCATGTCGAGGGTTTGCGCGGCATTGGCGAACCGGGTGTTGTCGGACGGCGGCTCGGCCAGGCGGAAAAATTGCGTGGTGTGCCCTGGCGAGGGTGGTTGGGATGGAATGGACAATGCCGCGTGCGCGGCTGGCGCGATCCACAGGCGTTCCAGCAATGAATTCAACAGCCGCCCCCGGACGGGCTTGGTCAGCAGATGGGAAACGCCGTTCAGGAAGGCTTCTTCCTCCCATTCGGACTGGCGGTTCGCGATGCAGGCGATGACGGGCAGTCTGGCGGCGCGGCGGCGCAGCCGTTCGATGATCCACATGCCCTCGGCGCCCATCAGGTCAATGTCGAGAATGCACGCGGCGGCGAGACCGTGCGCGAGCAGCGGTTCGGCTTCATCAATCCCGAGGCGGTGGACCACACGGTATTGCTCCGAATTCAGACCGGCACGGATTGTTTCCGCGAAATCCGGATGAGCGGACAGAACCAAAATGGTTTTCATCAGTTCCTACACAGAGACCAAACTTTGCCCAAGGCCCGACGCCCTCAAATCATTCCACAACCTTTGCCAGCAGGTCAATGGAAACTTGAAACGCCCAGGCCAGCATTTTTTGCGGAAAGCATCGCAAAATCCGTCAACCGCCGCTGATCAGCTTTTGCCACAGCTCCCCGTTCAACAGCGCCTTTTGCAAAAAATCAACCTCGTCGGGCGGGGTCGCGTCGCGGGCGGGTTGCAGCGGCAGGCGGAGGGTGAAGATCGTGCCGCCGCCGGGCTGGCTTTTGGCGTCAATCCTTCCGCCGTGATGGTGGACGATGAAAAAGCAGGCCATGAGATGAATGCCATATTCGGACGGCACACTGTCGCGCACCATGAACGGTTCAAAGATGACGCGCAGGGCGTCCGCCGGCAGGCCCGGTCCGTTGTCGGCGATTTGCACGACAATTTCCGATTTGTCGCCGCTGCCTTCCAGTTCCGCCGAGAACGACACGCGGCTGCCGGCGGGCAGCGTGGACAGCTCCTCCTTCAGCAACAGTTCAAACAGCCGGCGGAATTTGAGGCTTTCCACCTTCAACAGGGGCAGCGAATCGGGAATCCGGTTTTCCACTTCAATCCGGCGCGCGGCAAACGGGTCGCGGAACGCGGCCAGCGCGTCGTCCACGATCCGGCACAGGGAAACCTCGTCGGCAAACGGCTCGGAGGGATTTTCCGAGGCCGTCCAGAGGTCCTTGAGCAGGCCGTTGATTTTTTCCATCTGCGACTGGACGTTCTGGTGGTAGTCCTTCCAGAATTCGGGGTTGCGCAGGTCGTTCGTGCTGGCCCGCTCCTCGTCCATTTTTTTCGGCGCGAGGTCGAGGAACGTCTTCACCGCGACGAGCGAGTTGCGGATGTGGTGGCTCAAGCCGGCGGCGAGCAGGCCGAGGCTGACGATGCGGTCGGCAATCATCATGTTGCGCAGCACGGACATTTTTTCGAGGAGCAACTGGTCGCGCTCGGCCTGCACCAGGAAAAATTCCAGGCCATGCCGGAGGGTGAGTTCAAACTGCGGCGGATCCCACGGCTTGGTGACGTATTTGTAAATGGCGCCGCTGTTGACGGCGGCGATCGCGGTGTCGAAATCCGAATAGGCCGTGACGAGGATGCGCAGGATGCGCGGGCGCAATTGCCGGGCGTGCTCAAGCAGCCACACGCCGCTTTCGCCGGGCATCCGCTGGTCGGTCAGCAGCAGGCCGATGTCGTCGGCGTGCTGCGCGAGCAGCTTGTAGCCGTCCTGCGCGGTGGCGGCGGTGAGCACGCGGAATTCGTCGCCGAAGGCGCGCGTGAAATACTTCAACGATTTTTCCTCGTCATCCACGTAGAGGATGGCGAATTTTTTGTAGTCGTAGAGGTTTTCCATGTTCAGCTTTCAGCCCACAGCCTGATTTGTCCGGGCGGGGAAGGCCAGTGTAAATTCGCAGAATTTTCCCGGTTCCGTCTTCACCGAAATTTTTCCGCCGTATTCCTGCACGATGCTGTAGGAAATGCTCAAGCCCAGGCCCATGCCGGCGCCCACGTCTTTGGTGGTGAAGAACGGGTCGAAAATCTTGTCCAGATGCCTGGCCTCGATGCCGCTGCCATTGTCCCGGACGGTCAGGAGGCTTTGCCCGTTTTCGACGCGGCCTTCGATCCAGATCGTCGGTTTTTCGCCGCCGGCAAATTTTTTTGTCTTCAGCGCGTCAATTGAATTTTGCAGCAGGTTCAAAAGCACCTGGATCAATTTGTTTTTGTTCGCCCAGATTGTCTGTTTGGGCGCGAGCTTCTGCTCGATTTGCACGGTGTCGCGCGATTCGTTGCTCAAAAACCGCAGCGCCGGCGTGATGACCTCGGCGACCGGCACGGGGTCGAGCTGCTCGGTGTTGGGATGCGTGAACATCCGCAAATCGGAAACGATGGCCTGCACGCGCTTGAGGCCGTCTTCGACATCGGTGATGATTTCGGCGTAATCCGCCTGCTGTTCCGGCGCGAGGTGTTTGCCTTTTTTGCGGAGGGTGAACAGGCCGGTCGTGGCGAAGTTGAGCGGGTTGTTGATCTCGTGGATGATGCCCGCGCTCATGCGGCCGAGTGACGCGAGCTTTTCGGATTGCACCAGTTGCATCTCGTTTTCCTTGAGTTGCTGGAGGCTCGCTTCGAGCGCCCTGCGGCTCTTGTCCAGTTCGCAACGGGCGACAAACTCCCGAATCCGCACCCGGCTGTGATAATAAGTGCCGGCGATGATGGCGATGCCGGAGGAGGTCAGGAAAAACAAACCGTCTGCGAAGAGATGCCGGTCAAATTGATGCGGTGAAAACAAACAGGCGGCCACATAAAGCGCCAGAACCAGCAGAACCGAAACGATGCTTTGCCACAAAGTCCAGTCCAGCACCACGGCGACCACCATCAGCACCAGCGTCAGCCCCGCGTAATACCACGACGCGGTTCCTTCGGTCGCATAAACCATCCACGCAATGGTCGCCGAGGGGAGGAACAGCAGGACAAGGCCCTGGAAGTGATAATACTTCTTGCCAAAATCTGTTCTCAACACGAGATAAAGCGCAGCCATCAAAGCCGAGCAGAGCAAACGCATCAGGAAGAAATCAAACGCCCAAGGCCGGTAAACATAGAAATCCAAAAGGCCGAAGACCGGCACCATCACAATTCCGAAGAAACAGCCCAGCCGGGTTTTGCGGATGGTGCTTTCCCGGTCATACTCCTGATAGACGGCGCGAAATTCCTGGGGGACGAATGGCATATCAGTCTGGTTTGCGGATGTGCAGGAATAAATTCACGGAGGTTGGTTCGGCGATCACGCGGGCCGTTTCCCGGCAGCGTTCGGGGGCGAGCGCCAAAATTTCCCGGCGGCTCCGGTAAATCAACTGCCAGTCCAAAATAAACTCGATGAAATAGCGGAACGGCTTCGTGTCGGCCATGTTCGCGACCAGCATCAACCCGCCGGGCGACAACGAATCAAACCAAAGCTCCATCAATGCGCGGCAGGTGTCCGGGGCAAGATAATCGAAAAGCCCCGCGCAATAAATCAGGTCGAACTTTTCCGCGCCGCCGCTCCGGCGCTGCGTGCGCTTCAAAAGTTCATAAACCGAAATCTGCTGCGTGCGGATTTCGGTCTGGCGGGAAAATTCGCGTTTGGCCTCGACCAGCTTCCGGCCGGCGTGCAGCAGCGTTTCTTCGTTGAAATCAATCAGCGTGAAATCCGCCCGGTTGCTCAACGGCGTTTGCCGCAAAAAATCCTGGACCTCGCGCGCCGGCCCGCAGCCGACATTCAGGATGCGCGCGATTTTTCCGGCGCGGGTGGCGCGGGCGGTTTCGTTGAGAATATTTTCGCCCAGATGGGCGATGCGGTTGCGGACGGATTTTGCCGGCCACTGGCTGACCAGCAAGAGATGGATCAATTTCTCGAAAAGCGAGCGGCCCTCCGGCTGGTTCCGGTAAATCATGTTCATCATCTCGTAATCGCCGGCATGGCCGATGGGCTTGTGATAAGTGCGGTGGCCGAAGGGCGAACCCAGAAATATTTTGTGCCAGTGCCGCCGGACAAAATCCTGGTGCATGCCGCGCGCTTCCGGCGGCAGCGCGCAGATGATTTCTTCAAACCGCTCGTGCCGGCCGTTGAAGGCGGCGATGATTCTGGGCGCGACGGCATCCAGAATGGCGTGCGCCTGCTCCGGTGTGTTGCCCGATTTCCCCATGCCGAATTCCAACTGCTCCAGCCAGTGCCGCACGCCGGCGAGGTAGGACTGGACATCGGTGACGAGCACCTTGAACTCGTCTGAAATGCGGTAATTTTTCTGCCACGTTTGAAAAAAAGCATCGTAGGCCGTCTCCAGGTTGGCGGGAGATTCCGCGGGCGGCAGAAAAAACGCCGTGTCCGGCCCGAGATCATCCAGCTTGGCCTCGCAAATGAGCGACTCGCCGGTGTGAACAACGTTGCTGACCACCGCCCGCCCGAAATAGACGACGCGATTGCCGGTGGTGATTTTGAAATTGGCCAGCACTTCCGAAGTCCGCAGGATCGTCGCGAGATTGTCGGCCTCAAACGTCAGCCCGTGTCGCGTCAGCCGCGCGAGCCGGGCGCGCCATTCCACGCCATCCGCCGTCTGGAAAGCGACTTCGTTTTCCACCACGGCTTGAAAGGATGAAGCGGCCTGGGCCCGGACGGCTTTCTTTTCGGAGCGGCCAGCCGGGCTGCCCGCGTCGCCGCCGCTGGTTTTGATAACGAGGCTCATCGTGCGGCCAGAATGGAACATTTTTCGTGCCGAAACAACGGCGATTATTTCGCGATCAGATCATGCTTCCGCAGCCGGGACATGAGCGTGGCGTTGAATTCGGCGGGCTTCTCGAGCATGAGAAAATGGCCTGCGCCCTCCATCACAACGTAGTCCGACTGCGGCGAGAGCGAGCGGACGTAATTTTCATAACCGCCATTCCACCACGGACTCCGGGCATTGATGACGACAACGGGCGCGTTGACTTTCTGCAAAATCCAATCGGGCTGGTCCGGGCCGAACATTCCCAGCATCGCGCCCAGCATGACGTGCTGGGGCGTGGCGAGCATTTCGGACATGACGCGGTCGCGCAACGCCCCGGTGCCGGGAACGGGGAAAAAAGTGCTGATGAATCCCCGGGCGTGATCGAGATATTGCGGCGACCCGAACGGGCCCACCAGCGCCCGCGCTTCCGCGGGTGTGCCGGGCGGGCGGCAGAGCAGGCCCTCCACGGAAACGAGCGCGGCGAATTTTTCCGGCGCCTGATGGTGAACGCGGCAGAGCACCGCCGCGCCCATGCTGTGGCCGATGAAGATGGCCCGGTCCACCTTCGCGTCGCGCAACACCGCGAGCACCGCCCCGGCAAAAAAATCCATCGTGTAAGCCGTTGGCGGTTTGTCGCTCTGGCCGTGGCCGGGAAGATCAATCAAAATGAGCCGCGCCTGTTCCGCCAGAGTTGGAACTTGTTCGCGCCAGAGACCGAGATTGCCCGCCCAGCCGTGGACGAAAACAACGGCGCGGCTTCCCTTGCCGGCAGTGACGTAGTGAATCCGATTCGCGCCGACGGAAACAAAATGCGACTGGGCGTCAGCCACGCTGGCGAAGGGGGCGTCGTTGGTCATGTCAGAGGTTCCTTCCGGTCAACCATCAGCCGCCCGATGCTACGCCGCGGGGGCCGCGCCCGCAAACAGTTAATCGGGCATCGGTTCCGGCCTGATTCAGGAGATTTCAATGGGATTAAAAATGCAGGCCCACCGACACCATCACGGCGCTGCTGGTGAAGCCGTATTTGCCGTCGGCATTTTGTCCATTTGACCCGGTTATGGCTGTGGTCGAAGAAGTGCTGCCCGTGACCGTGTGTGACGGGCCGTAACCAAATTGATAGGCGACATCAAAATCAAAAGTTTTTCCCTTGAACCCGGTTCCGAGGCTGAAAAAATCCCGGTCCATGTCCGCCGCCAGCGGGGTATAATAGGTGTTCGGCACGGAGTTCTCGTTGAAAACATAGCCGGCGCTCACCTGCCAGCCGCTGTCAAAATACCGCGTCACGCCGAACTCATACATCCAGCTTGCCTGCCAGCCCAGGTTCACCGGGATGTTTTGCTTGAGGGGATTGCTCACCGGCGGTGGCGACTGCTCGATGGTGACCGCGCCAAAACTGCTCCAGTCCGTGTAATTCGCGTCAAATTCCAGGTTCCATTTGGGCGTGGGCCGGTAGGAAACACCAAAGACGGCGGTCAGCGGAAAGCTGAAGCTCGCTGACGCATTCCGCTGTGCGGGTGTATAGTAAGGTTGTGGTTGCAATTGGAAATCCGTGTTGCCCTGGAAGTTCAGGCTGGCCGGACTGCGGAAGGTGGCCCCGAACGAAATTTTCGGATGCGGCTGCCAGAGGATGCCTGCGTTGTAACCCGCGCTCCAGCCGCTGCCGCTGAAATTGAAATAATTGGGGAGACTGGAACTGCGGCGCAGCCCTTGATACATGTTGATCTTTCCGTAATTCACCATCGCGCCGCCGCCCACCGAAAGGCCGGGCAGCAGCTTGACCGCCACCACCGGATTGATGGTGATGTAGGTGAGCGACCCGCTGATGGCCACCGAGCGGAAGCCCGTGTCCTGCGGCCAGCTCATCTTGCCGCCGTAGGGCGCATAAACGCCCAGGCCAAAGCTCAACGGCGCGCCCCTGGCGGCGTGGGTGTAAAAAAGCTGGGGCACGGCAGCGAGGTGTTCGGAACTGTGGTAGGTCTGGCCGCTGTTCGGGGCGCTGCCGGGCGGGCTGTAACTCGGGTCGAGATAAATTCCATAAATCCCGCCCCGGAGGTTGTCGCCCTCGAGCTGGGTGATGCCGGCGGGGTTGTAGTAGATGGCCGACGGGTTATCCGCCGTGGCGGCAAACGCCTCGCCGCGCGCCGTCGCAAAGGCATCCTGATCCGGCAGCCCGAAGCCGTTTGCCGATGCCTTCCAGGCCGATAGGCCTGAAATCAGCATTGCCAGCAGCCTCCATGTTTTGCGGCGGTTCATAATTCCGGTTCATCGGCCCCAACGTCTGCCCGAACATCGCGGGCGGACCTGGGTGATGCGTTTGCTCCAGCAGCTTACCCGACACCCTGCGCCGCGCCAGCAAATATCTGGCGGTCATGCGGGTTGCCATCGTCAGAGGTTTCAATTTTTCGGCCCGAAGCGAAATCGGGCGGAAAGCAACGAGCGCCGACTCATTGCCGGCCGCCCGTCGCCCGGAATTATTACCGGATTAATCCGATTATTTAAAAATTTCGTCGAAGCCGGGGTGGCGAGGTTCTCTTCAAATCCGGATCTTAGCCGGGAACGGCCTATGTTCCTGTTGTTTTAAGAGCACAACCTGAAGCCGCCGCGATGTTGACTTTCAATTGGGTGACGTTTCGTCGTGCCATTGGTTGCCGTTATACAATTGGATTCGGTAAAATGGGGATCGCCTTTTAATTGGTGGCGGCAGTTTGCGCGGCGGCGATTTCCGCCTTGGCCTCGGCGAAATCCTTCTGATACGCATCGCTTTTTACCATCTGCTTGACGATGGCTTGCGCCAGCACGCGCCCGGCATAAATGTCGGTCGGATAATGCCGGGCAATTTCAACGCGATGCCAGCCGATGCTGCGCGCCTCGGCGATGATGGTGTCGTGTTTCTCGGGAAATAAATCAGCGAGCACGAGCGCGAGCACCATGGATTCGGTGGAATGGCCGCTGGGATAACTGAAGCTTTTTTCCAGCTTGCCATTGGCCAGGCTTGGATCGGTGACGTATGGCCGGGGGCGTTTGTAGAAATCCTTGGCGTTGTCGGTAATGGTTTCGGCATCCGTTTGAACGCGCTCGAAGAAGGCCGTGGTTTTGGGCAAATTGTTTGATTGAAAGAACACGCCGATGGCGGGCGTGAAATTGAAGATGGAGAATTTCTTTTCGGAATAGGCGGCGGCAATGTCGTTGCTGGCGGCGGCGTGATAAACGGCCTGCACTTCAGCCATGTCAGCAGCCTGTTCCGCGGAGTCGGGCAGGGGCGGCGGGGCAAGCAGGGCGATGGCATCCGGTTTTTTGCCGGTCAGATAATGAAGCTGACTCTTTTGAACCGACTGGCTCGGTTGAGCCATCTGGTCGTCGGCGCCCAGAGTCGCGGCGACGACGGTGAAAGAAAGCGCCGCCGCCAGGGCTGCGGCGCGCAACAGTGGAAGCGGCTTGGTTAAGTAGTTCATTTGGCAGATTGGGTAATCTTTTGCGATGTGGAAAATCAGGGCACCACATGATTGTCATATGTCCAACTGATGTCGGGGTTTCCTGGATCAGCGGCCTTGGTGACGGCGTTCGAGCAGACATACGGGTATAGGAACCATGAGGCATGCCCATCCGCGAAGGTCATACTGGCGCCGAGGTTGTGACGCGACGAAAAGGCTGTGGTATAAACCTGGGGTTTGCAAATGTCGCTCGCTTTTGAGGGGTCGCCGTAGAAGGGGGTTTCGCTAATGAGCGTCCGGCCTTCGCTAAACATGACAAATTTGGAGGGGCTCCTTATCATTCCAGACTTGACGTAAAGGACGGAGGAGGGCAATCCATCGAGACCTTTGGAATTCATTCCGTATTGAAGGGCAATCCGAATATTTACGTCAATGAGCGGGTCAATTATCGCGGTGCCGCATTTAAAAATTGTTTTGCTGTTATTGAACAAATCTTTGCCGCTGTTACCGTTCTGGATGGCGTAATAATAAAGCGGCTTTTGCCCCACATAAGGCGGCAGGGCATTAAACCAGACATCCAGTCCCTGGCGCGGGCTCGTGTAATAGAAATCGAAGAGATCCGTCCAAGTTGGATTGTCCTCGTTATAACCCGGTGCAGCGCCGGGCGTGGCGTTGGGTATCTTGGTTTCGGGATAGGTATCATTATAGTCATTCGCATACATGGTTTGAGCCAGCCCCCATTGTTTCAAGTTGTTTAAACAATTGATTCTTTGTCCTTTTTCCTTCGCCTTTGCCAGGGCGGGCAGCAGCAGCGCCGCCAGAATGCCGATAATGGCAATCACCACCAGCAGTTCGACCAGAGTAAATCCAACGCTGTTCTTTGATTTTGTCATTTTTCCTTTCACTCGTTTGTCATGAAAACCCAATGCGCGTCTTCGAATTTGCGCCTTCGAGAATTCCCAACTTCAGCCCCGACATGATTGCCCTGCAATGTTACGGGCGTGTGGACGGAAGGTGACAATTAGGTTACAAAATGATTTGCATTAGGGATGTCACTGTATTGTTACATGGCAGTCGCGAGGTTGTCACACGGCTTTGGATAATGAGGCCAGGTTTAGGAGAATTAAAATCCAGCATCTGGAGACTCGGCAAATAAAATGTAAATATGAAAATGAAAATCACCGCATCGGCCATGGCAGTATTTCTGGTGCTTGCTGTGCAGGCGCAAATCCAGCTTCCCGTAATCCCACCCGGGAAAATAGCCGTGTTCAAGGCTGGAACCACAAACGGGGTTTACCCCATGAACACTGCCAGGGTGGCGCCCACTTTTGTTCAGGTGTTTGATCCGGCGATAACCAACCAATCCTCCACCAACGCGCTGGTTACGGTGGCCATGTCCATCACTAACAATGTGCCTGGTTCGGTATGGGTCAATCCTCATGCCGGTTCTGAAGGTGGTGGTATCAGCCGCACCGTTGACCGGCGGTATCTGGCATTGGAGGGATACACCGGCAACATTTTAAGTCCCACCGCTGCCAAGCCTTCAACGGATTACACCGTGACTCGCGGCATTGTGAGGTTGGATCCGTTCACGAATGCGGTGAGCGTTTATTCCGATCTCGCCAATTGGTTTGGCATCCCTGCCGGGTCGGCGGTGGGCACACAGGACAATCCCACAGGCATTGCCTCTACGGATGGCACGAATTATTGGGGCACGGGCAATTACGCCCCAATCGGGGCCAACAGTGGCGAGCTGGATGGAACGCTATTCCTCAATTCAATTCAGGGGCCGCCGCCTTCTGAAGTGCAAAACTATCTTCAGGCCGCCGCGGAAGCCCGTGTGATTGGCGGCACCCTCTACGTGGTGGTTCCCAAAACAGGCGTTGTGAATTTTGTGAATCCTGATTCAGGAGCAGTGGTGCCGCTGCCTTATGATCCAAGTGTTCCGAATCCCTACGAGCGTCCGGCCTTTACCAACATGTTTATCAACTGGGGTTCCACATACAAAACCATTGCCAACTTTGATATGGATCCGTCCGGCACTGTGGCCTACGGCGCGGACCAGACCTTTGGAATCATCAAATTCACCAATAATGCCGGCACCTGGGTGCAGGCTCCGTATACTTTTAACAGCACCAACCTTGGCACCACCGCCCAGGCGACTGCAAATCAGGGTTGCTTCGGCATCTGCGTGGATTTCAGCTATACCACCACGAATTATCCAGTAATTTATGCCACCACCATGGAAAATGGGGCCGTCACAAATTATCCCGGCGGGTTGGGGGTCAACACCACGCAAGGCCATCAAAACAACAACCGCCTCATCAAAATCGTGGACACAGGTGTCGCTCCTGGCATGAACCTGGTGGCGCAGACGCTGGCCGTCGCCTACACCACAAACGAGTATTTTGGCGGGATTGATTTCACCCCCGATCTCCGCCCCTTGATTACCTCGAATCCGGTCAATTATGCCACGACCAACGGCGGTTCCGCGCCCTTCAGTGTAGCGGCTCAATCAGACTATCCCTTGAGCTACCAATGGCTCCAAAACGGAACCAATCTGAACGGAGCGACCAGTTCCTTATTGGCGCTGAACAATCTCGACACCACATACAGCAACTTTACCTATCAATGCGTGGTAACCAACAATTACGGGGCAGTTACCAGCACCCCGGCAATTTTGATTGTGACGTTAACTGCGGTGGCTCCAAAAATCACCTCCGGCACAAATTCTATTAATAGTTATATCAATGGCGGAATAACTTTCCCTGCAGTGTCCGCGACCGGCACCGAGCCGTTCTCCTACCAATGGTATTATAATGGCACCAACGAGCTTGCCGATGGAGCTAATCCCAATGGCGACGGTTCAGGCTATTCCGGTTCGCAGACCCCGTCGCTGACCCTGACCAGCCTCCAACCAACTGATGCCGGAAATTATTATCTGGTAATCACAAACCAGGCTGGGTATGCGTCCAATTTGGTGGATGTGCTCTCGGTGAATTATCATCTTGGGATCATCAGCGCCGGCCAGCCGCAATCAGTCTCCACCTTCGTGGGTGTGCCTACATCGCTCACTGCCACCGAGTCCGGGGCAACGGCTCCGGTAAGTTATCAATGGTATCTTGGCAACCAAATGTTGACTGATGCCGGTGACTACAGTGGTTCTGCAACCACCACATTGAGCATTGCCGCAACCACCACCAACGATGCCGGCACCAATTATTATATGGTCGTGAGCAATCCTGGGGGCAGCGTGACCAGTTCGGTCGCCTCGGTGGCAATTCTGGTTCCCCCGCCGCTCTCCTCTGTCAACTACAGCAACCAGCTCTATATGCAGACCTTCGATTCATTGCCCGATCCGGGCGGTGTTTCGGCCAACAGCATCAATAATCCCGAGTATCCCGGCACCGTCGGTGGCGTTGCTTACTCGCTGGCGAATCCGTTCGACTTCACCTATCCGGTTATTCTCAGCAGTTACGCGGGTGGCTTGGGCCTGCCCACAATGAACGGCTGGTATGGATCGGCCGACACAAACTATAGCGGAGTAAGTGGCCTCACCCGGTTCGGCGCCCAGGACGGTGATCAATCCACTGGCGGCATAATTGATTTCGGGGTGAATGACGTCAGCGGCGGCATCGTCGGCACAAACCGCTCGCTGGGACTGATTTCAACCAGCACGACGGGCGCAACGACCATCGGGTTGAAACTGACAAACAGTTCTGGCATTGCGTTGAATTACATCAACGTCAGTTTCCTTGGCGCAATGTGGCGTCAGGGTAATGCCACGGGTCAACGCACCATGTCCTTCGGCTACTCGTTTGATAATACGACGACCAACTTTGTCTTGTCGTCAGCTTCAATATCCAACTCCACGCTTGTGCCGGCTCTGGCTTTCAGCTTCCCGGTTGGGTCGGTTGCTCAAGCGGTTGACGGAACCTCCCCGCTCAACCAAACGAACCTGTCGCAAACCAACATCCTCCTGTCCAGCTCGTGGCAGCCGGGCGCCTCCTTGTGGTTGATCTGGTCCATTGACTTCAACGGCCAGGGCAGCGGCAATGGCTACTCCATTGACAATCTGGCATTTAGCGCAACCCCGAGTTCGCTCGTCTTCACCGCCCCGTCCGTGTCAGAGTCGGGGGCCTCGAACATTTCCATCACGAATGCCATGCTTAGGTTCACCATTAATCCGAACAATGGGACAACCATTTACTCGGTTTATTACGGCACCAACGGTAGTTCTTACACCAGCACCGGTATCAGCGGCAATCTGGCGGCGGGTTCCAGTGGGGTAACCATTACCAATTTCTTTACGGGATTGTTGCCGGGAACCGTATATCATTACCAGGTTGTCGCCCAGAACTTCGCGGGCACAAGCGTCACAGCCGATGACAGTTTCCAGACGCCAGCGGGACCCCTGGTCGTGACCACGACGGCGGCGCTTGCCATCGGCACTACGAGTGCGACAATCAATGGGACAGTCAACCCGGAAGGAGCAGCCGCTTTGTATTATTTCAACTATGGTGCTACCACCAGCTATGGCAACTCCACCACACCGATCAATCTGCCCGCCGGAGTAAGCACGGTGTCTGTTTCCAACCTGATCACCGGATTGTTGCCGGGCACAACTAATCACTATCAGATTGTGGCCGCGAATTTTACGGGGACCGTAACCGGCGCAGACATCAGCTTCATTACAGCGTCGGGATCGCCGTTGGCGACGACCTTGGCGGCCACCAACATCTTTGCATCCGCAGCGAGATTGGTTGGTTCAGTAAATCCGAGCAACGCGGTGACCGCCTACTGGTTTGTCTATGGCACCTCGCCAACTCTGTCTGCCGCCAACAACCTTACCCCGACCGTCAGCTTGTCAGCGACCAATGGCACGGCGACGGTGACCAACACCAGTGTCATTACTGGTTTGTTGCCGGGGACGCAATACTACTACCAGATCGTGGCCACAAACTTTGCGGGCACAAGCTCGGGTAGTATTTCAAACTTCACCACTTCCAACGTGTTGAGCGCACCAATTGTGACAACTTTGGCGGCCGCAAACATCCTCGCCACCACGGCGAAATTGAGTGCCACAGTCAATCCGACCAATGACGCGGCCACGTATTGGTTTGCCTATGGCACCAATAGCAGCACCCTCACCAACCTGACCGCCCAGGCGTTTCTGGCGGCCACGAATTTCCCGGCGGCCGTCACTAATTCACCGGTTGGTTTGTTGCCGGGGACGCAATACTTCTACCAGATTGTGGCCTTTAACAGTTACGGCACAAGCATGGGTGGTGTTTCTAACTTCACCACGGCCACGGTGTCGGTGCCGGTGGTGGCAACACTGGCGGCTACAAACATTGTCGCGTCCGGAGCCAGGTTGAATGCCACGGTGAATCCCAATTATGGCGTAACCACCTATTGGTTTATTTATGGCACCTCTCCAACCCTGTCTGCCGCCACCAATACTCCGTCCACTTTTCTAGCAACAAGTAATAATACCGCGGCGGCGGTCAGCAGCGTGCTCAGTGGATTGTCACAGGGGACAACCTATTACTATCAGATTGCGGCCACAAACATTGCGGGCACAGCTGCATCGGGCAGCATTTCGAACTTCACGACCCCTGCGGTGTCGGCGCCGGTGGTGGCGACCTTGTCGCCTGCCACGAAGATTAATGCCAGCGGGGCGACGGTGGCCGGTTCTGTGCTTACGAATACTGACACGACCATCTACTGGTTCAACTTTGGCACCAACAATTCAACCGCCTTTACCAACATTACCACCCCCGCGGTTCTGTCAGGGACGACGAATATTACGGGGCTTGTGACGAACACCGCTGCGTTGACGGGATTGTTGCCAGGGACGACTTATTCCTTCCAGATTGTGGCCACGAATATTGCGGGCATGAGTTTGGGTGTGACTAATACATTTACCACAACGAATCCGGTGCCTGTGGTGGTGCCCTTGGAGGCTCAAAACATTACCCCCAGCGGGGCGATGGTGGGCGCCATTGTCAATCCCAACAATGCCACGACTGGTTATTGGTTCAAATATGGCACCAACACTGTGACCGGCCTTAACAGTCTTACCGCGACCAACGTTCTGGCTGCAGGTTATGGCCCGGTGGTTAGCACCAAATCAATCAGTGGTCTGTCGCCGAACACGGTCTACTACTTCCAAGTTGTGGCCACGAATGTTGGGGGCACTACCACAAGTTGGAATACCACCTTCACCACCGCAGCAATAACCCCGCCCCAGTTGGTTGGAGTGACGTTAAGTGGTGGTAAACTGCAATTTAACTTCACTAGCGCCACCGGCGTTAGTTTCTCGATTCGTGCGACCAACAACGTCGCCGCGCCGGTGGCCATTTGGCCGGTCATTGGATTAGCCGTCGAAAATCCGCCGGGAACTGGCAACTACCGGTTTACCGATCCGAACGCGGCGACCAACTCCAGCGTCTTCTACATCTTGAGCCAGCCGTAAGGATGCTGAGTCATAAGTTAAATGCAAAACAGGGCAGCCGAAAGTCTGCACTGTTTTTGCATTTTTTCAGGTTTAACAACCAAATTCACGGTTTGAGGCAAGATGCACTTTTGCTTGCCCGGCGATGCGCCGAATTGGCACGCCCAAGAGCGCTAAGTGGTATATGCGCGTCCTAGTCCAAGTTTTCCGAGTTCTTGCCTGTAGGTAATTGAACTTTTGTCCGCGCGGATGTGGACTTCCTCCTGCAAATTGATCGGCAGGTCTTCGGGAAATTGTTTTTCAACGATGGCTTTGTCCTCGTCAAAAACCTGATGGTTGAAATCGAGCGTGGGTTGCAGCGGCGCGTCCTTGTCGAAGTTCCGGCAAATCGGGACGAAGACGCGGGTCTTGCGCGCGGACACGGGCGACGCGGCGTTGAGGATGTGCAACTGGCCGTCGTTGGGAAAAAATACGGTGAGCTTGGCCGTGAACGGCAGCCAGACTTCAAAAAGCCGCCGCCACTTGAAGCCGGGCGGATTGAGATGTTTGAAGCCGCGCGAATAATTGCTGACGGTGCTGATGTAATCGGCGCGAAAACCGGCAGGCGTGAGTTCGACGGGATAGCTCGGCACTTCGCGGTTGTCCAATTCGCCAAATGTTCCGACATGGACAAATGCAAAATGGCTCACGTCGAGAAAGCCCTCAATCTGGCGACCGGCGGAAGCGTCCAATTCGACGCCGTTCGGCAGCACTTGCAAATAATTTGCATCGTCCCATTCGCTGAATTCAGGGAACGGTGACGGGCCGTTGTCAACAAGCCGCGTCCAGATTAAGCCACAGCGTTCCCGCACCGGAAAAGTCTGCACTTTCAATTTCGGCGGAATCGGCGCGCCGGGATGCGCCGGGATGCAAGTGCATTGGCCTTCACTGTTGTAACGAAATCCATGGTAGCCGCAGACAATTTCGCCGCCTTCAATCCTGCCCGAACTCAAGGGTGCGCCGCGATGCAGGCATAAATCGCGCGCGACGGTGACCTGGCCGTTGACGCGAAATGCGACGAGCCGTTCATCCAGCAGTTTTGCCGGGAACGGCTTGTCCTTGACCTCGTGCGAAAACGCGATCGGATACCAGAACGGCGCGAGCGCGCGCCAGTCCGATTCCGCAAACGTGCAATTTCTAGGTAGATTCATGGCTCCTGCCGGTTAGTTTTCACACAAGGCGGTTTTTTTGCAAGACGCTAACTGCCGCCGGTCAAATCATGCAGGCGAAGTTCGGCGATTTTGAAAATTTCTTCAAGCGCCGCTTTGATTTCCTGTTCGCGTGAATTTTTCAACCGCGTTTCGAAACCGGCGAGAACCGCCGCCTTTTTGTTCAGCCGCGCGCAAATCACGAATGGAAAACCGAATTTATTTTTGTAGGCGGTATTTTGTTTTTGGAACAAATCAATTTCTTCCGGCGACAATTTGTTCAGGCCGGCGCTGGCTTGTTCGTTCATTGATTCTTTCGTGAGTTGTCCGACCAACGCAATTTTTCCGACCAAATCAGGATGCGCGCAGATCAAGGCGAGTTGCTTTTCTTCGCTGGAAGTTTTCACGGTTTCGCAAAGCGCGCGGTGTAGATTTTCCAAATCGGCAAATGGTTTTTTGGTGAAAGCTGTTTCCGCAATCCACGGCGAATGTTCAAAGACCGGGCCGATGACGCGGACAAATTCCGTTTGGCAGAATTGATTAAGTTGTGAAATTGTCAGACTCATTTCGGCTAAACAAACAAACTTGTTTTTTTCAATTTCACGGCGTCAATCAAACCCTGATCGGTTAGCTTCAATTCGGGAATCGGCGACAGCGCCAGAAATGAAAGCGTCATGAACGGCGCGGCCAGGTCGCAGCCGAGCGCTTGCGCGGCGGCGTTCAAATCGTCAATCAACTTCATGGCCTTGGCCAGCGGCTGGTCGGTGACGAGTCCGGCGATGGGCAGCGGCAATTCCGCCTTCACCTTTCCATTGGCGACGCAGACCTGGCCGCCTTGCAATCGTCCCAATTCCTGAATCGCAAATAAAATGTCCGCGTCGTTCGTGCCGGCGACGACGACGTTGTGCGCGTCGTGCGCGACGGTCGAGCCGATCGCGCCGCTTTTCAATTTCAGACCGCGCACGAAGCCAACACCGACGTTGCCGGTCGCGCGATGACGTTCGACGACGACGAGTTTCAAAATGTCGCGCGCCGGGTCGGCAACGACTTCGCCGTTTTCGATTTTCGGCGACGCGACAATTCCTTTCGTCACGATCTGCTTCGGAACAATTTCGATGACGCGGATTTTTTTCGTGCCGTTCGCCTTCACAATAAAATTTTTTGGCACGTAACGCAGATTCATCGTGCTGCGCGGCAGGGAAATCTTCGCGGGCGGCTTGGCGAGATATTTTCCGTCCTCGGCGACGAGCACGCCTTTTTTGTAAGTCTGGCGCACCTGGAAATTTTTCAGGTCGCCGAATACCACGAAATCCGCCCAGAAACGTGGCGCGATCGCGCCGAAATTCCGCAGGCGATAATGCCGCGCGGTGTTGATGCTGGCGATTTGCAGCGCGGTGATCGGCGGCAGGCCGAGCTTGATGGACTTGCGGACGCAATGGTCAATGTGGCCTTCGTTCACGAGATCGCCCGCGAGCTTGTCGTCGGTGGCAAAGGAACAATTCTGCGCGTTGTGCGAATTGATGAGCGGCAGCAGATGTTCGAGATTCCGTTCCGTGCTGCCTTCGCGCAAAAGAATGTGCATGCCGAGCCGCAATTTTTCGCGCGCCTCGTCGAGTTCGGTGGATTCGTGGTCGGAACGCACGCCGGCGAGCGCGTAGGCGTTGAGATTTTTTCCGCGCAGACCGGGCGCGTGGCCGTCAATGCACTTGCCTTTGCCCGCCTCGATTTTCGCCAGCTCGCTTTTGAAACCGAGGAACACGCCGGGAAAATTCATGAGTTCGGCAACGCCTGCGATGCGCTCGTCGTGGATCATCAATTTCAAATCATCGGCGGTAAGTTTCGCGCCCGCAGTTTCCAAATGCGTCGCAGGAACGCAGCTCGGCAGCATGATGAAAAAATCCAGCGGCAGATTTTTTGTGGATTCGAGAACGTAACGAATTCCATCCAAACCCAAAACGTTCGCGTATTCGTGCGGGTCAATCACCACCGCGCCCGTGCCATGAGGGACGACGGCGCGCGCGAATTCCGGCGCGACGAGCATGGAACTTTCGACGTGAAAATGCCCGTCAATCAAGCCGGGCGCGAGATATGCGCCCTTGAGATCAATGGTTTTTTTCGCGCGATAATCGCCGATGCCGATGACGCGGCCGTCGTCCACGGCGACGTTCGCGGGGTAAATTTCACCGCTCAAGACGTTGACGAGCTTCGCGTTTTTGAACAGCATTTCCGCCGGCTGTTCGCCGCGCGCGATGGCGAGTTTTTGATGGACGTTCCGCATAAATTCTCCTTCCTCGTCAATTTAACTCGTGCGGTTTGCGACGGAAACAAAATAAATCAGCCGCGCGAAATCCATCGCATCGTTTTTTCCGCGAGCTTGTCGAATGCGGTGACGCAAAGTTCGAGATGTTCTTCTTTCGTGTCCTCGATTTTATTGTGGCTGATGCCGTGCAGACTTTGGACGAACATCATCA
>Ga0181531_10000653_pt1 | contig 22949 bp, 23 predicted proteins | sample PEATcosm2014_Bin_38_FD_119743 | JGI IMG/M metagenome (GOLD analysis project Ga0181531, IMG submission 119743) | Peatland microbial communities from MTU Mesocosm Facility, Houghton, MI, USA - PEATcosm2014_Bin11_10_metaG | ecosystem: Environmental > Terrestrial > Soil > Wetlands > Peat | place...
ACCTCGACAGCTGCCATGCCGCGGTCGTCATGAGCCATCACCTGCTATCCGATGCCAGTTACCTGCGCGAATTGGCGCAGGCCGGAGCGCCGGCCTTCGTTGGATTACTCGGGCCCGCGGCGCGGCGAGAACGACTGGCGCGCGAACTCGGCGCGCATATGACGGCGCTGCAACCGCGACTGCGCGGTCCGGTGGGAATCGATCTGGGCGCGGTGACCCCCGAGGGCATCGCGCTCGCGATCGTGAGCCAGATTCACGCCTGGCTGGCTGGACGCGCCGGCTCGACGGTCAGCAGTTCTTCGTAGAAGCCGCCGATCTGGCGTGCGCGATCGATGAAGTGAATCTCCAGAATCCAGTGGCGCTGTCGCCCAGCATCGTCCGGTTCGCGCAGCAACGTCTGGCAGCCGTGACGGATCGAGAAGCGCGTCGGATTCGATGAGGTTTCATGCGGAAAGTGACCGATCAGGTGCCCGGCCGTCGGCGCGCCAAACTCCCAGCCGCGCGGTGCGGCTAATCCCGACACGAAGTCGTACAGCTCCCCGGCCGTCAGCGCCGGGGTGTTCTGGTAGAGCTTGCGGCCTGCCTCGAAGGCGACCGCCAGGTCGGCGATGAGTCGATGCTTGGCCGGGTCGCGGCCCAGCGCGTAGGTGCGGCCGAAATCCGCTTCCCAGGCCTCGAACACGGGCCCGAAATCCAGGTAAACGATGTCGTCCTCGCCGATGCGCCGATCCGCGGGCTCATCGTGGTAGGTCATCAAGGTATTGGGGCCGGCACGCGCAACGCGCTTGTGCCAGTGGCGGCGAACGCCAAAGCGCTTTTTGGCGAGTGCGTAGATATCGGCGGTCAGCTGGCTCTCGAGCTTGCCCGGCTGGATCAGTCCCGAAGCGACGACGTCGGCAAACAGCGCCTCGGCCTTGTACTGGGCTGCGAGCAGAGATTGGGCGACGGCATCCACGCGAGCTGGCTCCATGAAAATTAAGGCGCTATTAAAGCAGTACTGAGAGTAAACGTGAGAGCCGGGAGAGAACACCCTGCGGCCGACCGTGGCCCCGCAGCAGTCGCGCGCGGCACAAATCAAATTCATCGCGCAGGTCCTTTGCGTAGACTTGACCTCGCCGGAGAGGTATCTAATAAAATACATCTGATATAGTATATAAGTTATGGATTTATAATAACTTATAGTGCAAAGTCGCTGGCACTGCGGGGCGGGGCCGGCGGCGGGCGGTTGCCGTTGCGCCGGTTCCGCATCGCGGCAGTCTGCGCGGGGTCGAATTCTTGCGGACTGGCACACACGCCCCTTACAAATTCCTTAGTACCGTGCCGGCATGGCCTTCATGTTAAAGGGCAAGCTGGGCATTCCCGACTCGCGCTATGCAGCCGAGCTGGATAAGCGCGCGGCCGAAGCCAAGTTCGCGCCCGACCTGGAAGCAGAATACGACGAGTTCTTCCTCTCCGAGCGACGCTCGCAGCTGCGCTGGTTCAACGCCATGCTGTTCGGCCTGGCCGTGTGGGCCTGCCTGCTGTCGCTCGATCGCGGACACGATGGGCTGGAGCGCCTGCGGCTGATCTTCATTGCGCTCGGTTGCGCCACGCTCACCTGGGCCGCCTTCAGCCGTGCCTACCAGGACATCTACCTCGGCGTCGCGCGCTGGGCCACGATTCCCATCGCGATCCTGGGCGGCTTCGAAACCGCTCATCGCATCGCAGGCGGCCAGGGCGAGGCGCTCGCATGGCTAGTCGCCTACAGCATCGGTTTGTACTTCATGCTCGGCCTGCGCTACGGCGCCGCCGTGCAGTCCAGCCTCGTGGCGCTGGCGAGCTTTGCGGTGGCACTGCTCATCAACGGCCAGAGCATCTCCCAGGTCGTGCACACCGCCGGGATCGTGACCATCATTGTCGGCACTGTCGCATTGGCCTACTTCCAGCAGGCCCTGCGCGTGCGCAAGGCGTTCCTCGAACGCGGGCTGATCTCCGATCTTGCCGCGCGCGACGGACTGACCGGACTGAAGAACCGGCGCGCCTTCGATGAGCACCTGATCCGCTCCTGGCAGCAGGCGCTGCGCGACCGCAAGACCATCTCGGTGATGTTCATCGACGTCGATGCGTTCAAGAAATTCAACGACCGCTACGGCCACAAGGCCGGCGATATTGCGCTCCAGCGCATCGCCGGTGTGGTGCACAGCGTGGCCAAGCGTGCGCTCGACCTGGCGGCGCGCTATGGCGGCGAAGAACTCGCGGTCATCCTCTACGATGTGCCCCGGGAGGCCGCGCTGCCGCTGGCCGAAACCATGCGCAGTGCGGTCATGAACCTGGGAATCGAGCACCTGGACGGCACGCCACTGGATGTGGTCACCATCAGCATCGGCGTGGGCATTGTGCGTCCGACCCTGGCGCGCAGCCCCGATGGCGCCGTGCAGCTGGCCGATGAAGCGCTCTACGCGGCCAAGCGCAATGGCCGCAACCGGGTTGAAGTGTTCGAGTCCGAGTACGACGCGCTCTCGACCGGCAGCTTTCGCACACGCTGAGCGCCGATACCGCGCCGCCGTCGCTCAGGCGCCGGCCAGCACCGTGGTATTCGGCGTCGGCACGTCGGAGCCACCCTTGACCTCCACCGTGACGGCGAACTGATTGGCGTTCTGAATCGGCCGCCGCGCCTTGAAGTTCACACGGCCATCGCCCGCGTCATCGACCTGCAGGATGCCGGCATCCACCGGCGTGGGATAGCGCGGATCGATGATCCAGAGCTGATAGTCCTTGCCCTTCGGCGCCGGCTTCAGATGGTGCACGATCACCACGCCGTTCTGACGTTCATTGTCCCAGACGCTCACGGCCACGGCCTTGGGATCGGCGCTCACCTGGGCATTGAGCACGGCGATGCGCATATTCGCCACACGATTACTCTGCTGCAGCGTGGCCACGGCCTGTTTGAGGTCCGCCCGCTCCGCGCGCAGCGCCTCGGCCATGCGATCGAGTTCATCGATTCGCTGCTGGCGCGCCTCGAGCTGCGTACCCAGGTTGTGCATCTGGAGGGCGAAGATCACGCACACGGCCGCCAATCCCGCCGCCAGCGCCCAGGGCAACGATCCCAGCCAGCCGCGGCCCTGCCGGCCCTGCCGGCCCTGCCCCGCCGTGGCCAGCCCGCGCTCTCCCATGTCCGCGATGACGCGTGCCCGCAGCCCGGCGGAGGGCTCGAGCTGCGGCGCTCCGCCGGCCACCAATGTGCTGACCCCACGCAAGTCGGCCACCAGCGCGCGCAGCTCCGCGTCGCCGCGCAGCCGTGCCTCGAACCCTGCGATTTCCTCCGGCTCGAGCGCGCCCAGTGCGTAGGCGGCGGCCAGCTCCTCGGTGCGTTCGTCGATCACAGCACATCCCCCAGCCGATCGCGGAGGCGCAGCATCCCGCGCCGAATCCTCGCCTTGATGGTGCCCAGCGGCTGCTCGAGCCGCACGGCGATCTCGCTCTGGCTCAAGCCGGCAAAAAAAGCCAGTTCGATGACGTGACGCTGATCGGGGGATAGCTCGGCCAGCGCAGCGCGGATATGCCCCGCGCGCTCCTCGCCGTGGAGCTGCTCGCTGGCCGATGCGGCCGGGACCGCTTCGATGCCCTCGGCACTGAGCGAAATCTCCTCGATCAGCCGGCGGCGGCGCGTCGAGGCGCGGATGCGATCGATGGCCTTGTTGCGCGCCAGGGCCACGGCCCAGCTGGTCAGCGATCCCAGCTCGGCATCAAACCCCTGGGACTTGTGCCAGATCTGGGCAAAGACATCCTGCAGCACATCCTCGGCTTCGCGCCGGTCGCTGAGGATGCGGGCGGCCACCGCCAGCAGCAGCGGTGCTGCGCGGTCGTAGAACTCCAGGAACGCGGCACGATCCCCCGCCCGAATGCGACGGATGACTTCCGCATCATTTCCACCGCCCGGTTTGTTCTCGTTCACTGGCACTCGCCACGGCAAGAGCACCCGCCATCCCGCGGCAAGCCCGCGGGAGCTGCTGTCCATTGCCGCCTGATCATTCATAACAGACAGCCAAACCTGCCACAAGTTGTCATCAGGCAGTTAAACGTGCCGCCGGCCCCGGCGGATGCATCCGAACCCCCCGCGGGTGCGATATATTGGCCATGACAGTCCATCGAACAATAACGACATGGAAACCGTAGGGATCATCGGCACAGGCATTGCCGGCCTCGGCTGCGCTCACGCGCTGCAACGTCGCTACGCGCTGACGCTCTATGAGAAGGGTGGTCACGTGGGCGGCCACGCCAATACCGTGCTGGTCGATGAGCCGGCTGGCGCCATTCCTATCGATACGGGCTTCATGACTTTCAATCAGGTCACCTATCCGCATCTCACGCGACTGTTTCGCGCGCTGGAGGTGCAGACGCAGCCGAGTTCGATGTCCTTCAGCGTGCAGCACGCGCAGGCGGGCCTGGAGTTCTGTGGCTCGAGTCTGAATCTGCTCTTCGGCCAGCGCCGCAATCTGCTCAGGCCCGGCTTCTGGAAGATGCTGCTGACCATCAACCGCTTCAACCAGGAGGCGGTTGAGTGCCTGGCATCGCACCGACACGATCATCAGAGCCTGGATGAGTACATCCGCGAGCGCCGCTACGGGGATCAATTCCGCGACCTCTACCTGGTGCCGATGAGCAGCGCGGTGTGGTCTGCGCCACCCGAGCGCATGCTGCAGTTTCCTGCCACCACGCTGCTGCGCTTCTTTCACAACCACGGTTTTCTGGGTCTGCACACCCAGCACCCCTGGTTCACGGTCACTGGCGGATCGCGCCGCTACGTGGAGAAACTGATCGCGCCTTTCCGCGACCGGATTCAGTTGCGTCGCGGCGTCAGTCAGGTGCGTCGCGAGCAGGGCCGCGTTCTGGTCACCGACCAGAACGGCGAGCAGCAGAGTTTCGATCGCGTGATCCTGGCCTGCCATGCCGATGAGGCGCTCGGCATGCTCGCCGATGCTGACGAGCGTGAGCGACGCGTGCTCGGGGAGTTCCACTATCAACCGAATCTTGCGCTGTTGCACACGGATGAAGCCGTGATGCCCGCGACGCGTCGCTGCTGGTCCTCGTGGAACTATCGCGTCGGCGGCGACGGCGAAGGCGCAGCCGGGCGGCTCGAACCCTCCACCGTCTACTGGATCAACAGCCTGCAGCGGCTGCCGACCCGGCAGAACTACTTCGTCTCGATCAACGGCGAGCAATCACTCAACCCGGCGAAGATCCTGCAGCGCATCGCCTATGATCATCCGCTCTTCAGTCTGGGCGCCGTGCGCGCGCAGCAGGAACTGCCCGAGCTCAACCGCCGCCACAGCGGCGTCTACTTCTGCGGCAGCTATTTTCGCTACGGCTTCCATGAAGATGCGCTCGCCTCGGCCGTGGATTTGAGCCAGCTGCTGGATCCGACGCTGACCGGAAACGAGCGCGCCGGGGCCCCGGCGCTCGACTACCCTGCGGTGGAAGAGCTGGGGCTGGCGGGGGCCGTGCCTTGAAGAGCTGTCTGTACGAATGCGAAGTCATGCACCAGCGCCTGGCGCCCCGGCGCTACGCGCTGCGGCATTCGCTCTTCATGTTCTACCTGGACCTGGATGAAATCGAGCCGCTGGCGCGGACCCTGCGGCTCTTCAGCCGCAACCGCTGGAACCTCTACAGCTTTCACGACGCCGATCACCTGCCGGGCAGCGGCGATTCGGGTGCGCCGCTGCGCGCGCGGCTGGCGCAGTACCTGGCCGCGCAGGGTATCGCGCTGCCGCCCGAGGCGCGGATCCGGCTGCTGACGCTACCGCGCATCGCCGGCTATGTGTTCAATCCCATCTCGGTCTATTTCTGCTTTGGCGATACGGAAGGCCCACCGCTGTGCGCGGTCGCCGAAGTCGGCAACACCTTCGGTGAGCACAAGCTCTACCTGCTGCCCGCCCCTGGCCCTGAGGATGGCTCACTGTTTACACTGCGCGCGCCCAAACACTATTACGTATCGCCGTTCTCCAGCCTCACGCTGCAGTTCGATTTTCACCTGCGTGTGCCCGAGCAGGCACTGCGCCTGCGCATCGATGACTTCGACGGCGAGCAGCGCATACTGCGCAGCGGGCTGCGCGGTGAGCGCCGCGCGCTCGGTGATGCCCGCCTCGCCTGGTACGGGCTCAAATACCCGCTACTGACACTGAAGGTCATCGGACTGATCCACTGGCATGCGCTCAAGCTCTGGCTGCGCGGTGTGCCCTGGTACCGCAAGGGCGACTCGCCGCACCTGCAGCGCGAAGTGCTCCGTCCGCACCGGACGCTGGCAGCCGCGGAGCCCGAACCTGGAGTGCTGCCGCAATGATCTGGTTTCTGCGCATCGCCTTCAGTGTGGTGCTGGTGACCATGCTCTGCGTCACCGGCTGGGCCAGCGCGCACGTACCGCTGTGGGAGACCCCGCGCGCCGTGGTCATGCACCCCTGGTTCATCGCCACGATGTTCGATACCTACTTCGGCTTCCTGACGTTCTTCGTCTGGCTCGCGTATCGCGAGACCTCGCTGCCCGCGCGCCTGCTGTGGCTCATCGCGATCCTGTTGCTCGGCAATATCGCCATGGCCAGCTACGTGCTGTTGATCGTGTGGCGATTGCCGCCGGACGCGCCGGTTTCGCGCGTGCTGCTGCGGCCCACTGCGCGCGGCGCATGAACGCGCCACCGACGGGCCTGCGCGGCTTTTGGCGCCGCCGCGTGGTCGATGTCATGCTGGCGCAGCTGCGCCAGGGCATCACGCCGCAGAAGATCGCCCTCACGCTGGCCCTCGGCGCCGTGATCGCGCTGTTTCCGATCATGGGCACGACCACCGCGCTGTGCCTGCTCATCGGCGTCGTGCTCAAACTCAATCAACCCATCATCCAGCTGGTGAACTGGATCGTCTGGCCACTGCAGATTCCGGGGATCTATTTCTTCGTGCGCGTGGGCGAGTGGCTCACGCACAGCCCGCAGGTGTCGTTTTCGATTTCGGCGCTGCTGGTGGCCTTCAAGGACTCCCCGGTGCGCTTTCTGCAGCAGTACGGCATGACCGGCCTGCGCGGCGTGCTGGCCTGGGCGCTGATTGCTCCGGGGGTCGCCGCACTGATCTACCTGCTGATGCTGCCGCTGCTCAAGCGCATGCGGCTCGGAATGACCGCCCTGACGCAGAGGAGCTGACCCGTGTCCGTGGATCGACTGCTGGAACGTGACGTGCTGCCCGATACGCTGCTGCGCTTCGGCATCCGACGCCTGTTGCGGCAGCGCCTGCGCGAGGAAAAGCGCGATAACGTCGAGGCGCAGCTCCAGGCGCTGCAGGCACTGGTAGCGCAGCTGCGCGCCAGCCCCATCGCCATCGAAACCGCCGCCGCCAACGAGCAGCACTACGAAGTGCCGACGCGGTTTTTCGAGCTGTGCCTGGGATCCCGGCTCAAATACAGCAGTGGACTGTGGAGCGAAGGCATCGACACGCTGGATGCGGCCGAAGAGGCCATGCTGGCGCTGACCTGCCAGCGCGCTCGCATCGAGGATGGACAGCGGATCCTCGAACTCGGCTGCGGCTGGGGCTCGCTGTCGCTGTGGCTGGCCGAGCACTACCCCAACGCCCGCATCACCGGCGTGTCCAATTCCCGCACCCAGCGGCATCACATCGAGAGCCAGTGCGCGCAGCGTGGCATCCGCAACCTCACGATCCTGACCTGCGATATGAATCGCTTCGATATCGATGAGCGCTTCGACCGCGTGGTGTCGGTGGAAATGTTCGAGCACATGAAAAACTACGAGCGGCTGCTCGGCAACATCGCGCGCTGGCTGACGCCGGCCGGGCTGCTGTTCGTACACATCTTCACGCATCGCGAGTACGCCTATCACTTCGAGGCCCGCGGCGACGATGATTGGATGGCGCGTTATTTCTTCAGCGGTGGCATCATGCCGAGTGATGACCTGCTGCTGTACTTCCAGGATGACCTGAAGCTCGAGGATCACTGGCGCGTGAGTGGCCGTCACTATCAGCAAACCGCGGAGGCGTGGCTGCGAAACATGGACCGGCATCAATCCGAGATTCGCCCGCTGCTCGCCGCTACTTATGGCGAGCGCGACAGCACGCGCTGGTGGGTGTACTGGCGCGTCTTCTACATGGCCTGCGCGGAGCTGTGGGGCTTCCGTCACGGCGAGGAATGGCTGGTATCGCACTACCTGTTCGGAAAGTCCAGGGCGCACGCGCAGTGACCGGGGCCGCTGCCGGGACCGGCACGCAGCGCCTCTACTACGGCTGGAAGGTACTGGCCGCGCTGTTCATGGCCGGCTTCATGGTTTACGGCGGCGGGCTGTGGGCGTTCACGCTGTTCGTGATGCCGCTCACCCTGGAGTTCCACTGGACCCGTGCAGCCACGGGCGGACTGGTCACGGCCTTCTGGCTCAGCGCGCCCCTGATCCTGCTGGGCGGCTTCGGCATCAAACGCTTCGGCGCCGTGCGGATGCTCATCTGCGGCATCCTGATCGAAGCCGGCTGCCTGGCGATGCTCGCCACCGTGTCGAGCTTCTGGCAGATGTACCTGCTGCGGGCGGCGATGGGCTTCGGCAAGGTTGCCTTCGCGGTGACGCTGCCGTACCTGGTCTCGCGCTGGTTCTCGCGCCATTACTCCCTCGGCCTTGGCATCACCTGGTCGGGCTGGCATTTCGGCGGGCTGGTGCTGGCGCCCCTGACCGGATGGGTGATCGCACACTTTGGCTGGCGCGCGGCCTGCTTCACCATCGTGGGGGGATTGATCACGGTGGGACTGATTCCCGCGCTCTTCACGCTGCGGGTGAAAACCCCCGCGCAGCTGGGACTGGCGCTCGATGGGGATCCGCTCGATGCCGCCGCCAGGCAGCTCAGCGTCGATGGGCGCGACAACCCGGCCGGCTCACTCGGCGCACTGCTCGGATCGGCGACCTTCTGGTTCATCGCACTCATGACGCTGGTGTTCTTCACCACCTACAGCGGCCTCATCACACACCAGAGCGCGATCGTCGAAGGCGCGGGCTTCAGCGGGCCTCTGCCCTCCACCGTGCTCGGCGCCACGGCGGGCTTTGCAGGCCTCGGCAGTCTGTGCACCGGCTGGCTGCTGGATCGCTATTCCACGCGCAATATCGGCATCGTCATGTGCCTCTTGCTGCTGACCGGCGCGCTGTCACTGCTCGCCATCGATCGCCTGCACTCGACCGCGGCCTTGTTCGTCTATGCGGCCAGCTTCGGTTTCACCGTGGGGGGCGGTGATCTCTATTTCGTGGCGCTGCTGCGGCTGCGCTTCCCCTCGATCAGTGTGGCCTTCAGTTACAGCGCCTGGTATTTCTGCGAGATTCTCACGCTGCTCGTCGGCGGGCCGATCGCGGGCAAGATCTACGACCTGACCGGCGACTATGGCACCACGCTGGCCTTGCTGGTGGGCACGGCGGCGGCGGCACTGGTGGGCTCGCTGCTGATCGTGCGCCCGCAGCGTTACGGCCGCGCCTCCACGAACAACGAGTAGTAGCGGCGGCCGTGTCTGGCGCCCGCCACGCGGCTCGCAGCATCGATGCGCAGCGCCGGGTCGCGACTGCGCATGAAGGCACTGCGCTCGATGCGCCGGAAGCCCGCACGCCGCAGCAGCGACCGCAAAGTCTCATAGTCATAGCTGAACTTGTGGCTGCTCACGAATGCGTCAGGGCTCGCGCCGACGCCGGCGTAGCCGAGGAAGCTTTCCAGGCGTGTGTGCGTCGGCGGCCACCAGGGCCACTGCGCGCGGCGCGCCGCGAAGAATCGCCGGTCGCCGCGCACATACGCGCGCAGGCACTGTTCGATATCCGGCACCACGACGCGCACGAGACCCGCGGGCGCGAGCACCCGATGGATGTCGGCCATGACCGCCAGCGCCTCATCGGGGTAGTAGCAGTGCTCGAGCACATGACACAGATACACGGCCTGGGCCGCACCCCTGGCAAACGGCAATCCCCAGCGCAGATCCATCGCCAGCGGCGCCGGCCAGTGATCGATGTTGACCCAACCCGGCAGCGCCGAATCGGCAGCGCCCAGATGCAGCCTCAAGCCGCGCGAGCGGCGAGTGAGTCCCAATGCCGACAGTTGCGCGTCCACGAACGCTCGACGCGCCCGGCGAAGCGCCGCGGCCCGCGACTCCGCATCGCGCCGCCAGCGTTTGAGGCCCGCGGGACTTTTCGTCTGCGGACCGCGGGCGGCAACCTCGCCGGCAATGGCCTCGGTGGCCCGCGCCAGGCGGCGCAGATCGCTCTGGGCCCGGTCGAACGCCGCAGACCGGGTTTGTCGTGTGATTCGGACGGTCATGGCAGCCGGACAATACTCCCGCAATGGGCGGCACTTGCACCACGTGACGGAGTATTGCTTGCGTCCAGATGTATCTTACGATATAGTTTTCGATATGTTGAACGTTAAGGATCATTTCCAAATGAGACGATTTCGGGCAGAGGGACCCTTCGGCCGGGAAGGCGGCCGCATCGGGCACCGTCACGGATTCATGGGCGCCGTGCGCCGCGGCAGCTTCGGCGGGCCCGGGCTGCGCGCAGCCAAGATGCTCTCCTCCGAGGATTTGCAGCTGATCATGCTGGCGCTGCTTCAAGACAGCCCGCGTCACGGCTACGACATCATCAAGTCACTGCAGGAGCATTCCAGCGGGCTCTACACGCCGAGCCCAGGCGTGGTGTATCCGGCGCTGACCTATCTCGAGGAAGCAGGCCTTGCGCTCTCGGAGACCGAGGGCAGCAAGCGGCGCTATAGCATCACCGAGGCCGGCCTCGAGCACCTGGCAAAGAACCGCGCCACGGCCGATGAATTGCTGGCGCAGCTGGCGCGCATGGGCCAGAAAATGGCGCAGTTCCAGCGCCAGTACGCCGAGGATGAAGCGGCTGGAGAGGAATGGGGCGGTAGCGGACGCGACCAGGAGAAGCACGAATGGCGCCAGGTGCGCGCGCAGTTCCAGGAACTCAAGCATGAGTTCAAGCTGGCATTGTTCGAGAAGATGCACGCCTCCATCGAGGAGAAGCGGCGCGTACTCGACATTCTTCGCAACGCCATCGCCCAGATTCGCGGCCGATGAGTCCGCCGACGGCGGCCCCTGCCGCGCTGAACGCCGCTCCCGGTGCGGCGCCCACCGGCCTGTCGGGTTATCAGAAACTCATCGTCGCGCTGGTCGCGTTCCTGCAGTTCACGATCATCCTGGACTTCATGGTGCTCTCGCCGCTCGGCGCGGTGATCATTCCGGCACTGCAGATCACGCCCAGCCAGTTTGGCCTGCTGGTCTCGGCGTACGCCTTCAGCGCCGGATTGTCCGGACTGCTGGCCGCCGGATTCACCGACCGCTTCGATCGCAAACGGGTGCTGCTGTTCTTCTACACCGGCTTTGTGCTCGGCACGCTGTTGTGCGCGCTGGCGAGCAGCTATCACTTCCTGCTGTTCGCGCGCGTGATCACCGGGCTCTTCGGCGGTGTGATCGGCTCGACCGTGCTCGCGATCACCACCGACCTGTTCGAATACCGCTTGCGCGGCCGCGTCATGGGCGTGGTGCAGACCGCGTTTGCGGCGAGCAATGTGCTGGGCCTGCCGCTGGCGCTGCTGCTGTCGAATCGCTGGGGCTGGAACGCGCCTTTCCTGCTGATCGTGGGCGCGAGCCTCGTGGTCGGAGTCATCATCGTGCTGAAGATGCAGCCGGTGCGCGCCCATCTGCAGCGCCGTCCGGATCGAAACGCATTGCATCACTTCCTGCACACCGTATCGACGCCGCGCTATCTGCAGGGCTTCGCGACCACCGGCCTGCTCACGGTAGGCGGCTTCATGCTCATGCCCTTCATGAGCAACTTTACCGTCCACAACATGGGCGTCCCGATCGAGCACCTGCCGCTGGTCTACATGGTCACCGGTATCTGCTCGATGATCGCCGGGCCCCTGATCGGCCGCGCCAGCGATGCCATCGGCAAGTTCGCCGTGTTCGCCTGCGGATGCGCGCTCACCATCCTCATGGTGACCATCTACACCCACCTGGGGATAACGCCGCTGTTCGTGGTCATCCTGGTGAGCGTCGCGCTGTTCATCGGCGTCTCCTCCCGCATGATCTCCTCCTCGGCGCTGATCTCCGCGGTTCCGAATCCGGCCGATCGCGGCTCCTACATGGCGATCAGTTCGTCGATCCAGCAGTTCGCTGGCGGCATTGCGGCGAGCATCGCCGGATTGATCGTGACGCAACGGGCCGATGGCACCATCCAGCACTTTGAAGTGCTGGGCTACCTGCTCACCGTCACGACCCTGACCTCCCTGGCGATGATGTATCTGATCCAGCGTCACCTCGAACCGCGCACGATCCTGCCGCTGGCGGTGGCCGCGCCGCCGCCGCCGGTTGCGCCGTAGGCCGGGCGGCAAAGCTTTGCCGGGGCGTCACAGACCTGCAAGGTTGCTGCACTGCAGCACCCTTGCGGCCGCTGCCTGTGACAGAAGCGCCGTGCGTCGGCCGTGACCTGCGACGCCGATTGGACGGCCATAGCCTAGTAAATTGGCCGCCGACATGATCCTCTGGCCGATCAAGCTGCTCTGCGCCCGCCTCCGATTACCGGTTCTCCGGGGACCGGTGGTGCCGGCGCTGCTGCTCACCGCCTGCGCGGCGCTGGCCGCGGCCGCACCCGCCTCGGCCGCCTGCCCCAGCCTGCCCGATCAGCAGTTGCGCGCGCTCGATCGGCTCGTGGGCCGCGATGCCAAGCAGGCCCTCGCCGAGATCGGGGCGCGTGTGAGCGGACTGGAATCCCTGCCCGGCACCACCCCGCAGAAGCTGGCCGCGCTGTATGCGCTGCAGGCCAATGCGTACAGCATGCTCGAACTCGACCGTGATGCGCGCGATGCGGCCACCAATGGCCTGGCACTCGCCACCAATCCGACCGATCCGGTGCACGTGAATCTGCTGATCGGCTACTGGGGCAATATCTACGACCAGGCCGGCCTCGACCAGGCCGTGCAGGAACTGGAGGCGGCGCGTGCCGTGCAGCCGCCCGGATCGAGCGCCGCGGTGTGCCTGCTGATCGAGCTGGGCGTGGTAGAGCAGCGTCGCGACCGCCCCGACATCGCCATCTCGGAGCTGACCCAGGCCTACAGCATGACGGCCGACCCGGCGGCCGCCGATGAGCGCGTGCTCGCCGCGGCGGCACTGGCCTCGGTCATGCGCGTGGTGGGCGATCATGCCCAATCCCTGGCACTGAACCAGGAAGTCATCGACTACGACACCGCGCGCGGCGCCACGCTGGATCTGTCAGTGGCGCGTTTTGTGCGCGGCGAGACCCTCACCTCGATGGGTGACTACGTCGGCGCGATCGAGCAGCTCGCGCTGGCGCGCGATCTGAGCGTGGCCCTGGACGACCAGCAGGGCATCGCCTTTGCCGACCAGGCCCTGTGTCGCGTCAACATCGAACGCGGCCGCAACGCCATCGCCCGGCCCCAGTGCGAGCAGGCATTGCGCGTGTTCACCGCCGCGCGCTCCACCGACGTCGCCCTGCAGACGCAGGCCCTGATCGCGCGCATCGATCTGGCCGATGGCCATGCGGAACGGGCACTGAGCGAGCTCAATGCCATTCTGGCCAACGGCGGCGTGGAAATCCCGGCACGCGACCTGGCGGAAATCCTGGAATTGCGCGCGCGCACCAATGCGACCCTGCAGGACTACGCCGGTGCCTACCAGGACCTGCGCGAGTATCTGCGCCGCTATCGGGCCGTGAACGATACCGAGCGAACCCGCCAGATGACCACGCTGCGTGCGCGCCTGGAAACCGACCGCGAGATCGAGCGCAACAGCGCCCTGCAGCGCGAGCTGTCGCTGTCGCACGATCGCGCCACCAGCCAGGCCACCGAGCTGCGCCGCACGCAGCTGGCGATCGCCGCCGGCGCCATCGTGATCGGCCTGCTGGTCTACATTCTCGTTTCCGGCCTGCGCAACCGGCAGCTGCTGGTACGGCTGGCAAGCCTGGACGGATTGACCTCGCTGCCCAACCGCCGCCGCACCATAGAACTCGCCACCAGATCGCTGCAGGAGGCGGCCGCCGAGGGCCGGCCCGTGACGATCGCGCTGCTGGACTTCGACCATTTCAAGCAGATCAACGATCGCTGCGGTCACGCCGCTGGCGACTACGCGCTGAAGGAGTTTGCCCGCAAGGGCCGCGAGATGCTGCGCGCGGAGGACACCCTGGGGCGCTGGGGCGGGGAGGAATTCCTGCTGGTGCTGCCGGACTGCCCGCTCGATCGGGCCTACGAATGCGTCGAGCGGCTGCGCGCGATCGCGATGGCGATCGAGCTGCCCTTCAACGAGGAGAAGCTGCACGTGAGCGTGAGCGCCGGCCTCGCTACCAATATCCGCGCTTCGATGTCGCTCGATGAGATCGTCGCCAGCGCCGATGCGGCCCTCTACGAGGCCAAGGGCGCCGGGCGCGACCTGGTGCGCATTGCGCGCGACAGCTTCGGCGCCGCATCGACCGGCGTGCGCCGGGCGCTGAATCGGGGCCTGGCAGCGACCGTGCCGCGCCAGGCGTGAAGTCTCAGGGCGCGGACAGGCGGTAATAGCGCCGCGCATTGCCGTAAAACAGCGCCGCGCGCTCCGCATCGGATGCGCCCTCGAGCATCGAGGCATAGGCATGCCAGAGGGCGCCGTAGTCGGCATGCAGGCCATCGATGGGGAAGTTCGAGGCGAACATGCAGCGTTCGGCGCCGAAACAATCCAGCGCTTCGAGCACCCGCGGACGCAGGCTGCCGCGGCTCCAGTGATGATCGAACATCACCAGGCCCGAGATCTTGAGTGCGACATTGGGGTATTGCGCCAGCCCTCGCAGCGCGCTCGACCATTCCTGGCGAGCGTGCACATCGGTGTGATCCACGAGCATGCCGGCATGATTGACGATGAAGAGAATATCCGGATGCCTTGCGATCACCTCGATGGCGGCGGGCACCTGCGCTGCGTAGAGCTGCAGGTCGAATGACCAGCCATGTCGGGCAAGACTTGCGAGATTCTCGCGCCAGCGCGGCTCGAGCAGGTAGTCGCGACTGACATAGTTGAAACGCGGATCCGCATGACGATTCAGTATCTGGCGGATGCCGCGCAGATTCGGAAAGGCACTCAATCGTCGCAGGGTATCGGGGGCATCCGGCGCGGAAAGATCGGCGCCGGCCACGATGCCATGCGGATGACCGAGATTGGCGGGATCATCCGCCAGTGCCTGCAGCCATTGCGCTTCGGCGACCACATCGTCCGGGTTGGCCTCCACGTGCACGCTGTGCAGTACCTCGATCTCGCCGGCAGCCTGCAGGAATTCCGCCACCGCGTGCCGCTGCGGCAGCAGCCGGTTATCGCCGGAGAAGGCCACGCCCGGGTTAGCGAGCCAACTCAGCCCGACCTGAGCGGTGTCCCAGAGATGAATGTGAGGATCGACGACTCGCATGCGCTATTGCAGGTTGACGAACAGTCCTCCGTCCACCAGCAGCGAGGCGCCGGTGATGTAGCGCGCCATGTCGGAGGCGAGAAACACCACCGCGTCCGCCACATCCTCCGGTGTGCCCAGGCGCCCGAGCGGTATGCGCCCTTTCATGTAGGCGAGCTTCGCGGGCGATGACAGGTCGTCCTGGTTCAACTCGGTCGCGATGGTTCCGGGCATTACAGAGTTGCAACGGATGCCGTGGGGTCCGAGCGCGATGGCGCAGGACTGCATCAGCGAGTGCACCCCGGCCTTGGTCGGGGTGTAGTGGGCCTGCATGCCGCCGCCCACCAATGCACTGATCGAACTGGTGGCGATGATCGCCCCGCCGCTGCCCTGCGCTGTCATCTGCCGCGCTACCGCCTGCGTGATGTAGAAGGCCCCGTGCAGATTGACGGCCATGGTGCGCCGGAAGACCTCGAGCGGAATATCGAGGAAGGCGTGAAATGGGCAGATGCCGGCATTGGATGCCAGTACATCGATCCGGCCGAAGGCCTGCAGCGCGGCATCCACCAGCCGCTGCGCCGTGGCCGGCTGGCCCACATCCCCTTCGACGCCGATCGCGCGCCGGCCGAGCGCCGTCACGGCGTCGACCGCTTCCTGCGCGGCCGCATCGCGGCCGTACGAGGCATCGTTGCTGGCCCAGTAATTGATCACGACATCGGCGCCATGACGGGCGCTCGCCACCGCGATCGCGCGGCCGATGCCGCGCGAGCCGCCCGTGACGATCACCACTTTGTTTTGCAACAGCATGCGCGGCTCAGTGCTGGTAGGGACGATGCAGCTTACTCGCCGGATTCAGCCGCACGCCAAATCCGGGCCGATCCGGCACTTTCATGCGCCCATTCACCGGCACCGGCTCATCCAGCAGCAAGGGCGTGAACATCGGCACCACGCGATCGGCGCGCGGCGCCATCATCAGGAACTCGGCAAACGGGCTGTTGTGTCGCGTGACCACGAAGTGATAGCTGTAGACGCTCGAGCCGTGCGGCACCACCAGCACCTTGTGGGCATCGGCCAGATCCGCGATCCGGATCAGCTCGGTGATGCCGCCGCACCAGCCGACGTCCGGCTGAATGATGTCGCAACAAGCCATCTCGAGCAGCATCCTGAATCCCCAGCGCGTCGCCTCATGTTCGCCGGTGGTCAGCAACAGGCCCGGTGGCAGGCTGCGATGCAGCTGCGCGTAACCCCAATAGTCATCGGGCGAGAGCGGCTCCTCGATCCATTTCAGGCCGTGCCCGGCGGCGCCAGCAGCCAGGCGCTGCGCGTAGTCGAGCTCCAGGCTCATCCAGCAATCGAGCATGAGCCAGAAATCATTGCCGACCCGCGCGCGCATGGTCGAAAGCTGGCGCAGGTTGCTCTCCATGCCCTCCTCGCCTTCCGCCGGCCCATGGTGCAGCGGCATCTTGCCGCCGATGAATCCCATCTGCTGCGCCAGATCGGGGCGCGAGCCGGTGGCGTAGAATTCGATCTGCTGCCGCACCGGTCCGCCCAGCAACTGGTACACCGGCTCGCCGCGGCAGTTGCCCAGCAGATCCCACAGCGCCAGATCCACACCCGAGATGGCGTTCACGACCACGCCCTTGCGCCCATAGAACAATGAGCTGCGGTACATCTGGTCCCAGATCAGTTCAATATCGTTGATGCCGCGGCCCTCGACGAAGCGCGCGAAATGCTTCTCCACGATGTAGGCGCCAATCTCCCCGCCCGTGCTCAGTGCAAAGCCCACCGAGCCATCGCTCGCCTCCACCTCCACCACCAGCGTGCCGAGCACATCCAGCCCGAAACTGCGCCGGCTCTGCCGGTACTCCGGGTACTGGCTCATGGGGCTGGCGATGTGATCATCGATCCAGTGCTCGCCGCTCTGATCGTGGTAATCGGCCCCGCCGCCACGGACCGTGTACGCGCGCACCTGCCGGATCGTGGGCTCAGGCATGCGTCAGTACGTGGCGCGGCCGCCGGAGATATCGAACACGCCGCCGGTGCTGAAGGAGCACTCCTCGCTGGCGAGCCAGCAGATCAGCGCGGCGATCTCTTGTGGTTCCACGAAACGGCCCATGGGAATTTTGGCGAGCATGTACTCGACGTGTTCGGGTTTCATCTGCGCGAAGATTTCAGTGCGCGCTGCCGCCGGCGTCACGCAATTGACCAGGATGTTGCGGGTCGCAAGTTCCTTGGCCAAAGACTTGGTCAGCGCGATCAAACCCGCCTTGGAGGCGCTGTAGTGCGAGGCGTTCGGGTTGCCTTCCTTGCCCGCCACCGAGGCCACATTGACGATGCGGCCGTAGCCCTGCTTGAGCAGGTGCGGCACGATGGCGCGCGATAGCAGGAACGGCGCCACCAGGTTGATTTCCAGCACCTGCCGCCAGACTGCCGGTTCCAGTTCCCAGGTGGGCGCATTGCCGCCGGTGATGCCGGCATTGTTGATGAGGATGTCGACCTTGCCGAAACGGTCCAGCGTGGCGCGCAATGCCGACTGGATCTGCGCATCGTCGGTGAGTTCGACTGCGGTCGTGCCCACCTCCCCATGCACCGCAAGCTGCGTCGCCGACTCATCGAGCCGCACCCGGTCGCGATCCCAGAGCGATACGCGACCACCCGAGCGCAGCAGGCGCTCGGCCACGGCAAAGCCGATGCCGCGCGCGCCCCCCGTGACGATGGCGACACGGTCGCGAAGATCGAGCTGATTCACGGCGCCGGTACGCGCGCCGGCACTGTGCGCTGCTGCTGAACGCCCAGGCCTGAGATGCCGACGCGCATGGTCTGGCCTGCCGTGAGGTAGCGCGGCGGTTTCTGTCCCATGGCCACACCGGGCGGCGTGCCGGTGGAAATGACATCACCCGGTTGCAGGCTCATGAACTGGCTGATGTAGGACACCAGGTGCGCCACGCCGAAAACCATGGTGCGCGTGTTGCCGTTCTGGAAGCGATGGCCATCCACTTCGAGCCACATGTCCAGATTCTGCGGATCGGGCACCTCATCCGCGCTGACGAGCCACGGCCCCAACGGCGCAAAGGTATCGCAGCCCTTGCCCTTGTCCCACTGCCCGCCGCGCTCGAGCTGGTAGGCACGTTCGGAGACATCGTTGCAGACGCAGTAGCCGGCCACGTGTTCCAGCGCCTGCTCGATCGCCACGTATTTGGCAGGCTTGCCGATGATGACTCCGAGTTCCACCTCCCAGTCGGTCTTGAGCGCACCGCGGGGAATCTCCACATCATCGTCGGGACCGATGATGGCGCTGGAGGGTTTCAGAAACAGCACCGGCTCGGCAGGTACGGGCATACCCGCTTCCCTGGCGTGATCGCTGTAATTCAGGCCCACGCAGACGATCTTGCCGACCGCCCCGACGCAGGCACCCAGGCGCACCGGCGCTTCCACCAGCGGCAGCGTCGCGGGGTTCAACGCCGCGAGCTTTATCAAGGACGCCGGCAGCAAGGCCTCGCCGGCAATGTCGGCCACGTGTCCGGACAGATCGCGTACTTTGCCGCTGGCATCGATGAGGCCGGGCTTTTCCCTTCCCGGTGGTCCGTAACGCAGCAGCTTCATCCGCTCCTCCCGCAAGTTATCGTTATGGATCTCACGCCATGCATTATACGAAGTATCGAGGTCAAAGCGCTCGGAGCTCGAAGTGCGGCCGCTATGTCAGGATTGATCGCCGCCGATTCGGTAGCTGACCTGCAAGCCCACCGTGCGTGGTCGATTGACTGTAATGGCGGTGTACGACTGCGCGGCGCTTTCGAACAGCTGTGCACGCTTGTGAGCGAGGTTCTGCCCATAGAGTTGCACTGCCAGCCGTCCTTGCTGAGGCCAACGGCCTCGGCGACCCTTGACCCAGGCTGTGTGAAAACGTTGATCCGCCCGCGGCGCTGGACGAACTGGGTCTTGTAACGAAGATGGGGGCTCATGCCCTCATGATCTTCATCAGTGGCACCGCACCGAAGATCTGCATCGCGCGTTTCAGGTTATAGGCCAGTACGTGAAGGCCCATCTCTGTCTTCACGTTCGGTAATCGTTTCATCAGGAAGTGTGACGCACCCATCCAGCTCTTGAGGGTGCCAAAGACATGCTCGATCGTCTGGCGGCGGATGCGCGCGGCATCTGGCACCCTCTCCAGGCGTTTTTCCATCGCCTCGAGCACCGCTTCGTGCTCCCAGCGCGCAATGCGCCGGTACTCGCCGTCTGTGCACTGCGCCTTGATCGGACATCGCGGACACGCCGAAGACCAGTACTTATGGATGACTTGATCGTGCTCGACGGTCGTGAAGCGCCAGATCGCACGCTGACCGGCCGGGCAGCGATACTCGTCGCGCCGTGGGTTATATCGGAAGTCGCGTTTATCGAACTGGCCCTTGGCCAGATTGCCGGAGATATGCGACTTGGGCACCAGCACGTTGATCGCGGCCTGTTCGCACTTGAGGATCTCAGGGCCGGCGTAATAGCCTCGATCGGCCAGAGCCGTCAGCTTGTCGGTGCCCAGAGTCTCTTGAGTCTGCTGACTGATCGAGGAGAGCTGCCCGCGATCGGTGCCTCGGTTGGTCACCTCGTGCGTAACGACCAGATGATGCTTGGCATCCACGGCGGTCTGCACGTTGTAGCCGACTACACCGGAGCCTCGGGCGCTGGTGGCCATCGAACGCGCATCCGGATCAGTGAACGAGATCTGCTCATCCGGAGTCTCCGCCATTTGCTTGCCCAGCTGCTTGAGCCGGCGCATCTGTGCCTTAACCGTCTCGACCTTCTCCTTCAGGTGTTGCGCCTCTCGCTCCAGCCGCCGACTGGACTGCACGCGGTTCAGATAGCCGTAGATATAGATCTTTAGCAGCGTGGCAGGGTGATATGCCGGGCGACCAGTGGCTTCCGGCTCGGCGCCCTCGAAGCCCAGATCCTTCAGATCCAACTCATCGACGAAGACGTCGACGACGCGCACCGGATTATCTTCCGCGATGTACTCGTCCAGGCTCTCGGGGAACAGCGTCGCCTGGGATCGGTCCTGACCTTCGACGTATCGCTTCATAGCTGACTCGCGTCTCGAAGATGAATCGATCTTATCTAATTACCCGCATTGGTAAAGACGTTTTCACACGGCCTAGACCCACAGCGGACCGTCCCGAACGGCGGCTGTAGGGAGCCCATCCGGAATCAACGTTGCACGGTAACCGTCCCGCAAATACGTGGTGGAAGATTGCAGCCAACTTGTTGCGCCATCAGTATTGCAATTCGGCGCCCAGGTGCAAACAACTATGACGGATTCAGCCGACCATCAACGCTTCCGCCGCATCATTTGGCTGCTGCCGGCCGCATATGGCTTGCACATCGTCGAAGAGTACGTCGGCGGATTCCCGGTTTGGGTGACACAGGTCGTTGGCGGCTCGTTCAACAACGTCGCTTTCGCTCTGAACAACCTCGCCTTCATGGCGATACTGCTGGTGTTGACCACATGGACCGGCCGCTCGACGTCGCGCTTTCCAGTCTTTCTGCTGATTGTATGGGCCAGTGCAAATGTATTCTGGGATGGGCTGTTCCATATAGTCACGACCGCCGTATACGATCGCTATTCTCCGGGTCTGATCACTGCCTCGCTCCTATATGTTCCGGTTTCACTGGCCGTCGCCCGCTTTGCATTGGGCAGCCGCCTGGTGACTCCTGTAGTTTTTATTGCTGGAGTGGGCGCTGGCGGCGCTCTGTTCGCCTTCGTGGTTTGGTACGGACTCTTCCATTTCGCGATCTAGGGTACTGAGGAAGCTAGCTGTCGCAGTGCATACATCTTCGCGATGGGGTAACTGGCTCCTTAAGTGATTCGCAAAATTAATCGAGATCTTGCCAACCTGCGGCACCGTTAAACAAGCGACTGCTTTCTGGTGTCCAATTCATGTTGGCGACCATCGCCTTTTGGCCGCGCGCCGGCGTAAGTGATCGGTAACCGGCTGAACGACGTACATTGACCCGAGGCTGACTCTGGCGAATGACCGCAATCGGGCATCATTCAATTGGTCTCGACTCGGACCACCCTGAGTGAAGTTAGTTGTCGCTGTGCGAACGAAGCGCTTAGCGTAATCCTCACGTCCCAATGTCTAAGATCGACTATTTCGCTTTGCGGATAGCCGCTTTTTCGGGCCCGCTCCGACATTGCACTGAGTTCGCTGTCAGTTAGCGTATGCACGTATTGAAATACATTCTCGCTGTGGCTTGCAGGCCCTTTCTGAGATTTTCCTACCAGCTGTGCGTATGCAGCTTTCCGCATACCCAACTTTATCCCGGCAACGCTAATCGAACTGCCACCCAGCGCTGCCGATGGAAGGCACTGGCGATCGTTGCGCATTGGAGTTCGAAGCCTAAAACCCCAGTTCACCTCGCCGTGAAAAAACTCAAGCACGGCCTTCCTGTCGAGGGTCTGGTAGCAGACGCGCGCTTCGTGTTCCGCTGCATCGCCAGACTGACTTACGGGCGAGATTCCAAATCGCGACGCCAACTCGTCGAAACTTGGCAAGTCGGCTAGATTGATTCCAGATACGTGCGTGAAGCGTTCAGCTGCTTCCGGCGCATCGGCCGCGCTGGCCGGCCAGATTGTTAAGGCGGCAAGCATCGCAAAAACTCTGGCGATACCAGAGGTAGTAACCATAGTGCAGCAAGGCGACGCAAGCAGTTGGCTCGTCATTTTGATTACTTTACCGTCGGTCGCGAACGGCTGCTGTCCGCCGTGCATTCTTATGTGATCAATGACCGTTTTTGGCTGTGAACAGCCGTATGAGCCGGTGCCTTCTCACCTTATGAAAATGACGCCCGTCTTGAGTCTCTTGGCGATCTTGGCGCGGTTACGGTCGGCGGTCAGCATCGTCAGGGATTCCGTGACCGCAGTCGCCAAATGCAGAGCATCTAACGTCCGCAGGTTATTGTCGCTATCCGAAATGAGTTGACGCGCCTTGAGGAAATGGCCGGCCGACAGCGCGATACGCCTGTAAAATCCCTGCGCCACGTGGGAATCAAATAGCGTGACAATTTCACTCGCCTGACGTTCGCTGAGTTCTTTTAGCAGGCGCTTCCGTGAAATCAGCGAACAGAACTCAACGTCACTCAAACTGCTTATGACTGGGCCTGGAATTTTGCGCAGAGCCGCCTCTGCCTTCTCACTCAGCGCCTCGGGACAGTAGTACGCACCGAGAACGCTGGTATCCACAAAGATCCCTTCACTGAGTGTCGCGTTCATCACGAATCAACTGCGCGGCGGGAGTGCCAGATCGACCGATCCTCGTCCTGAAATCTAAAAGCGATGGCAGAGGCATCGGATCTCTGGGAGCTGCTACAAGTTTTGCCACAGGCCGCCCCTGACGGGTGATTATCACCTCTTCGCCGGCCTCTGCCCGGTCAATCAGATCCGGTAGATCTTGTCTTGCCTGCCTGATGCCCACGTGTTTCATATATGCTCCGCAGTGTACACAGAAAGTGTACATGGGCCCGCGGGCTTGTCAACTTGACGGTTCG
>Ga0181531_10000654_pt1 | contig 22910 bp, 22 predicted proteins | sample PEATcosm2014_Bin_38_FD_119743 | JGI IMG/M metagenome (GOLD analysis project Ga0181531, IMG submission 119743) | Peatland microbial communities from MTU Mesocosm Facility, Houghton, MI, USA - PEATcosm2014_Bin11_10_metaG | ecosystem: Environmental > Terrestrial > Soil > Wetlands > Peat | place...
CGCCGCCGCACTGACCCAAGTCTGCACATCGCTGGCCCGGCAGATCGTGGCCGACGGAGAGGGGGTCACCCATGTTGTCGAGTTGCGCATCGAGGGAGCGGCAAACGACGCGGATGCGCTCAAAGTAGCCAAGGCCATCGCCCATTCGCCCCTGGTCAAGACCGCCTGGGCGGGAAGCGACCCCAACTGGGGGCGCCTCATGGCCGCCATCGGCTACTCCGGCGCCCAGATCGATCCGGATCTCATCGACATCTGGTTCGGCGAACTGCCCATCTGCCGCGACGGAGGCCGCGCTCAGGAATTCAACGAGGTGGCCGCCCACGCCTACATTGCGCAGCCGAAGTTCTCAATCACCATTCGGCTCCACCAGGGCGCCGGCTCCTGCCTCTTCTGGACCACCGACCTGACCGTCGAATACATCCACATCAACGCGGATTATTCCACGTAAACAGGTTCGCGGCGGACGGCTTTCGCTTGCATACCCCTGCGCCAATCCAGCACACACATTGCCAGGAACAACAAAAGGCAGAGCATTGCGGCTCCGCATGTATCGAGCAATACATCGCTGAACTGGCCGGCACGATTGGGCAGAAGACTTTGATGAAATTCGTCAGCACCGGCCACCAGGAACGTGACCAGGATCGCCAGTCCGTGCGCCCAGAGTTTTCTCGGGAATCGGGCCGCGAGTTTCCTGCCCACGAGCCAGAAGCCGCGGAAGCAGACCAGGGCAAACATCCCATAGCCCACGACGTGGCCGGTCTTGCGAATGAGATGGTGAATCCCGGCCCAACCTGCATCGACGCCGGAACCGAACAACGCCTCAGCAGCCCGCCGCAAGGGAACGTTGGTATGGTCGGAGCCGAAATAGGGTGTGGATTCAACCGCAAAAACCATTGCGAACAACAGCACGGGCAGCCATGCTTGAACCCATGGCGCCCAGCGGGAAGCGGGCGCCTGGCCATACGGCCGAAGAACGAAAGAAGATGAGGACAATGGAAAACTCCTTAGGCCGAGCTTGAAGGTGCTTAAGCACATCGACATCGGCCGGCCAAAGACGAAAATCTTTCAACGGATTAGCAAGCAATCTGGAGTCCGTTTGCTAAGTGCTCGGAATTTAATGGCTTACATCGTCAAAGGGCCAAAGAGTCTGCGCGAACTACCAAAATCTCATGTACATTCGGCCTGCGCAGAGCACTTTCTACACTTTCCGCCGAACCTCTGCCAGCAGTTTGCATCCCCACGGGTGCCGATTCCTTTCTTTGCGTGGAATCCAAATCCCTCCTTCTATCTCCGTTTACAATCGCAAGAATCGATGAGGTCACAGCGCGGATGACGGCCAAGAATAAAGAAGAGATTGCGGTGGCTCCAGCCGCCAAGAATGGCTTTTCGCTTATCTCGGGCGAGAAGCTGCTTCAGCTTTACTCGACCATGCTGAAGTGCCGCATGATTTCGGAACGGGCGGGCGCCTATCTCAGGCAAAGCAAATTCGCCGGCAACGGCTATCCCGCAGCAGGCCAGGAGGCTGCGGTCGTGGGCGTGGCTATCGATCTCCTGCCCGAGGACACCATCGCCCCTTGGCACGGAGACTTCATCACCAACTTCATCAAGGGCGTGCCGCTGGGCAGGATTCTCTGCAATCTGTTTGCCTTGGCCGCAAGCCGTGACAAGGGCCGGTCAGCGTCCGCGCGCGCGAGTGACCCACCGCCGAACGAGTTCGCTCCGCCCGTCAAGATTGCCGAGCAGCTTAACAACGCCAACGGGGCGGCTCTGGCCAACAAGACCGGCAAGAACGGCAAGATCGCAGTGTCCTTTGTGGACGGCGGGGCCATGTTGTTGGGTTCCTGGCATGATGCTTTGAACTTTGCCGGCGTCCACGATCTTCCGATTGTCTTTGTCTGCAAGAACTACGGGCCGGTCGAGGCCGGCAACATGCGTGCACCGAGCGAGACCGTTGACATCGCATACCATGCTCAGGGTTGCGGCCTTCCCAGCATCACGGTGGACGGCAACGATGTGGTGGCCGTCTATCGCGTGGCCTCCGAATCGATTGCGCGCGCTCGCCTGGGCCGGGGACCTACGCTGATTGACTGCAGGACCGATCACCAGTGCGGCCACCTCGGCAGTGACCTCATCACGGAAGCAAACGCCGGCAAGCCGGCGCTGTGGGAGGCAAACTGCCCACTCCTGAGCATGGAAAAATACCTCACAAGCAAGGGCCTGTTCAGCGAGGAATTCAAGCGGGGGGTCGCCGCCGGGTTCAGCAGGGAATTGGAGGCTGCCTTTGAAGCGGCCCAAAAGTCCTTCTCTGCGGCGGACCAAGCTGCCGGGGCGGTTACCAAGTGATTGATTCATTAGTCCAATGAGCTTTCCCATCCCGCGCAGGCTCTGGCGCCTGCGGAACACTTTTGGCTTATCGATCTGCTACGGCCGGATGATAAAGTGAGGGGTATGAATGTGAGCAGACGTTTGACCATTGCTCCTGTTGTCCATATCGCAATCGTGTTGGCAGCACTTCTCCTTATGCCCTCTCGCGCACTGGCGGCCGAGCAGCCTGAAACAACGAAGGACGCCGCGCCGGAGGGAGCCGCGCAGTCGGGCCGCGACGCGAGCCGCCCCGCACCTGTATGCGCACCTTCCGCGTTGGGTTCGCCCTACATCCCGGTCGACAGTTGGGTCTATCCGGCCGTGTTGCGGCTTTACTCGATGGGCTATGTGGATCATGTTTTTCTGGGCATGCGGCCGTGGACCAGGGGGAGCTTGAGCAATATGCTCGAAGAGTCCGGCGCCGGCATTGAGGATGCAGTCGACGATCGAGTGCCTGGCGCGGAAGAAGCGCAGAATATCTACGAGGCGCTGATGCATGAGCTGCGGTTCGACACCCAGGGTCCTTGCGGGCGGCATGAAGGGAATTCGCGCATTGAGTCGGCCTATACGGTGGCGCGGGCCATAAGCGGCACGCCGCTGCGCGACAGTTACCATCTCGGCTCGACGATCGTCAACGATTATGGCCGCCCCTACGCCAACGGCTTCAACAACTACACCGGCGTTAGCGGTTACGCCTCCGCCGGCCGGTTCACGATCTATGCGCGCGGCGAGTTTCAGGGTGCTCCCTCGGCCACCGGGTATTCGTCCGCCGTTGCCGAACAGCTCTCCAATCTGGACTTGATCACCTTCAACAACCCCGTTACCGGCCTCCCTTACAACCAGTCCACCATCCCGCTTGGACCCATCGGAACGGCCACCAACGGCCGAGTGATCGAGGCTTATGCCTCGGCACTCTACCTTAAACATCTCTTCTCGCTTGGCAAGCAGGACGACTGGCTGGGACCAGCCCAGGGTGGAGCGATGGCCTACTCCAACAACGCGGAAAACATCTACTCGTTCCGCATCAACCGCATCGAGCCGCTGCGCATTCCGCTGCTTTCCTACGTCACCGGTCCCTTCCGCTATGAATTTCTGGTCGGCGGGCTCCATGGCCACACCTATGTGCCCTCATCGGCGCCTCCGTCACCCAACATAATGAACGTGGACAATCCGGGCGACCCCTGGGTGCATGTTGAGAAGGTCAGCTTCCGGCCCACGCCCGACCTTGAGTTCGGCTTCGAGCGCAGCGTGATCTGGGGAGGCCAGGGCCACGCGCCCATCACCATCCACACTTTTCTGAAGAGCTTTTTCAGCTTTCAGAATGTGACCGCCGCGGTCAAGGACGGCCGTACCGATCCAGGCGCGCGATTCGGCGCGTTCGACTTCTCCTACCGGCTTCCCTTCGTCCGCAAATGGCTCACGCTCTACGCCGACTCGGAGGTGCACGACGATGTCTCCCCTATCGACGCACCCCGTCGCGCTGCCTACCGGCCCGGCATCTATCTATCCCATGTGCCTGGGCTCCCCAAGTTGGACCTGCGCGTTGAAGGCATCTCCACCGACCCTCCCACCTCGCGTAGCATTGACGGGCAGTTTATGTACTTTGAAGGCGTCCAGAAGCAGGGCTACACCAACAAAGGCAATCTCCTCGGCGACTGGATCGGACGTGAGGACAAGGGCGGCCAGGGCTGGATCACCTATCACCTGAGCGGCAACGAGTGGATCCAGGTGGGTGTTCGCGATCAAAAGGCCGCCAAGGATTTCATCGCCGGCGGAACCACACTGAACGACATCAACTTCCAGGTGGTCAAGCGCGTCGGAAAAGACTTCGAGGTCAACGGCAACTTTGCCTTTGAGCACTGGAAGGCACCCATCTACCTCCCCGGCCAACAGACCGTGACCACCACCACCATCCAGCTCACCTGGTTCCCGGAGAGAAAGATCAGCTTCTAACGATTCAACCGCGGCGGGCCGTGCCGGCGCACTGCCAGGCTACTACTCCTCAAAGACCTCGCGCAGCGTGGCCAGAGTCGCCTTCAGCGTTGCTGCGGTCAGCGCCCCTGAGCGCTTTACGAGCCGCGCTTTGTCGATCGTACGTATCTGGTCCAGCAGAATCAGTCCGTTCTTTCCCGCGTGCCGGACAGCAATACGAAATGGAGCGGGGTGGCTGCCGGTCGTCATCGGAGCAACCATCGCGGTGCGCAGCTGATCGTGCATCTCCGGCGGCGAGATCACGACGCAGGGGCGGGTCTTTTGAATCTCGCTGCCGATTGTCGGAACGAGATTCACCAGCCATATCTCGCCACGCTTCACCACTTCAGTTCCGCATCCCCTTCATTTGCGAACTCCGGCAGAACGAGCGCGTCGTCGGCCGCCGCCGCCAGTCTCCGGCTCGCAGCAGCCCAATCGTGGCGTGGCGCGGCCTTGGGCCTGCGCAATACAAGCGCATCGCCCTCGACGCGCATGTCCGCCTTGTCTACCAGCCCCACCTGCTGGAGCAGTGGCTTTGGAATCAGAATTCCTTGTGAGTTCCCCAATCGCCGAATTGTCGTCAGCATGGCATCTCCGCGTAATAACAATGTTAGCACGGATACCTGGCTTCGAGATTTCGACTGGAACTCCGGGTAATTGGTCAATTCTCCGCGTCGCCCGCGACTCTACGGGAAGGCGATTCTCCTGGAGAGGTATCCGTGTCCAACGGGAGTGGAATCCGCAGCGTAAGGAGATTCATGCAAATGAGAGAATCCCAATTACTAATTGCATGCGTTTGACCCTTCTTCCCTTGCCAATGGCCTCCTTTTCAGTCATTGTGGAAGAAAGTTTCGCAGCAGGCCCTTCGAGAAAATGAGAATCACGATCCAACACGTGAGCGTTGCGATTCTTGCATGTGCGATGGCCCTGCCGGCCGCCGGGCAAACTTCCCCGGCTGCAACCAGTAGCGTCCAGGATCAGTTGCTAACCCTCACGGCTCCCTTGGCGGCGCAGTTGGAGTCTTCCGCGGCGCCGGCCCCGCAGGCGGTTGAGCAACTGCTTGCCTTCACGGATTCCGACGTAAAGTTCAACCTGCGCGACCTGATGGAGATTCTCAGGGACCGCAGACACGAGGGTTGGGTGCTGGCGGCGTATCCCGACCCCAAGACCGGCCACCCTCTGATTGGCGCCGGATTCAGTCTCGATCTTCCGGCAAGAGAGCACCCGCAGAGCGACCAATTCAACTCCCATCCGTTCCTCGAGCCGTCCTCGGCCGAGCTTTGGCAAGCAGCCGGATTGGATTCGCAGCGGCTGCGGACGATCCTCGGTCAATTCGACGATCGGCTGGCAGCGTGGAGCAGGAAGGGATTTCGCAAAAAGATTCAAACACTGACGCCGCAAATCACCGACGACGAAGCGACGCTCCTGCTGCGGGTTTCCGCCATTCAGGCCATTTACAACGCCAAGGGTTATTGTCGGGGCTTCGACCAATTGACGGCTTCGCAGCAGATGGCAATGAGCCAGCTTGTGTACCAGATGGGCGTCAACCTCCAGGAGTTCAGCCAGTTTCTCGATCTGATCAACAACCGCACCGGCGGGAGTGACATGGCCGCAGCGCCTCTTTCGCGCGACGGCAATGAAAGCGATGCGGCGTACTGGAAGACGGTGCAGCAATCCCTGGTGCAGAGCCAATGGGCAAGGCTCTATCGCGTCCGCGCCGCCTCGGTGATCGCCATGCTCGATCCCCAGTATGACGATGAGCCTGGAATCGCGGAAAGGCGATTGGGCGCCATGCTGCGCCCTGTGGTTGCGCACCGGCGCACAGGGCGATCCGCAGCCTCGCTTCAGCTCGCATCCGACACGGGACGTTCGAGGAAGGGACGCATGGGCAGCACCGCGCGCAGAGCGAAACTCCGCCCGCGAAAGAAGCGAAAGATCTAGCTTTGCGCTCGATGGCGGGTTCCGTGAGAAAACCGGCTCTTCGATAACATCTACTTTTAACGGATTCTGAGTGCCTACCGCGCCCGCGGGTGCGTGCGGTCGTAAACCTGCGTCAACTGCGCCGTCGTGAGCTGCGTGTAGCGCTGTGTGGTGGAGAGCCGTTCGTGGCCAAGTAGCTCCTGAATCGCGCGCAGGTCCGCTCCCTCTTCCAACAAATGGGTGCCGAAGGCATGGCGCAGCGTGTGCGGGTGCACGTCGGCGGAGAGCCCGCGCAGAATGGCGATGCGCTTGACGATGCGGCCCACGCTGCGGGTGGTGAGCCGCGCCTGGCCGCCAACTTTTCCCAGGCCGCGCAGTTGCAGGTTCACGAACAACGCCGGAGTCGCCGCTCCCCTTGCCTTGCCGGCCGCGGCCAGCAGCGCCGACCGCTCCGCGAGATAGGCCCGCACCGCCTGCGCAGCCGCGTCGCCAAGGGGCACGTAGCGCTGCTTTTGTCCCTTCCCGCGCACCAGGATCGCCTCGTTGGCCCAGTGGATGTCTTCGAGATTCAGCCCCGTCAACTCCGCGTTCCGGATGCCGCAGCCGTAGAGCAATTCCAGGATCGCGGCATCCCGCGCCGGCCAGCTCGCGGCGTCCTCGCCCACCGAGTCCACCACCCGGTTCATCTGCTCGATGGAGGGCACTCGCGGCAGATGCTTGGGCAGCCGCGGCGTGGCCACCAGCGAGGCCGCGTTCTGTTCCACGCGGCCGGTGCGGGCCAGCCACTTGAACCAACTGCGAATGGCAGCCAGCGCCCGCGCGGCCGAGGCTTTCGAGAGGCCGCGGTCATACAGAGTGCCCATATAGGCGCGGATGTGGGTGTGCTCGATGGCCCCCGGACTTTGATCCTGGCCATACTTTTCGGCGATGTAAGCTGCAAAGCCGTGCAACTCGCGCCGGTAAGCCCGAAGGGTGTGCGCCGAAGCGCCCCGCTCGTTGGCCAGCACGCGCAGATAATCGGCCACCAGGGCACCGAGCGAAGAGGCAATCGCAGACACGGCTGTCGCGCTCATGCCGTCTCCTCGGCCGGAACTTTGCGCGGCTTTGCCGGTGGAACAAGACACGGGCCGAGTTTCGGCGCGAGACGAATCTCAGGCTCCGCGGGCCGCTGCTTTCCGCGTGGATGGTGCAAGCGATGCACGGCCTTCAGTCGGCCCAGCGCCAGATACGTGTAGATCTGCGTCGTGGAAATGTCGGCGTGGCCCAGCATCAGTTGCACGCTGCGCAGGTCCGCGCCGTGCTCCACCATGTGGGTGGCGCAACTATGCCGCAGCCGATGCGGGCTGGCTGCGCCGTTGGCCATCTTCACCAGGTGCCAGATCCATTGCCGGGTGAGCGGCATGCCGCGCAGGGAGAGAAAAAGCCTCGTCCCGTCCTGCCGTGCCGGGACGGCTTTCCGCGCCGAGCTGATCCGCGCCAAGTGAGGCCGCCCTTCGCGCAGATAGGTCTCCAGCGCCTCCAGGGCGGTGCGCCCCAGCGGCACAATGCGCTCCTTGTCGCCCTTGCCGCGCACCTGCACCCGTCCCGCGTCGAGGGCTAGATCTCCGGTTGAGAGCGCCGTCACCTCCGACACGCGCAGCCCGCCCGCGTAAAGCAACTCCAGAATCGCAGAGTCGCGCAGCGCCGTGGCCTTGGCCTGCGGATGCGAGGCGGCCATCGCGGCCCGCCCCAGCATCTCCGCCACCTCCGGCTCGGCCAGCGACTTGGGCAGTACCTTCCATGCCTTGGGCGACTCGATGTTCACGGTGGGATCGTGGTGGATGCGCCGGTCCAGCAGAAGCCACTTGTAGAAACCGCGCAGACAACTCAGCTTGCGCGCCATGGAACGCGCGTCGATGCCGTGGGCGCGCAAATGCTCAAGAAAAGCCGACACATCCTGCTGCGTGGCCGTCAGCAGCACACCATGCCGCTCCTCGATGAACTCAGCGAAGGTCTTCAGATCGCCGTCGTAGGCTTCGCAGGTAAGCGGGCGCAGTCCTTTTTCCACGCGCAAGTACGCTTGGTAGTCCTTCAGAAGCGGAAGATTGCCCGCGCTCTCCACACTCCCGATTATCCGCGCGTCAAGCCCGTTTCCCTGGGCTCCGGACCGGTTGCCGTACCTGGTTCATCAAGGAATCAACTTCATTACTATCAGTCTTTTTAGAATGAATAGCTTGTACCTTTTCAAATCCGCGCACTCGGCGTAAAGGCGAAGAAGACGCCTGAGAGCGGGATCGGTTTCGCAACAAGATCGGCAGAACGATCATTCCTTGCAGCCGCTATGGGTTGCCGGTGTCGTCAAGAGTGATTTCCGGCTCGCCGGGCGCGCCCAGGCTCTTGACGCACAGGCGAACCCGGAGAGCAGGCAATCCGGTGGCGCTCAGTTGAGCACGGTATTCGACTCCCGGAGTCAGCGACGACGGAATCGTCACACGGCAGGCAACCACCTTTTCCTCACTGGAGTCCAGGGAAAACGCACTCGGCGCAAGCTCAACGGGTACGGACGCGCCGTCGCCCGCCGCGGAAGAGAACCCGGAGACCGCGAAGGCAATCGAAACCGGATGAGCGGAGTGATTGGTGACCAGGAACTGGCGGGCCAGAGTGTCGCCTTCGTAGCCCTCGAAGGTGAACTCGGAGATTGGCGCCCCAGTCTTCCCTTGCCGGTCCGATCCGGTGCGCCCGGCAGCGGAAGCGCGATTCACGAATTGATTGGCCAACTCGCTTCCGGACTCGGCGATGGCCGTATAGCAGAGCGCCCCAGCCTCCATCACTTTCAGGAACTCACTCGGAGCGGTGCGGGAGATGTAGTCGAGGTACTCTCTTTGGGCTTGCTGCATCGACGAGGGATTTCGCGCGACATCGGTGACGAGCTTCCAATAGCTGTTCCATCCGCTGCGCCACGACTCCATCACTTTCGACTCGAGATTACCAAGAGAATCTGCGATTTTATCCTTGCTCATGGCTTAGGCGTTGACCCCGGTGACAGGGTTGACCACCGGCACTTGATTCCCGCTACCGGTCTGCGGGATGGCCTCAAAACACGGCTCGCTGCACTGGAAATGGCGGTACCAGGAGTCGGCGCGAACTTTGTAGGGGATATCTCCCTGGTCGAAGCTGCACGCGGTGTCGCAGGCGCACGCCACATTGAGCACGACCTTCACGCAGCGCTCGTATTTGCCCTGCACCAGGATCTCGGCGTCATAAGCCGTGCCGCTCTGGAACTCTTCTCCCACGGCCACGCCGATGACGGCACTCACCGTTTCGCCGGGAGCGGCCGTGATCGACTGCGGAACCACACCGGGCGACGAGTTGAGAGTCTTGCCACAACTCTTGAAGGACTTGGGGACAAATGTGTACGTGATGGAGTCTTTCGAGGTGTTATGGATCTGGATCGTCGACTTGCGGAATTCCCCCGGCGACGCATCCCAGTTGATGGTGCAGGCGCACTTGGGCGGGCAGTCCGTGGTGGGGATGTCGCAAATTGCCGACCGAGCAAGCGAGGCAAGATTCGAGGTGTAGGACTCGTACAGGTTGCTCAACTGCGACGGCTGCAACGACTGATACCAACTGGTCCATGCGGAGACGACGGGCGTGAACGCCTTCACCGCCGATTGGGCTAGTTCAAGATTCATTCTTGTATAGTCTGAGAGCCACTGGGTGGCATTGTTGCTGGCTTGGTTGATCGTATCGGTTGCACTGGATCCTTTACAGGCCATCGCTCTTCCCTCGTTTCCGTGGAGTTTTTGGTTCGTCCGAACCGGCCTTGCGGGTCGTGTAGATGTCCACCGACACAGTCGCGTTGTAAAGTTGCAGATCCGCATGGTAACAGCGGAAAGGCTTGAGATCTTCCGGCAGTTCGAAGGTCGCCTTGGCAGTGATCTTCTGGCCCGGCCTCAGAATGATGGGATCGCGCACGATGGCCAGCATGCCGCCGGAACGCCTGCCCCACTCGTTGAGCCAGGCGTCCAACTTGAGCTTGAGCTCGTCTTCGAGCGCCTCGTGAAGGCCTGTGAGCATGGCGCTCTCCAGGTCGATCGAGTCGATCAGCGGCGCCTCGCACCGTTCGCCCAGGGGCAGCGGCACGTTGCCTGCATTCTCAATCACAAACGTTCTCTCGAAGCTTGTTTCGGCGCCAACGAGCAGTGTCACCGACGCGGGCTCCATGCGGAAATCCACCACATCGGTCACATGCGCTGTGGCCGGAATCGATTGCCCGTTGATGTTGACGCTGAATTGATAGCTACCCGGCGGAGTCTGCGGATCGAGCTGAAGCGTGCCGGGAATCAAAGCCTGTTCTCCCGGAGACAGGCGAGCGCCAACCGAAACGCTGCGCAAAGGCAGCCGCGCGGAGCCCATCAGGCCCTCGGTCTCGATAGGCAAACTGGTAAGCTTCAACTTCTGCCCGCTTGGATTCACCAGCCGGAAATGGCCGCGAAGCCGCTGCGGAGGCCCGGAAAATACCACCGCCGCGCTCCCATTGCTTTCACCCGCGAATTGAATCGCTTGCGGATCGCTCATTGGAAACTCCTGTTTCAGCGGCACTGTTCCGTGCGGCGGGGGACGTACTTCTCATTGATCACCTGTGCCTCGCCGCACAGCGACAGGTTCCATAGCTCGACGCCGAGAAGCGAGAATCCAAGCTGGAAGTGCGCGGGCAGGTGAACCCTTTGCTCGGGGATCTGGGTGATCGCAATATTCAGATCGGTGGTGATGGTTGGAATCTCGGTGATGGCAACCTTGGAACTGATGTCGGAACTGGTCTCGATCTTTGGGATCTCTTTAACCGAGATATCCGAGCTTGTCTTGATGTCAGGCAGGCTCTTTACATCGATCTCGAAGGTGGGCAGCGATTTGACCTGGATATTGTCCAGACCGTAATCGGCCTGGATCATCGATCCGTCGCCGCCGATCTGAAAATCGTAAGGGCCAAGGGGAATAGACGTGCCGCCGCCTTTTGACATGTCGTCAGCCTCCGGGGAAAGATTGCTCCGACGCGGCGAGTATAAAAGGAATCTGCAAGCGACTGCAAGGCAATTCTGAAAAAGCTGCGGTTTGCGGCAATCCCTATGCTATGCTGTGCCTCTATAGAAGTACCGCGAATGATGTGTCCCGGACCATGGCGCTTAAGTCGACCCGGCCATCAATGTGCAGCGATCTCGAACGGCATTTGACAAGACAGAGTTTCCCCAGGGCTTGACGTAGAATTCCCCATTCTCTCAAGAGGGTTGAAATTGGCGGTTGCGGAAAAGAAACCAGGCATCCTCGATTCCCGGAATCTTGGGCGCTATCGCGAGGTGTTGGCCGTGCTGATGCGCTACGGCCTGACCGAGGTTGCGGAGAACCTCGCGCACGGCAGGATTGTGTCGCCTCGTATCTCCCCTTCACTTGTACGCGATGCGCTTTGCGAACTGGGCCCGGCCTTCATCAAACTGGGTCAGCTTCTATCTTCGCGGAGCGAGCTCCTTAGTCAACCCTTTCGGGAAGAACTGGCAAAACTGCAGGACCAGGTAACTCCTTTCTCATTCGACATAGCCCGGGCGGTGATTGAATCAGAACTCGGCGCGGATATTGGCGATCTTTTTCAAAAGATCGAACCCACTCCAATCGCCTCCGGCTCTATCGGGCAGGTACACCGGGCTTGGCTGCACGACGGCGCCGAGGCCGTGGTCAAGGTACAGCGTCCCGGCCTTGAACAGGCGCTCGCCATCGATGCAGCCATCATCGGGCAACTCTTCGGACGATTCGGAAGCAACCCGCAGATGGGAGACAGCGCTTCGCGCCTCATCTCCGATTTTCTCGAATGTATCCGAACCGAACTGGACTACGCGAGCGAAGCCGCGCATCTCGATCGCTTCGCCTGGCAGTTCGAACACGATGCAAAGATTCGTGTCCCGCGACCGATCCGATCTCATTCCACTCGCCGCGTTCTGACCATGACTTATGTGCCGGGCCAGAAGCTTGCCGAGATAGCGGGATTCACTCCTGCCGGAAGAGATGCGGCCCATCTTCTTGCCAACACCATCCTCAAGCAGATATTCGCGTATGGCTTCTTTCACGGAGATCCCCATGCCGCGAATGTGGTGGTTGCGCCGGATCAGTCGATCGGGTTTTATGACTTCGGACTGATCGGAGAACTGAGCATTGCCGAACGCGAGTGCGCAGCTCATCTGCTGCTCGCGCTGCTCGAACAACAGCCGGGGACCGCTACCGATGCGTTGATCCGCCTCGCGGAGCCATCCGAACACGCCGACCTGCATGCTCTGCGCCGCGATATGTCCACTTTCACGGCGAATTACTTCCGTCAGTCCGCCCGCGAGGTTCCTGTTCATCGCCTACTCGACGACATTCTTCAGATGACCGCCAAGCATCGCCTGACGCTGCCGGGAGGGTTTTATCTCGTCTTCAAAGTGTTGGCAACGGTGGAGAGTGTGGGAAGGAAGCTCGATCCGGCGTTTGATCTGGCCTCCTTGTCGCTGCCCATTCTGCGCCGTTCCAGGTCTTCGGCTCCGCTCGAACAGGTGGATGCCTCCAGATTCTTTGAGGTTGGCGTAGAGACGCTGAAGCAGTTGAACGGCTTGCCGCTGGCGCTGCGCGACACATTCCATCAGCTCAGCCAGGGCCAGTTGCGCGTTCAGTTCGAACACCGGGGACTAGAAGATGCCGCCCAATGCTACGACCGCGCCGGCATGCGCCTTGGCTCCGTGCTCTTCGTCGCGATCTTGACCCTGGGCGGGTTCGGCGTGATCTGCTGCTTGATTCTGGCCGGAATCACTGGCGCACGCCAGGCGACAATTGCCGGGATCGCGCTGGCTTGCGCCTCCGCGCTGATAGTGTTCGCATTCAATCGCGCGTTTGGCCTTCGGGCCGAAGGGAAGCGAGGCAGACGCTCATGAACGACGTTGCCGGCGAAGCGGTTGTTTCCATCGTTACGGAGCCCGGCGACAAGTTTCGCTGCCTGGAGCAGGCGCTTGACGGTGCGGGTCTCCAGCGCGCGCTCGAACAACGCCAGCAGGACACCGGCCGCACCGCCGACCAGTTGCGGATTTTCATCAAGCCCGACCTGGCGTTCTTCTTCAAGCCCGCGACAACCATCACCGATCCTGAGCTGGTCGAACACCTTGTCCTCTGGCTCCGTGGTTGGGGCTATTCCAATGTCATAATCGGTGTCGCAAAGGACAGTTCCGGTTTCTGGCTGGAAAACCGCGATCCGCTGATTCTGGCCGATCTGGCCGGGTACCAATTCGATTCCTACGAATTCTTGAACTTGAGCGAGGATCTCAGCGTTGAGAAGTTCCCAGCAACGAGTATCCTGCACGACACCTCGCTCAGTCGCGCTTGGATTGGGGCGGACTTTCGCATCGTCTTTGCGAAGTGCAGGACCGACGAGGAGTTCACCTATGCGGGGGCCTTGCAGAGCCTGCTGAGTGTCCTGCCCCATGAAGACACGGAGCTGCAGTACTATCACCGCCTGCGCCCCGAAGACCTTGCCAGCGAATTGCTTCGCCTTGTGCCGCCTCACTTCGCCATCGTCGATGCATTCGTCGCCAACCACGGCAGCGCGGGATCGCGTCACGCGCATCCGCTCTGTGCGTCGACTGTGGTTGCCAGCTCGAGCGTTGCGTTGGCCGACTGGGCGGTTGCGAATAAGCTTGGCGTCGATCCTTACAGTTCCGTCATCGTGGCAAAGCTGCTGCGCGAGCAGGGACTGCCGTCGTCCTACCGCGTCGCTGGAGACCTGGCGCCTATCCCCGCGGTGAAGAATGTCCATCCCATGGTCGCCGACGCCGTAAGCAGGCGCAACGGCTCGCTTGAAATGCAACGCTCGGCCTTTGCATGGTTGCAGACGGTCGACAGGGAGTTGTTCCCCTTCAAGAACGCGCTCACCGACCGCATCAACGTCAGCCTTGCTTCGCAGTTTGCCGACCTCGACGCAAATCCACTGGCATTCGCGACCTTTCTCACGTGGAACTACTCGCTCGCTGGCCTGAGCCAACTGAACCAATCGACCAAGATTCTCCTCATGAAGGATAGACTCCATTGGATGGAGCGGCCCTTGAATATCCGGATAGCGGATTTCACGCGGGCCGACTATGAAGCCTCAAAGACTTATATGGAGCCGCTCGAAGAGCAAGTTCTTCAAATCGAGCCGGATTCGAACGGCATGCGCATGACCTATCTCGATAAGTCGGTCCTCTTTCATTTTTCCCGGCATCTGCCCATCCCGTTTGATGATTTTGTGAGGCGCGTCGATATCTCGAAGTCGATTCGCATGATGAATGACTATATCGGCGGAGCGTGCGTGCCCGTTTTGCGCGACGCCTCAGGACGCGTGACGCATCAGGCCGAGCGGAACATCTATCTTCCCCAGCCAAACTACATTGCCTTCAGCGGCGGTCAGCCCATCGATGTCTCGAAGCTGGAGTTTGTCGCCTATTCCGATACCGAGCACAAGATCTATTGGCGGACTATCAAGAGCGAAAACAACTCCGCCCGCTTTGACGACGGCACGGTTTCCTTTGCGCGAGCAGCGCAGAACGAAACGCTAGTCAGCGTGGTCGGCCGCCAGGAGTTTATCCTGCCGCCCTTCTGGCAGATGATGCAGCTCGACTTGTATCCCACCTTGAAGGACTACCTGGTCGCCGACGCCTACAAGACTTTCTTCACCAATACCATCGGTAACTTCACCGCCGATTTCGAACAGCGCTCGTATCGCATCGGGCAGCCCTGGCCTGGTCCGGCACAGGATCAAGCCAGGCCTGTGATTGCTTCAGAGAAGCTTTCCGCAGCAGTCAACGACCTTGCCGCCAGGGCGCGCACGGAGATCGACCGCATCACTTCGCGCTTCTCGCTCAGAACCCAGGTGCCCACGCCGGTTTTGATCGACGCCAACGGATTCTCGCATTTCGAAGCGCCGACGGCGGCCCAGGGACAGACGCCTAACCCCTGGCCTTGGGCCGACAAGGCGCAGTTTCAGAATGCATCCGCCGGCGCCGTTGACTTTGTGAAGGATCTTATCCAGGCCATCAACCGCGACCTCGCAAGAGACACCGCGAAGAGCGGGAGCTAACCCTTGACCGTTCTTGTTACCGGCGCAAATGGACTTATCGGCGCAAATCTCTGCCGGTCGCTGCTTCAGCGCGGATACCCGGTGCGGGCGATGGTGAGGAAGAGCAGCGACCTGAGCGCAATTGAGAATCTCCACCTCGACGTTGCCTACGCAGACGTGCTCCATCCGGAGACGCTCTATGCGGCAGCGGAGGGATGCGAATTGGTCTTCCATGCGGCGGCCGTTTTCGCATACTGGGGAGTTGCGGACAGCGAGTTGGAAAGGACCGCGGTTGAGGGAACGTCTAATATGCTCGTAGCTGCCCGCGCGGCCAACGTCCGACGTTTCATTCTCACATCTTCCTCCGTCGTCTTCGGTTCATCCCCCCGCTCGGTGGCCCGCTCCGAAGCCGACCCGCCCGATGAAGCCTACTCTCCGCCCTACTGCCTGAGCAAAATGCATCAGGAACGTGCCGCCGTGAAGTTGGCCGCTGAGCTGGATTTGGATCTCGTCGTCGTCAATCCATGTATCACGGTCGGACCGCACGATACAAAACTCAGTCCGAGCAATGCCATCGTCGTTGCCTATCTTAGCGATCCCTTCCGCGCCACGTTTCCGGGAGGATGCAACATCGTCTCTGTGCTGGATGTTGCGGCTGGGCACGTCCTCGCGGCGGAAAAAGGACGCCGCGGCGAGAGTTACCTGCTGGGGTCGGAGAACATGGAGTGGTCGCTTATTCATCGCACAATTGCCGAGCTCTGCGGGGTGCCCGGTCCGCAGGTTTATGCCAACCATACTGCCAGCTATCTGGCCGCGACCTTGCACGAGTTATGGGCGCAGTTTACCAAGACCAGGCCGCTTACCTCGCGGGAACAGGCGAAGATGGTCGGCCAGTTTTACTGGTATAGTCACGCCAAAGCGGCGGCGGAACTTGGGTATGCTCCGCGGCCTGCGCGCCAGGCGCTTGCTGAAGCGATTGCTGCGCTCGTTTCCGGTCCGCACATCACCGCGGATTTGCGCCGTACCCTGGCCCTGGGACGCGAGGTCTATGACGCGCGCGTCGCGCTCTGCAGGGAGGCCATGTGAAATCGTTCAAGTCGATCCAGATCGTGAAGGTGCCCATCGATCCAATTTGGACCGCGGTTCGAGATAGATTGGACGAGTTAGTGCCGCAGTTGGACGATATCCAAAGCGTCACCGTCGAGCATCGAGCGGAGTTGCCGGACGGAACCATCTCGCTGATCAATATCTGGCAGGCAAAAGCGGTGCTTCCCGCGGTCCTGGGTTCCATCGTCAAGCCGGGGGCGCTGGCGTGGACCGATCGCGCGCGCTGGGATTCCGTAAAGCACGAATGCACCTGGCAGGTCGAGCTGCACTTTTCCCGCGAGCGCACGCACTGCCACGGACTGACAACCTTTGAACCCGCGATTGGCGGGCGCGGAACCCGTGTCACTTTTTCGGGCGAGTTCGCAATGAATGCCCGCGGGCTACCCGGCGTGCCCGCTCTTCTTGAATCGACGGTAGCGCTGGCGGCGGAGAGCTTTGTCACCTCGCTCATTCCAGCTAACTTCAGAAAGCTGGTGATCGCAGCCGAGGGACTGGCGAACGCGAGTTAAGACGCCGGACTAATCAAGTAACTATGGTGGAAGCCCAATCTGGGGTCGGCGATGGGCGGCAGGGCAGGGAGGAACTCATGCAGGTCGGGTAACTTCACGCGAAGGCGAACGGACGCATCCGGATAATTGTAGACAGTAACATGGTTGAGGCCGCGATTCGCGGTAAACAGCAGCGACTGGTCTTTCGATAACTGGCAGGCGTAGATGGAATCGAGGAAGGAAAAGCGGCTGACCCGCATGGCTCCCATCAGGTGCCTTGCGCTGGTGAAAAAGCCGCCGCGCGCCAGCACGTCGTAGATCTGTGTTCCCACCTGGCGCGGGTGCTTCAACTGCGTGGCGAACGTAGGCCGCTCGTCGATTACGCGGAATCTGGAGAACGTTTCAAGATCGATGCAGACAATCGTCTGGCTGCCGCCGTTGCAAAACATCAGCTCTGTGTCGGAGATGGTAATGTCGGAGTTGATGTGCGCCGGTGTTTCGCGGCTCGAAGACCAGTGGCGAACGATCTGCTTCTCGGCGGGGTCGATCTCGTAGGCGTACTCCTTGAGAAACGCCATAGCCCACTCGTGGTAGTCGACGTGATCCTGGGGCAAAACCCGGAACGAGACCGCATAGAACAAATCCTTCTTGGGATGGGCCACGACATGCCAGCAAGTCGTCGGCATGGATAAGTGCGTAACATCGCCGGTACGCAGGTCGAGGATGCCGATCTCGCGGGCTTCGCCGTTCTCGCGGTACTTGGGGTTGTCCATCGAGCCATAGACCATATAACGGCCCGATGCACTTAATTTCATCCCGTGCGGCAGTTTCACCTGGTGTGGCATCAGCCGCTCTCCTTTGGAGAGATCCGCGACGTTGAAACGATAGAAGAAGTTGCCGATGGAGGTGATCAATTCTGTTTTGCTGAGCCAGACGACGTGCGTGCTTCCCTGAATCGTCGTTTCATTGACTTCATAACGCAGAGTCGAGACGCGCTCCTGTTCCTCGATCGTGGCGGCGTTGTAAAAAAGCAAGTGCTGCCCGGCGTTGCCCAGATAACCGTGTTTGCCATCCGGGCTCACCGAGCAGGCATGGCCCGCCGCGGCGCCGTCGTAGTACTTCACCTTGTAGGCATAGCTGTTGTCCGCAGGGTCGAAGAGAAAAAGACACATTCCCGCCATCCCCTCGAGGCCGTTGATGCCGTTGCCGTCGAGCGCGATATGGAATGCGTAGGGGTACGTCTTCATCTATTCTCTTTTCCGCTTCGATTCAGGGGTTCAGGCACTCTTCGAGTCTTCGGTCTGGCTCTGCTCCTGCGGCTTGATGGTGCTTCGAACCACCATGAATTTGCTCAGCGTGTCGAACCAGAAGGGCGCTCCGAGCGAAAGAGCGGCCGCGGTGACAAGCCACCCAATCAGCATCGTGAGTCCGCGCAGGACCGCAAGGGGGAAATGGTCCCGGATCTCTTGCAAGTATTCGCCAGGCAAATGCTTCCAGCCAACCGGAAGAAGCGACTGATTGGCAACGTCATGGAAGGCTTGAACGCTGGTTTTCATGCTGTTTGTCAGATCTTCGAATTTAGCCTGCTGGCCGTTGTGCTGAGTTTGGTTTTCGGTTGGCGAAGAATGGTGCTGGATGTAGTCGCTGGCCGCATTCACCATGCCCTGGCGGGCGTCGCGATCGACCCAAAGCGTCTCGGCGACGCGGACCGAGTCCACGTTGAACACGATCGCTATCAGCAGGCTGATGACAAAAAGGAGCTTCTGCGTGCGCTTCTTGTACCAGCCCGACACACGGTCCATTGAATCGTTGAACCAGTTCTCCAAGTTCGTTTGAAACTTCCCCAGATCGTCCTTGGCGTCGGTCGCGAGAGCCAGCAGGGCCTCTGCGGCCTTGTTCTCAGGGTCGGCGTTGAGAGTGTCGAGCAGGAGCTTGCGGATATTTTGCAGGGGCTGGCCGTTCGATTTCTCCTTATTCAAAATGTCGACAAGTGCTAGAGCGAAAGTGCGCGGAGGAATGTAGGAAGGGAGCAGCATCGGGTCGGAGACACCTTTGATCTGCGATGATGGCGCAACTCCGAGGCGGCGCTGCACCCAGAGCCGAAATTTGCTCCAGCGGGAGAGGGTGTATTCTTCAACTTGAACCGCGAGATTCGTTGGCTGCTGCTGCTGTTTTGCGTCATTCGCCTGCTGCTTCGCGACCGCGTTGTCTTTTCTCGGATCCTGATAGAGTCCACGGATCAGGCCATGGTCGTAAATGCTGTCAACCAGAGACTTCGCGGCATCCACGGAGTCTCCAGAGAACAGGCTTTGCAGCCCACGCTGCAGGATTGCCGATCGCGACTGCGCAAGGGTAGCCAACATCTCCTCGAGCACCGAGGCGATCAGGCTGAGCAGCAGATAGATGAACGCCATTCCAATGGCTAGATCGAGAACAACTGAACCAAGCATAGGAGTGCTCTCCAGACGCAACGAGAGACAGCAGGTCTGCCTAGCTTATGGAGATTCTTCCCGCGATGTCAACGGGAAACTATGCGTGGCTGGAGACTAGTCTCTTGTTTGTTTGCGCAGCATCCCACGAAAATACAAACGCCCATTCCGCAATGGTATTGATTGGGAAGGATCGGTCCCCGGCGAATGAACGGACACCGCTCATCCCTTACGCTTCGGGCTGGCGCAGCCACTCGGCCAGGAGGGAGGCCACCTTTCGCGGCTGCCCATATGCAGCCAGGTGCCCGGCGTCAGGCAGCAGGTGGAACTCGCAGCCACCCGGCGCCGTGCTGAAGGCCTCCATATCGGCTGGAGTCACTCCGGGGTCCTCGCCGCCTGCGATGGCCAGCACGGGCACATCAATAGTGGCGACGGTGGGTACCGAATCGGGCCGTGTGGCCAGGCCTGCCTGAACTGCTACCGCGGCCGCCGGAGTGAGAGTCATACGCGCGCGCAACTCGGTCGCAATCTCGGGCCGGCGCTCGCGCGCTGTCGCCCCGATCAGGGTCTGCGCCATCCCGTCGAAAACCGGTTCCGTGCCCACGTCCCGTAGCTGGGCGATGGTGGCGGCGCGTTTGGCGAGGTTGGCCTCCGCGTCCGGCTGGGGTTTGGAACAGACGAATGCCAAAGCACTCATCCGCTCCGGAGCTTTGCGCCACAGTTCCATCAAGACATAGCCGCCGATAGAACAGCCGGTAAATACGGTCTCGGGAACCCGAAGATGATCGAGAAGAGCAATGACATCGGCCGCCAATTGGGCCATGGTAAGCACCGGAGCATCGGGAACACGTGCGAAGCCGCCCACCGGCAAATGCCGGCCCAACTCCGAAGAGCCATGCCCGCGCAGGTCGGGGACGATAGCGCGCACGCCACCCAGATCTTCGATCAGCGGCCGCCAAAACTCACGGTCGAGCGGCGTCGGATGCAGAAAGACCACGGGCAGCCCCGACCCGGTAACTCGAAAACCCAGCTTGGCTCCATCCGATTCGTACGTCCCATTCATATGTTTGGAGGATACTCTCCCGGCATCCCAAACGGTTCCTCTGGAATCCCGATCCATCCGGCCACGTAAGCCACGCCGACGATTCCGCCGGAGAAGAAGAATCCCAGTACGGTCAGAATGCGGACGACGGCGACATCCCACCCGTTGGACTGCGCCAGGGCGAGACAGACCCCGGCAATCTGGCGCCCGGCGTGCGGGCGGACAAGAGGCCTGCCCGGCATTGGCTGCGGCCCAGAGACGACCGCGCCGCAATTCGAGCAAAACCTCGCGCTACCCGGCAACCCGGTCCCACAGCGTTGACAAAAGACGGCCATAACCAATCCTCCTTGTTCCGCAATTCCCACTCATCCTGAACATACGGAGGCGGAGAAGCCGCGGTTCCATCCTCAGGAATGGGGCAGAGGCCCCCTTTCATCTTCACGTTCCCCTGTACGCGGTGCGCAGGTGCTTTCTAGCCGTATCGGCGCGCGAGGTAGCGGGGCCGGCGTCGATGGCCGCCTGGTAGTCCTTGACCGCCAACGGGCGCTCGCCATTCAAATCGTGGCACTCCCCGGCCGCCAGCAGCGATCGGATCTTGAGTTCCGGTCCAACGTTCCGGGTCCAGGCGGCTTGCTCATAAGACTGGGCGGCCTCCCCAAAGTGCCGTTGCCCGCGTAGCGCATCTCCCAGCCCAAAATAGGTCAATTCCATCCGGGCCGATGCGAAGTACCCAGGCTTGGCATTCGCGGCAAGAATCTCCCGGTATGCGTCGACCGCAACCATTCCCTCGCCGGCATCCTTAAGAAGGTTGGCCTCTTCGAGGCTGAACAGGTAGTCGTGCGGAAATTCGTTCTTCAGGTTGCGCACAACCTGGATGGCCTCTTTATACTTTGCCTCCCGCCGCAAGAACAGCGCAATCACGGTCCTCGCCTCCACACTCGTCGCCACGCCGCGATTTCCGTCGTCGTTCAGCATTGCCAGACCCCTGGACTTGGAACCGGTGATGCCGGCAAATCCGATAAGCAGCTTGAAAGGCAAGGGAAGAGCGCCTACCACATACTCATACACCCCCACCACCAGCTTCGCGTCCACATAGTCCGGGTCCAGTTGCAGCACGCGCACATGGTCGTCCTTGGCCTTCATGGCAAGCCGAAACCCGCTGCCATAACTTCGCTCGACCATGGCGACATAGGTGCATTTCAGAGCTCGCGCCCATCCCCGAGCGTAGAGCGCGTCCACATCGTTGGGATCCTTACCCAGCCGCCATTCGGCTTCGTGAACGGTCTCGTCGGCCAGCGCCAGGATCTGGTCCCTGGTCTTGGGATCTTCCTGGGTGGCGTGCTTCCCGGTCAGGAAGCCGTCGTTGGCGTAGAAGGTCGTATCAAGCAGGTCCTGCCGGTAGAGTTCCTGAAACAGCAGGGCGTCCAGCAGCAGCACGGTCCCCTGAGGATCGCCTGGATGCGCCGCGTGAAAGCGTTGGAATCTTTCCACTGCCCCGGGATAGTCCAGGTTGTAGAAGTGGTCGTAAGCCTCTCGTACCAGCGGATCGCGGTTCAAAGGATTGGTATGCACCTCGGAAGCTCGGCCCAGGCCGGCTGCTCCCAGCAAGAGAATGCACCATCCCAAACTGCGCGTCCAAATCGATCCCGTCTTCAACTCAGAATCTCCTTACATTGTGTTGCGCCATGACGGGCTGAGGTACGGAGCGAATCGCTTCGCCGAGGGAGTCTTCGTCACTGTTCCGGGCGTCTCCGCCGAAATCAGAGACCCGTCTCCAGTGTATTGCCCGCCCTTCCTGTGACCGGGGCGGTCTCCTGCCGTGCGGGTGCGGCGCCGCGTTGGAAAGGCCGGCTTGCCATTTCTCCAACGCGCAGAAAAGGAGACTCCCGGCCATTTGACGTTAATCCACAACAGAAGATGCTCGATCGACTCAGTTGCCTTGTGTTCCTTTGATTCGGCGCGTTTCCCTCGCCGTCTTTACCCCGGACTTCTCTCCCATGCTGTGAAGGACAGGTGAAATGAATCGGAAAGAGATGCTGCGATTGTTGTTGAATCAGGCCCAGTTTAACGGATTCGAGTTCCGCCGCTGGTTTCAGTCTCATGTACAGCCGGTCTGGCCGGGCGCCGAACCGGCGTTGACCCTGCTGGCTGGCGAGGGGCGCCATTACACGCTGATATTCTCCCACGAATTCGCTCGTTGCTTCTGGAGAACCGGCGCCCACATGAGCTTCAGGGTCCCCTCCGTCACCTATCCCAGGGTCACCTCCCAAGGCGAGGTGGTGCATGTGACGCGCAAGCCCTTTACCCGGCGCACCATCAAGCCCGATGTGTGGAAGTATCACCTGCGCCAGATGGCCGCCGCGGAGGATCCCATCGACTACCTCTGCCGCTTCCTGCCCGCGCACGATCAAGTTGCCTTGCGCAATACGCCCCCGGCCCAGATTGCGGTCCAGGCCTGAGGGTCCTCGGACCCATCGAATTCTTCATGCTTTAGGATGGAGGTA
>Ga0181531_10000655_pt1 | contig 22865 bp, 16 predicted proteins | sample PEATcosm2014_Bin_38_FD_119743 | JGI IMG/M metagenome (GOLD analysis project Ga0181531, IMG submission 119743) | Peatland microbial communities from MTU Mesocosm Facility, Houghton, MI, USA - PEATcosm2014_Bin11_10_metaG | ecosystem: Environmental > Terrestrial > Soil > Wetlands > Peat | place...
AGAAGTCCGCTCGTATCCTTGTCGAGCCGATGGATGAGACCCGCGCGCGGCAGCGCCCCGGCTCGCGCATCGAGGCCCAAGAGCGCGTTTTGCAGCGTGTGGGTGCGGTTGCCGGCGCCCGGATGCACCACGAGCCCCGCGGGCTTGTTGATGACCCGCACCTCGGGGTCCTCGTACACCACCTCGAGCGCCATCGACTCGGCCTCGATCGCCGGATCCGGCGCCGCTGCGGCGAGCTCCACCTCGATATGCGCCCCGGCCCGTACCAGGTCCTTAGGTTTGCAGGGAAGCCGTCCGACCCGCACCCGTCCCGCCTCGATCCACCCTTTGATCCGCGTGCGCGAGTGCTCCGGGAGCAGCTGCGCAAGCACCGCATCGAGCCGCTGACCGGCGAGGGTCGCCGGCACGGCAAGGTCGATGCGTTGGAACTCTGCGCTCATGGGATCACTCGAAGCTTGGCACGCGAGGCATCGGGTATACTGCGGCCCCTCGAACGCGCGCCGGGCCGTGGGGCCGTCGCGCCGCGCTCGATGGATACCGTTCGATCAACCGCTCGATGTCATTGTAAGGAATCTAAGTGGGAGTGCGAGATCTGCTCCGACCGTGCCGTTTTGTACTGCTCGCCGCGGGAATCGTCCTGCTCGCCTCAGGATGCCGCCATCATCGGGGCGATGAATCGAAGTCCGGCCCCGACGTGATCTACGCCAAGGCCCAGAAGGACATGAAGAACTCGAATTACGGCGATGCCATCAAGCAGCTCGAGACGCTGCAATCGCGCTTCCCTTTCTCCGAGCCCGCGCGCCAGGCGCAGCTCGATCTGATCTACGCCTACTACAAGAACCATGAGACCGACCCCGCGGTCGATGCCGCCGACACCTTCATCCGCGAGAACCCGACCAATCCCCGCACCGATTACGCCTATTACATGAAGGGCCTGGTGTACTTCGAGCGCCAGGCGAATTTTCTCGAGCGCTGGTTCCGCGTCGATCTGTCGCGCCGCCCGCCGATCAACACCAAGAAGGCCTTCGACTCCTTCGACGATCTCGTCAAGAAGTACCCTCACAGCGTCTACGCCGCCGACGCGCGCCAGCGCATGATCTTCCTGCGAAATCGCCTCGCGGACTTCGAGCTCTACGTCGCGCGCTACTACATGCGGCGCGGCGCCTACGTCGGGGCGCTCAATCGCGCCAAGTACTGCGTCGAGAACTACGACGGCGCCCCCGCCGTGCAGGGGTCGATGCAGGTGCTGGTGAACGCCTACCGGGCGCTCGGAATGACCGATCTCGCCTCGAACATCGAGAAGGTCTATGAGGAGAACTACCCGGGGAGCGCCCGCGACGTCGCCGAGAAGAAGTCCTGGTGGCGGCGAATCTTGTAGTCAGCTCCCCGTCCGGGAAAGCACGGATCCGCCATCCGCCAACAGCCGCACGAGCCGGTCCTCCACTTGAGGGGCAAGCGACTCGGCATACGATCCCGCGAGATGATTGTCGTCCCGATAGATGATTTTGCCGTGCTGGATGGCTGGACAGCTTTTTCCTGGGCAAATCAGATCGTCCAGGTCGAGATAGAACATCTTGGGCAGACCTTCTGCGGCTGAGCGTTCAGCGCGAGCCGCCTCCGGGTTGAGCGCGACGGCGGCATCGAACTCGCAGGGATCGGCCGCTTGCGGCCGCCGACCGATAGAACGGGCGATACACGCGGGAATATCGAAGGGGGGCAGGGGGCTGTCGCGCAGCACGACCACAGGAATCCCGGCAGCCAGGAATTTCGCCAACGTCCGCCGCGTCCCTGAGCGGATCTCTTCGGCCGGCATCAGAGTGGACGTCAGAGAATCACCATGCAACGTTGCACCGTTGTAGCTCGCCATCACGACGAGGGCCGGCGCCAACGCGATGATCTTCTCGATCGCAGCCGGGCGCCACTTTTTGCACCGATCCGCTGCGACCGACAATTGGTGAGGATTGATGTCGCTCGCGGCGCAGCCGGGTCTTACAACGGTGATCAGCCCCCATCCCGCCTTATCGGTTACCCTGCGCATCGCATTGATCCATTGCATCGCGTGCGAATCGCCAAAGAGCACGACGGTGCGGGCACGCGCCTGCTCGCCGAAGCGGCACATGCGAACCTCGAACGATGAGCCGTCGGCGTAACACTCCAGACGGGCAAAGCCATAATCGGTCGTGGCCGCGGCGACAAACTGGAACCTCTGATCCAGTTTCAGTTCTTCGCGCCCGTGATAGGCCGACACCCCGGCGATCAGGAACGTGATCGACGCCGCGCCCGCGGCACCGCTCAGGGACAGTTGCGGTCTGCCACGAAGATATCGATTTTCGCGAGTGGGGTGCTCCACCCAGCGGTAGGTGCACTCCGCCATCAGCAGCGCTGCGATCGCCGTCTCGATCTTCTGAGCGATCGTGATGCCCGGAAACAGGATTGCAGCGAACACCAGGAACGGCCAGTGCCAGAGATACCAGGAATAGGATCGGGCGCCGATGAATTGCAAGGGACCTACGCCGAGGGCCGCGCTCACTCCCACCCGCGGTGCCATCGCGCCCGCGAAGAGGATCGCCAGCGTGCCGCCTACCGGAAACAGGGCAATCCAGCCGGGAAAGCCCGCTCCCCCTTTGACCCATACCGCGGTACCCAGAATCATCACCACGCCCAGAACGCCGCTGCAAGCGCCCCAGCGGGTACCGCGTGCGGAGGTCTTCGGCAGGGGTGCAAGCGCCAAGAGTCCACCCGCGGCAAATTCCCAGGCTCGCGCCGGTAGCTCGTAAAACGCGAACATGGGCGCGAGGCGCGTTGCGTAGAGGGCGCACGCCAGGGAGCTCGCCGCGAGCACTCCGAGAAACCACATCGATCGCCGAGTTCCGCCGCGATACGCAAACCACATCAAGCACGGCCACACGAGATAAAATTGTTCCTCGATTCCGAGAGACCAGGTGTGGAGCAGGGGATTTCGCTCCACGGCGGGCGCGAAATAGTCGACAGCCGCGAGCCCGAAGAAAATGTTGCTGACGTAGAGCGAGGCCGCCATAGCGGCATGGGCAGTCGCCTCGATTTCCTGCGGCGTGAGCACCACCACTGCCGTGAGGGCGGTCACCACCAGAACGAGAGCGCAGGCGGGCAGAAGCCGCCGCGCGCGCCGCGCAAAGAACCGGGCGAGGTCGATCCGGGAATGTTCGCGGTATTCCGTTGCCAGAATCCCGGTGATCAAATATCCGGAGATGACGAAAAAGACGTCCACACCGATGAACCCGCCTGCGCACCAGGAGATGCCGCAATGGCACCCCACGACGAGCAGGACGGCCACCGCGCGCAAGCCCTCGACGTCGGGCCGAAAGCCGCGGGATAGGGGTGCTGGGATCTGTGGGCCCGAGGAGTCCATCGCCGAGGACACTACCAGCCGATGTGCACCGGCGGGTGTGAACTGGCTCAAAGGAGGAAATGCGCGTCCGAGCTATGCGTAGCAGGCCTCTCGGCCATATCAGCGCGACCTGTAGCCGCTCGTGATGGGATAGCGCCAATCTCGTCCGAAAGCCCGACCGCTCACCCGCACCCCGGGCGGCGCCTGGCGACGCTTGTATTCGTTGCGCTTCACGAGATCCAGAATCCGGCCCACCGTCGCCCGATCGAAACCGCGCGCGGCGATCTCATCCACCGATAGATCCTCCTCGATGAAGCCCTCGAGGATGGGATCGAGCACCTCGTAGGGCGGCAGGCTGTCGGTGTCCTTTTGATCGGGGCGCAGCTCTGCCGAAGGGGGCCGTTCGATCACCCGCGCCGGAATCACGCGCGAGCGTGAGTTGCGCCAGGCGGCCAGCCGGTACACGAGCAGCTTGCTGCAGTCCTTGATCGGCGCAAATCCGCCGGCCATGTCGCCGTAGAGCGTTGCGTAGCCCACGGCCATCTCGCTCTTGTTGCCGGTGGTGAGGAGCATCCGTCCGGTCTTGTTCGAGATCCCCATGAGCAGCACGCCGCGACAGCGCGACTGGATGTTCTCCTCCGCGGTGCCGGCGGGCAGGCCCGCGAACTCCTGCTTGAGCGCGGCCAGCGTCGCCTCGAACATGCCCTCGATGGAGATCTCGCTGTGCTTAACTCCGAGCCAGGAGGCCTGCAGCGCCGCATCCTCGCGGCTCATCGCCGAGGTATAGCGGGAGGGCATCGAGACCGAGTGCACGCGCGGTGCGCCGAGCGCATCCACCGCGATACAGAGCGTCAAGGCCGAGTCGACCCCGCCCGAGAGTCCGAGAACGACGCCCGGGAAACGATGCTTGTCGACATAGTCGCGCGTCCCCTGCACCAGCGCGCCGTACACGCTCTCTTCCTGTCCCTGCAGCGGTGTGACCTCGCCGCGCTGTGGTGAGACCCGCCCCTCCGCATCCGCCTCCAGATCGACGACATAGAGGCCCTCGGTAAAAGCCGGGGCTCGCAGCATGACCTCGCCGCTCGCGCTCATGACGAATGAGTTGCCGTCGAAGACGAGCTCGTCCTGACCGCCGACGAGGTTCACGAACACGAGGGGCAGACCTGACTCGCGCACCCGGGCGCGTCCGACCTCCGACTCGCGCTGCGTCTGCTTGTTCACCTCATAGGGTGATGCATTGATGACGAGCAACACTTTCGCGCCCGCCGCCCGCACGAGCGCCGCGGGCTCCGGATCCCATACGTCCTCGCAGACCAGGATACCGGCCTCGATGCCGTTGAGCGCGCACACCGTCGGCTTCTCGCCCGGAGTGAAGTAGCGTTTCTCATCGAAGACCCGATAGTTGGGAAGGCAGGCCTTGCGATGGTTGGCGAGCACGCGCCCGTCGCGGATCACGATCGCTGCATTGTAGATGCGCTGCTCGAGGTACTCGGGATAGCCTGCAATCAGCGTGATCCCGTGTACCTCACGCTTCAGGCGCTCGATGGAGCGCGCCACCTGCGTGCGCATACCCGCATGAAACAGCAGATCCTCCGGCGGATAGCCCGAGACGGCGAGCTCCGGGAGCATGACGACGTCGGCACCGTGCACATCGCGCGCCTCGTGCGCCGCCCTGATGATGCGTGAGGTGTTGCCTTCGACATCGCCGACGACCATATTGAGCTGCGCCATGACACAGCGCAGCCGGAGGGGACCGCTCAAGGGCGTGGCCTATCGTTCGAGTGTCGATCCGTTCGCATCCAGACCCAGTATTTTGAATTAACATCGCGCCGAGCGCAAAAGCACGCCCCGATACCACCCTGACGCCGTGAGCATCCTGAACCGCCCCGTCGACCGCACGAGCGAATGGATTGCGCTCAACTGGCGCGTCCTGGGGCTCCTCAACCTGTATCGCGTGCTGGTGCCGCTGGTGCTCCTGAGCTTGTACTCGCTCGGCGGCTCGCGCGGCCTCTCCGTCGAAGACCCGCGGCTGTTCTTCGCGGTCGCCATTTTCTATCTGTGCTACGGACTGTGCAGCATCGTCATGGTGCGCCGGCGCTTCACCACCCCGCGCATCCAGACGATCGTCCAGGCGACCCTCGACATTGTGACGCTGATGCTGCTGCTGCATGCGTGCGGCGGCATCTCGAGCGGCCTGGGGCTGCTGCTGTTCGTGCCGGTGGGGGGTCTTGCCTTCCTGCTACCGCCGCGCAGCTCCCTGTTCTTGGCTGCGGTGGCCGCGCTCGCCGTGCTCGTCCACACCATCTGGCAGCAGCTCAACGGCTATGCCGACATCGCGGCCTACGCAACCGCCGGATTCCTGGGCGTCGTGCTCTTCACGATCGCCACCGCCGCAAGCGTCATGGCCGGCCGGATGCGCGAAAGCCAGGATCTGGTGCGCCAGAAGGATCTCGATCTCGCCAACCTCGCCGAGCTCTCGCAGTACATCGTGCAGCACCTGCGCGAGAGTTTGCTCGTGGTCGATGCCGCGGATCGGATCCGCCTCATCAACGAAAGTGCTGCCGAGATCCTCGGTGACTCGCATGCGGTGCCGGGTGCCCTGGTGGGCGAGGTATCACCGCGCCTCTTGTATTCCTTGAGCACGTGGCGGCACGCCCCGGAGCCCGAGGAAGCCCCGCCCACCTTCGTCGCCGCGGACGGTGCGCGCCTGATCCTGCCGCATTTCGCTCCCTTGGGTGTTGCTCCCGGTCCGACGCTCATTTTTCTCGAGGACACGACGCTCATGACCGAACGGGTGCAGCAGAGCAAGCTCGCGGCGCTCGGCCGGCTCTCGGCGAGCATCGCGCACGAGATCCGCAATCCCGTGGGGGCCATGAGCCATGCCGGGCAGCTGCTCGCGGAAAGCCCGTTGCTCGGCGCGCAGGAACGGCGCCTCACCGACATCATCCGCAGCAACTCCGAACGTGTCAGCACGATAATCGGCAACGTGCTGCAGCTTTCGCGTCGCGAAGCCCCGACCAAGCTTGCCCGCCTCACTCTCGGCGCATGGCTCGATGAGTTCGTGCGCGAGTTCTCCGAAACCATGCAGGTGGCGGAGTCGCGCATGGAGATCGACGAGGTGGAGGACGACCTCGAGGTGCGCTTCGACCCCACCCACCTGCATCAGGCCGTCTGGAATCTCTGCGACAACGCGCTTAAGTACGCGGCACCCGAATCGGGCCTCGCCGTCGGCATCAAGGTCGGCCGGCTCAATCCGAGCCTGCGGCCCTATCTCGAGGTCGCAGATCGTGGCCCCGGCATCGAGGCCGACGCGGTAGATCGCATCTTCGAGCCCTTCTTCACCGGCCGCAAGGGCGGCACGGGCTTGGGGCTTTTCATCGCGCGTGAGCTGTGCCAGCTCAACCGCGCGGTGCTCCTCTATGAGCCGCGCCCGGGCGGCGGCTGTCTCTTTCGGATCGTGTTCACCGATCCGCAGCGCTGGGAGGAATAGCGCGCCCACCTCGAGGCTGACGCTAGAATACTCCCATGCCCAAACCCGCCGTCCTGGTCGTCGATGACGAACCCGACCTGTGCGAATTGCTGTCGATCACCTTGACGCGCATGGACCTGAGTCCGCGCAGCGCTCACACCATCGGTACCGCCCAGCGAATGCTCAAGGCCGAAGCCTTTGATCTGTGCCTGACGGACATGCAGCTGCCCGACGGCAACGGCCTCGAGCTGGTCGAGTGGATGCAGCAGTCCACGCCGAACGTGCCCGTGGCGGTAATCACCGCGCACGGCAACATGGAGACAGCGGTGCGGGCGCTCAAAGCCGGTGCGTTCGACTTCGTGTCCAAGCCTTTGGATCTCGCCGGACTGCGCAAGCTCGTCACCACCGCCATCAAGCTTTCTGACACGCTCGATGGCGACACCAGCGTGTTCGGTCCCCGGCTCCTCGGCGCATCACCCGCCATGCAACACCTGCGCGAGATGATCGCGCGCGTCTCACGCAGCCAGGCGCCGGTGCATATCTACGGCGAGTCGGGCACCGGCAAGGAGCTCGTGGCCAAGCTCATTCACGAGTCCGGCCCGCGACGGGAAGGTCCCTTCGTGCCGGTCAACTGCGGCGCCATTCCCACCGAGCTCATGGAGAGCGAGCTCTTCGGCCACAAGCGCGGCAGCTTCACGGGCGCGGTCGGTGACAAGAAGGGCCTCATCCAGGGCGCTGAGGGCGGCACGCTGTTTCTCGATGAGATCGCCGATCTGCCGCTGCACATGCAGGTGAAGCTCCTGCGGGTGATTCAAGAGAAGGCGGTGCGCCCGATCGGCGATGCCGCGGAAGTCCCGATCGATGTACGCATCCTCTCGGCGACCCACAAGAACCTAGGCTCGCTGGTGGCGGAGGGCAAGTTCCGCGAGGACCTCTTCTATCGCGTGAACGTCATCGAGTTGCGCGTGCCCTCGCTCCGCGAGCGCGCCGAGGACGTGCCGGAGCTCGCCGAGGCGGTGCTGCGCCGGCTCGGCCGGCGCATGAAGATCGCCCCACCGCAGCTCGGTCAGGATGCGCTCGTAGCGCTGCAAGCCTACGCGTTTCCAGGAAACGTCCGCGAGTTGGAAAACATCCTCGAGCGCGCGATCACGTTGACGACCGGTAGCGAGATACGCGCGAACGACATTCAGCTGCGGCCTTCGCCGGTCGCGGCCGGCGGCCCTTCCACCAGCACAGCGCCGGTCAGCGGTCCGCTTGGCGATCATCTGGAGGACATCGAGCGCGAGGCCATCACGAAAGCCCTCGAACAAACTCGCTACAACAAGACGGCGGCAGCGAAGCTCCTCGGCATGAGCTTTCGCGCTCTGCGCTATAGGATCAAGAAACTCGGTCTCGAGTCTGACTGACGGACCGACTTCGAACTTCGAGCTGCGTTCACTTGAGGTCGCGCAGGGGTCCTAGAAACTGTTCGTAGTGGCGCCAGCGCGCGATCGAACTTTTGTAGATCTTCTGGCGAACCTGCCAGAAGCTAGCTGTCGCGACGACGCGCTGTGTATCCTGAAAGTTAAGACAGCGATCGTCCCAGGGCACGCCCACGAATTCAAGCATGCGCCGGGTCCAGCCGGCCGCGTCGCCCACGAGCTCCTCGTACGATACCTCGAGGAGCGACTCCTCCGGGAGTACCGCCTTCCAGTGCTCCATGATGCGGACGTGCTGGCGGTAGTAATGCGCGAGATCGGACAGATCCAATGTGAAGTTCAACGAAAGCGGCAGCTGCTGGAAATAGCAGGATAAGCAAATGTCGACGGGATCGCGCCGCATGTAGATGATGCGTGCCCGCGGTAGGATGGCATGAATGCACCCGAGAAGGTCTGCGTTGAAGGTCGCCTTATCAATGATGCGCTGCGAGGCCGCAGAGGCCGCGTTCGGCTTGTCACTGATGACCGCGGCACGACGAGTCAGCGTGTTGAGGTACTTCTGCACCAGATCGTCCCGCAACGCTTTGTCGAGATTCGAAGGCTCGATGAGCTCATGCTCGGCGAAATTCTGACTCCAAAAGGCGAGTTCCCCCGCACCGCGGATGTCCGGATGCGAGCAGAGGATCTGCTCCACCAGGGACGTGCCCGAACGAGGCATGCCCACCAGCAGGACGGGCGTCTCGTCGGCGCAGCCCTCCGCGGCCAATCGCTCCACTGTTCTGCGGGGGTAATTGCGGATAATCTGGTCGAGAAGGCCTTTGCGAAGCTCGCGTGGATACGGCTCCCCGAGGGGCTTCAGGATGTCGTTCGCCCGGCGATAGCTCTGAAAGGCTCGATCGAACTGCTGCACATCGTCGAAGTATTTGCCCATCGCGAAGCGTACACTTGCCTCCTCCGTCGGAGGCAGACCGCTGTCGGCCAGCGTCGAGGCTCGCACCAGCCACTCGCGATCCGCTTCGGTCATCTTGCGGATACCCGCGAGAGCCGCGACCGGAATCGGCGCCTTTGGATCGGTGTCCATGGCGCGACGAAAAAATGCCTCGGCCTCCGCGAAACGTCCCTCCACGGCCGCAATCTGGCCAAGCCCGACGAGGGCCTCCACAAACAGCGGCTTTGTCTTCAGAACCTTGTTGAAGCGGGCCTTTGCGTCGCGCAACTGCCCCTGCATTATGAGTATTAACCCCAGATTGCACTGTACGTAGGGCGCATTCGGCTTGATTTTGAGCGACTCTCGATAATGCCGCTCAGCCTCGTCCAGGTCCCCCTTCCAGCGCAGAACGTCGGCGAGATTGCTGTGGGCTTCAGCGTAACTCGGCTTTACCGCAATCGCTTCGCGATAGCATTGCTCCGCTTCGCTGTAACGGCCAAGCTTCCAGAGCGCCGAGCCGCGGTTGGAGATCGCGTCATGGTTGCGGGGGTCCATCTCGAGCAGTGCCTCGTAGCTCTCGAGCGCCGCGACGAAATCTTGACGCTCGAACAGCCGGTTGCCCTGTGCGAGCAGCTGCTTGCGCTCGTTGTCGCTTTTCGAGCTAGCCGACTTCTGCGGTGTGGCCTTGAACTCAGCCGATTGCGGAGCGGCGCTCTCCGCTCCCCGGCCACCGACGCTAAGATGCATCACGAGGGACTGCGTGATCTGGTCTGCCATCCCTTCCTCTAGACCTTTCTCGATGAGTCGCCATCGAAAGGAGTTCGCAAACTTCGCACGCTTATAGAAATTGAGATTGAGTGGACCAACTTCACGGTCCGCCTTGGAGAGCACACTCTCGAGCGCCTGGTCGAGCTTCCTCGGTGCGCGATTTCCGTCCGCCCGGACGCCGGCCGTGTCGCTGAACGTGTCGGCGAGTGCGGCACCTGCCCGGGTCGCTTCGCTTGCATCGAACCAGCGGATCATTCGTCAAGGTCCTGGGACAGGAGTCTGGACCGATCAACTCTGGACAACGTTCGCACCAGGCGTAGCGCTTGGTCTAAGATTTCAGTCGTCACGGCAGGACATCTCTTGATCTGCACCGTCGAGAATCTTACAGAATACGCGCTGCTTGCAATGTAGAATCTCCGGGTTCGTGAAAGTGCTCACAGTTGATTGTCCTTCGGCGTCGATGTGCGGTGCGGATGCTGCCGGGCCTGCACCTGTTAATCTGCCCGATACCACCACGCCGGAGCAAGCGAGCCGATCTCGATTCGAGGCGCGTTCGGCGCTCGCGGGTCTGGTCCTCACATCTGCGCTGCTCGCGCTTTGGAGCTTGACTCATCACTTCCGGAGCCTCGGCGGCGATGCGGGCCTCTACGCTGTTCAGGCGCTCTCCCGGGTGCACTCGAACCTGCGCTCCGATCTCTTCCTGCATTATGCCTCGCAGGACGACTACTCCATATTTTCTCATCTGTACGCGAGCTGCATCGTGGCGCTGGGCCTGCGCCCGGCAGCTCTCACACTCATGCTCGCGAGCAAGATCGGCTTCTTCGCGTCAGCCTGGACGCTCGCCCGGCGTTTCATGCCGCGCGAAGAGTCCGCAATCGCATTAGTTGCACTCACTCTAATTTCGGGTGCGTACGGCGCGTTCTCCGTTTTTCATTTCACGGAGGACTGGATTACCGCCCGATCGTTCGCCGAAGTCGCCGCCGTCGCGAGCCTCGCAATCTACTTTAGCGGGCAGCGCACCACGGGGTTGCTCGTAGCTCTCGCCGCGCTGCCGGTGCATCCCCTGATGGCGTTGCCGGGAATCCTGTTGCTTGCAGCTATGTGGGCGCCGCTGTGGCTGAGTTTGAGCACCGCCGTCATCGGCCTGGCAGCTCTCACGGCAATCTCCTACTGGGCGATTCGCGAGCCCACAACCTCCGGTGTTCTCGCGGTGATGGATCCGGTGTGGCTAGAGATCGTGCGAGAGCGCTCGCAATTTCTCTTCCTCGATCTCTGGAGAGCCAAAGACTGGGGGCAAAATCTGGTGCCTTTTATATCGCTCACACTGACATCACTCCTCATTCCACGAGTGCGCCGCTGGGCATGGGCCTCGATGGCGGTCGGTGCGGCGGGATTCGCAGTGGCGTCCGCTGCGACGTTGATCGGTCCAGTGGCACTCCTCCTGCAAGGTCAGGCCTGGCGCTGGAGCTGGATCACCGCATTCAGCGCGATCATGCTGATCGTGCCGACCGCGCTCGCCATGTATCGCGACCGGACTCTTGGCTGGCCCGCGGCGCTGCTGCTCATCTCGGCATGGACCTTCACACCGCTCTGGGGCTGCCTGTGCCTCGCGGCGTTGCTCCTGTGCTGCATCCCCCGGATTCGGGAAGCGACGAGCGTCGGCGCGGTGCTGCGAGTCTGCGCGCCGCTCGCAACGTTCGCGATCTGTGCCTGGAACTTGAAGACCCGATCGAGCTCGGTGGCGCTGCTGGGGCATTCCCTCACGGATTGGGTGACGGCACGGCATCAGCTCTTCGCGGTCCAGCTGCTCTTGTTGCTGGCCAGCGCTGCCGTCTTTTTCTGGATCTGCCGGCCGCGCTCAGCCCGCAGTCTCGTCCTGGTGCAAGCCGTACTTTTTCTAGGTCTGGTTCACTGGTTGCCCTCGAGCTTGATCGATTTGAATCGCGACGGCACACCCTATGCCCGCGCAGTCTTCGCCGATTGGCGTAACATCATCGCCCCGGACCAAACCGTGTTCATCGCTCCTGCACACAATTCACCGTCATTCGCGTGGTTCACGCTCGAGCGGCCGAGTTACCTCACTGTGGATCAATCCTCCGGCGTGGTTTTCTCCCGTGCTGCCGCCCTCGAGGTACGCCGCCGCTCCGAGGTATTGCGGCCGGTAATGAGTCCTGACTGGCAGCTGCTGTCGAACTTCGGAAAACCTGCGAGTGCGACCGGTGCGACAGGCGCCCTTGCGCTCCATCCGAGCACGCTGGATCTCATATGCGGCGATCCGCTGCTCGACTTCGTCGTCGCTCAAGGAGACATCGGCGTCGAGCCGTTGCGCCAAGTCGACCGGGAGCCTTGGAGGGGATGGAACCTCTATTCATGCGTCGCCAGACGCTCGCGGCCAGCGGCGCTCAGCTCCGATCCTGCATGAGCTCATCAGACGGCACACCTCCCGCGGTCGCGATCGTCGCGGGGGCGGGCCCTGCAGGGTTGACCGCCGCGCTCGAGCTCACGCGCCGCTCGCACATCAAGCCCATCGTTTTCGAGTCGGACGGTCAGGTCGGCGGGATCTCCAAGACCATCGTGCATCACGGTAACCGCATGGATCTCGGCGGGCATCGCTTTTTCTCCAAGTCGGACTGGGTCATGCGCTGGTGGCAACAGATCCTGCCGATCGAGCACGACGAGCACATGCCCCTTCGCATCGGTTACCAGGGGGAATCCCGCCTGTTGCGAGTCGAGCCGCTGGCGGCGCCCGATCCCGATCGAGTCATGCTTGTCCGGCAGCGCCTGTCGCGCATCTTCTATCGGCGGCGATACTTCGACTATCCATTGCAGCTCAATGCGCAGACCTTAAGAAACCTGGGTGCCGTCGAGATTGCACGGATCGGCTTGAGTTACGCGCAGGCGCATTTTCAACCGATATCGCCGGAGGCCTCGCTCGAGGATTTCTTCGTGAATCGCTTTGGTGATCGTCTCTACCACACGTTCTTCAAGAGCTACACGGAGAAGGTCTGGGGTGTACCCTGTCGAGACATTTCGGCGGACTGGGGCGCGCAGCGGATCAAGGGTCTGTCCGTATCGCGCGCCATCGCGAATGCTATCGCTCGACCCTTCAGAAGCGCGAATGACACGGCTCAAAAGAGCGTCGAGACAAGCCTCATCGAGCGATTTCTCTATCCGAAACTCGGGCCCGGGCAAATGTGGGAAGAAGTTGCGCGCAAGGTTCAGGCCGCGGGCGGGGAGGTGCACCTCGAGCGGCGCCTCGTCGGGATCGAGCGCAACGGCGTGGACGTCAAAGCCGTCTTCATCCGCAATGAGCGCTCGGGCGCCGTGCAGCGGATCGAGTGCGAGTACCTGATCTCGACCTTGGCCATTCGCGATCTGGTAGGGATGCTGAAGCCGCAGGACCCGCAAGTCGAGACGGTTGCTCGAGATCTACCCTATCGCGATTTTCTGACGGTGGGGCTGCTCCTTACGCGGATGCAGCCCTCGACAGGATCAAGAGTGCATGCCACCAACGGTATGCCACCCGACAACTGGATCTACATCCAAGAGCCCGACGTCAAGATCGGACGGCTGCAGATATTCAACAACTGGAGTCCGTACCTGGTCGCCGACCCGAGCACGATATGGCTCGGTCTGGAGTATTTCTGTCGCGAGGGGGACGAGCTATGGTCGACACCGGACGGTCGACTGATCGAGTTCGCGGCCTCAGAGCTCGAAAAGTTGCATCTGATCGATCGTCGCCATGTGCTGGATGGAACCATCGTGCGCGTGCCGAAGGCGTACCCGGCCTACTTTGGCGAGTACAGGCGGTTCGACGTGGTCAGGCGCTACCTCGACGGTTTTCGTAACGTCTACTCCGTCGGGCGCAATGGAATGCACCGCTATAACAATCAGGATCACTCGATGCTCTCGGCAAGCAACGCTGTCACCGCGATTCTCGAAGGCGGCGCACGTCGGGGATGCATCTGGGATGTGAACACGGAGGGGGAGTATCACGAGGAAGGGCGGGCATTGGCCTAAGGCGGCGGGGGTCGGGGGCAGATGGGTGACGCAAATTGTCAGTAACTGACGTCGAATGCTGAGGTCGGCGCTGGTCGACGACGGTTCTATGGTAAACGGGATGCGCTCGGACCGAATTTAAGCCAATAAAATCATTATCTTATCGAATGCTATCAGTGATGGCACGACCCTTGCTCATTCGAGAACACTGGCGCGAGCCGTTGATCACAGTGTTGTTGCATCCATCAGGAGTTCTCATGTTTAAGAAAGTCCAAAAGGGTTTCACCCTCATCGAGTTGATGATCGTCGTGGCGATCATCGGCATCTTGGCGGCCATCGCCATCCCGGCCTACCAGAACTACACCATCCGCGCGCAAGTTTCTGACGGCCTGAGCCTCGCGGACGGCTGGAAGACGGCGATCTCCGAGTTCTATGCCCAGTACGGCGCGTTCCCGAGCTGCTCGAGCACCGCTGTCGGTGGTGCCGCGGGCTGCGTATCGGTGACGGGCGCGACCACCAGCAAGTACGTGACCTCGCTCAACGTGTTTGCCAACGGTCAGATCAAGATCGTGTACGGCAATCAGGCGAATGCGAAGCTGGCCACGGCCGGTGCCAATACGCTCTCGCTGCAGCCGGGTCTCAGCGCGAACAACGACGTGGTGTGGGTCTGCGGCGGTGCACCGACGCTCGGTGTCGCCACCCCGCCGGTTGCTGCCAACGCGACCACGATTCCTGCTTCGTACCTGCCGACGACCTGCCATACCTAATATGGCGATCGGTTGACCGAACGGGTCAACGGAAGCCCCTCCTGGCGAGGGGCTTCTTTTTTTGCGCCCTTCCCCGGCATCGAGTCCGGGTGTGGTTGATAATGGGAACGAAATCACGCGGCGCCGGGCGCCAGTGTGCGAGGATTATTCAAATTTGACAGTTGCCACACCGTGGCGCGCGCGCAACGGCGTAGTCGCTGGGAGTTCGTGCTCAATCCATGAATGACAATGCGGTCGCCTTAGGCGGCACAAATCGGTCGGCTCTCGGCGGCCTCGCGCAGCGCCTCGTTCAGGACGGACTCGTGGACGAGGCCGGCATGCAGGATGCGATCTCCAAGGCCAAGGAGAAACGCACCAACCTGGTCACGTATCTCGTGATGTCGAATCTCACGACCGCACGCGATATTGCTATCTCGGCCTCGAACGAGTTCGGCGTGCCGCTGCTCGATCTCGACTCGGTCGCGCTGGATGCCGACGCGATCCGTGCCGTTAACGATAAACTGCTGCAAAAGCACCGTGTTCTGCCGCTGATGAAGCGCGGTAAGCGGCTGTTCCTCGCCGTCGCCGATCCCACGAACCTCCATGCTCTGGATGAGATCCGTTTCCAGACCTCCATGAGCATCGAGTTCGTGGTCGTCGAGGACGACAAGCTGCAGGCGGCCGTCACCCGTGCCATCGATCAAGCCGAATCGGTGATGCCGGTCTTCAGTGACGATGACATCGATCTCGAAAATCTCGAGGTCACTGGCGGCGACGACGATCCCAACGCCGATGCCCTCGGCCGCGATGACGTCGAAGATGCGCCCATCGTCCGCTTCGTAAACAAGATTTTACTGGATGCGATCAAGAAGGGCGCCTCGGACATCCACTTCGAGCCGTACGAGAAGATCTTTCGCATCCGCACTCGCATCGACGGCGTGCTGAAGGAAGTGGCGCTGCCGCCGGTGCAGCTTTGCGTCAAGATCGTGGCGCGTCTCAAGGTCATGGCACGGCTCGACATCGCCGAGCGTCGCGTGCCGCAGGACGGGCGCATCAAGATGCGCCTGTCGAAAAACCGAGCCATCGACTTTCGTGTGAGCACCTGCCCCACGCTCTTCGGCGAGAAGGTCGTGACTCGTATTCTCGACCCCTCGAGCGCGATGCTTGGAATCGATGCCCTGGGTTACGAACAGATGCAGCGCGACCTGTACCTCAAATACCTCGCTAAGCCTCAGGGCATGATCCTCGTCACCGGCCCGACCGGCAGCGGCAAGACCGTGTCGCTCTATACCGGTCTCAATATCCTCAATACCGAGGACACCAACATCTCGACGGCGGAGGATCCGGCCGAAATCAACCTTCCCGGCGTCAATCAGGTGAACGTCAACAATAAAGTGGGCCTCACCTTCGCCTCCGCGCTGCGCGCATTCTTGCGCCAAGACCCCGACGTCATCATGGTCGGCGAAATTCGTGACCTCGAGACCGCCGAGATCGCCATCAAGGCGGCGCAGACCGGCCACCTCGTTCTCTCGACCCTGCACACCAACGATGCGCCGCAGACCTTGACGCGTCTCGTGGACATGGGCGTGAAGCCGTACGCCATCGCGACATCGGTGAGCCTCATCATCGCGCAACGCCTCGCGCGCAAGCTCTGCAGCAACTGTAAGCAATCCATCGACATTCCGCCGGAGGCGCTGAAGAAAGAGGGATTCGATCCCGCCGATATCGCGGCGGGCATTCGCGTTTACAAAGCGGTCGGCTGCAGTCAGTGCACCGATGGCTATAAGGGCCGGGTCGGTCTCTATCAGGTCATGCCGGTGACCGACACCATCGGCCGCATTATCATGGAGGGCGGCAATGCGATTGCCATCGGCGATCAGGCGGCCAAGGACGGCATCTGGAATCTTCGTAGATCCGGACTGCAGAAGGTAAAGGACGGGGTCACGAGCTTGGAAGAAGTGAACAACGTCACCATCGAATAGGTAAAAACCGGCTAGGATCGTTATATGGCGACAGCAGCTGCGACCAAGAAAGACACCCAGTTCCACTGGGAGGGAAAGGACAAGCGCGGAAACACCGTCCGGGGCAAGGCCATTGCCTCGAGTGAAGCGGCGCTGCGCGCGGACCTGCGCAGGCAAGGCGTCGCTGCAACGCGAGTCAAGACCCAGGGAAATCGGCCGTTCGGTGGTGGCGGCAAGGTCGGCGCCGACGATATCGCGATCTTCAGCCGGCAGCTCGCCACCATGATGTCGGCCGGTATCCCGATCGTGCAGGCTTTCGAGATCATCGGCAACGGGCACGAGAAGCCCGCGATGCAGAAACTGGTACTCGACATCAAGCAGTCGGTCGAGAGTGGCAGCACCCTCAAGGAATCGCTCGCCAAGCACCCGCTGCATTTCGATGACCTCTTTGTGAATCTGGTCGAAGCGGGCGAGCAAGCAGGCGCGCTCGAGTCCCTCCTCGACAAGATCGCGACCTACAAGGAAAAGACCGAGGCCCTCAAGAAAAAGATCAAGAAAGCCCTCTTTTACCCCGCAGCCGTGCTCATCGTCGCGGTCGTCGTCTCAATCGTCCTTCTGATCTTCGTCATTCCGCAATTCGAGGAGCTCTTCAAGGGCTTCGGCGCGGATCTCCCGGCCTTTACGCAAGCAGTCGTGAATCTGTCGCGCTTCGTCCAGCATCAGGGCTGGTGGATGGGGTTGGTGGTTATCGCTGGCGTGTGGGGCTTCTTCTACGTGCTGCGCCGCTCCAGGCCCATGCGCCTCACGATCGATCGGATGATGCTCAAGTTCCCGATCATCGGGCCCATTCTCGTCAAAGCCGCGATTGCGCGCTTCGCGCGGACTTTATCAACCATGTTCGCGGCGGGCGTGCCACTGGTCGAGGCCATGCAGTCCGTCGCCGGCGCGACCGGTAACATCGTCTATACCGAGGCGGTACTGCGCATGAAGGATGAAGTCGCCACGGGCGGGCGCCTGCAGCGGGCGATGGAGAATACGGGACTCTTCCCCAACATGGTCGTGCAGATGATCGCGGTGGGCGAGGAATCGGGCTCGCTCGACACCATGTCGGCCAAGGTTGCGGAGTTCTACGAGGCCGAGGTCGACAACGCGGTCGACAGCATGTCGAGCCTCTTGGAGCCCCTCATCATGGCGGTGCTCGGCGTGCTGGTGGGCAGCATGGTCATCGCCATGTACCTGCCCATCTTCAAGCTCGGCCAGGTCGTGGGCTGATACGCTCTCCGGCAGCAATGCCGGAACTCGGCTCCATGCTGAACGATGTCGCCGCGCTCTACTCGGCCAATCCGGCCTGGTTTGCGGGCTCTGTCTTCGTGCTCGGCCTGCTGATCGGCAGCTTCCTCAACGTCGTCATTTATCGCCTGCCCATCATGCTCGAGCGGCAATGGCGCGCCGACGCGGCTGCAGCCCTGGCCACAGACCCCGTGCTGGACGATCAGCCACATGCCCGCGGCCCAGACTCCCCGCGCCTGGGCTCCCCCGAACCCTCGGCCACCACCCCGCCCTCAGCCACCGCCGCTCCCCCCGATCGATTCACCCTCGTCACGCCCCGCTCCGCTTGCCCGCACTGCCGGGCGCCCATCAAGGCCTGGCAGAACGTGCCGCTGGTGAGCTGGCTGGCCCTGCGGGGGCGCTGCGCGGCCTGCCGCGCCCCGATCTCCGTGCGCTATCCGCTGGTCGAGCTCGCCACGGGCCTCCTCTCGGCGGCCGTCGCCTGGCATTTCGGCCCGAATGCGTCCGCCGCCTGCGCCCTGCTGCTCACCTGGTCCCTCATTGCCCTCACGGGCATCGATATCGACCATCAGATCTTGCCCGACGTCATCACCTTGCCGCTCCTCTGGGCCGGGCTACTTGCCGCCGTGCTCTTAGGCCCCCCGAGCGGCTTCGGGATACCGGTGGGGCCCCGGGATGCCGTTCTCGGGGCAGCAGCGGGGTATCTCAGCCTGTGGGCGGTGTACCATGTTTTCCGGCTCATCACCGGCAAGGAAGGCATGGGATACGGCGACTTCAAGCTGTTCGCCGCGCTCGGCGCCTGGCTCGGCTGGAAACTGCTGCCGCTCATCATCCTGCTCTCGGCCGCGACCGGCGCCGTGCTCGGCATCGCGCTCATCGTGCTCCGTGGCCGCGACCGGGCAGCGCCCCTGCCCTTCGGTCCGTATCTCGCTGCGGCCGGCTGGCTCGCCATGCTCTACGGTGATGGCCTGGTGAGCAGCTACCTGCGGCTCTCGGGTCTTCGACACGATTAGGTGCCTCCAGCCGCCATGCCCCCCCGCTTGCGCATCGGCCTCACGGGCGGCATTGCGAGCGGCAAGTCGACGGTGGCCGAGCGCTTCCGCGAGCTCGGCGTACCGGTGATCGATGCCGACGAAGCCGCGCGGCGTGTGGTGGCGCCGGGCGAGCCCGGACTCGAGGCGCTCGTCCTGCGCTTTGGCCAAAGCGTGCTCACGCCGCACGGCGAGCTCGACCGGCGCGCCCTGCGCGAGCGCATCTTCGCCGACGAAGCGCAGCGGCGCGAGCTCGAGGCGTTGCTGCATCCGCTGATCCGTGCCGACATGGAGCGAGCAGCGGGCGCGGCAAGCGGCCCCTATGTGGTGCTCGCCATCCCCTTGCTCATCGAGGGCGGCCCGCGCCAGGACATCGATCGGATCCTGGTGGTCGATGTGGACGAGGCCACGCAGCGCGTGCGCCTCACGGCGCGCGATGGCACGAGCGAGGCACAAGCCACGGCGATCCTATCGGCGCAGGCGAGTCGCGCGCAGCGCCTTGCGGCGGCCGATGATGTGCTCTCGAACACGGGCAATATCGAGGCGCTGCGACGCGAAGTCGACCGCTTGCACGAGCGCTATCTCGCACTCGCGCAGCAACCGGCGCCTTGAGCAAAGTCACGCGCTGACCGACCTCCGCGCTGAGCATAAGTCCGCCGCACGCGCGAACCGTGCACTCATCGGCGGCATTAAATCCAAAACGAAGGTTTACCCTGCCCCGGCGGTTGGATCAGAATAGGGGCATGAACTCGTACCCCGAACCCCGGGCCGACGCCGAACCCGAGCGCGCGCCGGTCGTCTACGAGCAGCCGCTCAACGAGCGGATGCGTACCTTCCTGCGCCTGGAATTTCTGTACACGCAGGCCAGCTATCACAGTGAGTTCGACAATCCGTGGAGCGCACGCGCCGCCGTCGCGAGCCTCCTCGAGATTCTCGCCATCACCGCGCGCGGCGACTCGAGGAGCGAGGTCCTGAAGGAGCTCGAGCGCAACGTCAATGTGCTGAAGGAGTATCAGTCGAAGACCGGCGTCGACCCGAGTCGCCTCAAATCGCTGATGTCGAACCTCATCAAGCTGCGCGAGGATCTCGCGACCATCGGCGGCAATTACATGGGGCCGTTGCGCGACTCCGAGTTCCTGAGCGCCATCAAGCACCGCAGCGCCATCCCCGGCGGCACCTGCGACTTCGATCTTCCGGACTATTGCTACTGGCTGAGCCGCCCGGCCGACGTGCGCGCGAGCGAGTTCGCCGGCTGGCTCGCGCTCATTCGGCCGTTGTGCGACAGCATCGCGGAGCTGCTCTGGCTCACGCGCCAGAATGCGAAACGCAAATCCGAGATCGCCACCGGCGGGATCTTCCAGCTGCAGTTCGACCGCGAGAATCCCTGCCAGCTCGTGCGTGTCACCATGCCGGTCAACTCCGAGCTGTTTCCCGAGATCAGCGCGAATCAGCATAAATGCACCATCCGCTTCCTCAACTGGACGGATGCGACCCTGCGTCCCGTTCACGTCGACCTGGACGTGCCCTTCCTCCTCACCTGCTGCGCCTGAGCGCTGATCGATGGCGAGCAGGGTGAAATGCCCGACCTGCGGACGGCCGGTGGAATGGTCTGAAGTCTCGACCTACCGGCCCTTCTGCAGCGATCGCTGCCGCCTGATCGATCTGGGCGCCTGGCTCAGCGAGGAGCACAAAATTCCCGATGATTCGAGCGTCCCGGACGAGGCGCATCCCGATCAGCGCGAGGACGTGTGAGGATGGACCCCGATTTCTGGCACGAGCGCTGGCGCACGGGGCAGATCGGATTTCATCAGGCGGCGGCCGATCGCAACCTGATCGAGCACTGGCCGAGTCTCGAGCTTCCTCGAGGATCGAGCGTCCTGGTCCCTTTGTGCGGCAAGAGCCTCGATATGCTCTGGCTGCGCGATCGCGGATACTCGGTGCTCGGGATCGAGCTCTCCGCGATCGCGGTCGAGTCGTTCTTCGCCGAGAACGGCATCATCGCCCGCCGCTCGAGCGCGGCGCACCTCGAGATCTACGAGGCGCCGCAACTCAAGCTCTTGTGCGCCGATCTGTTCTCGCTCATCCGTCCCCAGCTCGGACGCATCGATGCGCTCTACGACCGGGCCGCGGCGATCGCCTTTCGCGCCTCGCAGCGCCCGCCGTACGTGCAGAAGATCGCAAGTCTCCTCGAGGCCGGCACGCCCGGCCTCCTCATCGCCGTCGAGTACCCTCAATCGCAGATGCCCGGACCCCCCTTCTCGCTCGAGCGTGATGAGGTGATGCGCCTGTACTCGCCTTTCTTCGAGGTCGAGGAGCTTGCGCGTCAGGACACGCTCGAACGGGAACAGCGCATGCGCGACCGCGGCGTCACCTCATGGCACGAGGTGTGCTACCGGCTGGTGCGCTCCTGACCTACGTGTGCTGTTTGCCATCAATCCCAGGATCCCCCGATGACCGAAGCCCCTGCCCCGGAACACCGCATCCGGCGCACTCCACGGCTGCGCACTCCAATGCCGAGCCTTCCACTCCGGCGCGCCCCACTCCGGCGCGCCGCGCTCCTGTGCACCCTCGTGGCCGCATGCACGGGCATGCCCGTGGCTGAGGCCGCCGCCAGCGCACCCGCAGCCCCCGAGCTCACCATCGATCGTCTGTTCGATGCGCCCGCGCTCTCGGGGCCATCGATCCAGAACGTCAAGATCTCGCCCGACGGAACGCGCGTCACCTATCTCAAGGGGCGGCAAGACGATAAGGATCGGCTCGATCTGTGGGCCTACGAGGTAGAGGATCGCCACACACGCCTGCTGGTCGATTCGCGCGCGCTGGCGCCCCGCGATGAGCACCTATCGGACGAGGAGCGCGCGCGGCGCGAGCGGCAAAGGACCGCCTCGCTCTCGGGCATCCTCGAGTACACCTTCGCCCCCTCGGGACACGCGCTGCTCTTTCCGCTCGATGGCCGGCTCTACTATTACGATCTCACCCGCCCGCCGGGCGAGGCGCTGCTGCCCATCATGCCCGCGGGCGGCTTCATCACCGATGCCAGCGTCTCTCCACGCGGCGGCTACCTCGCCTATGTCCGCGACCAGAATCTCCACGTCTACGATCTCGCGCAACACACCGAGAAAGCGCTCACCCACGATGGCGGCGGCCCGATCAAGAACGGCATGGCGGAGTTCATCGCGCAGGAGGAGATGGAGCGCAGCACCGGCTACTGGTGGTCTCCCGATGATGAGCACATCGCCTTCGCGCGCGTCGATGAGACCCCGGTGCCGGTCACGCAGCGATTCGAGATCGCAGCCGACAACGTGCGCACCTTCGATCAGCGCTACCCGGTAGCAGGGGGGCCGAATGTTGCGATCCGCCTCGGGGTGGTCGATCGCGTTTCCGGTGCCCTCACCTGGATAGACCTGGGTGCGCAGCAGGACATCTATCTGGCGCGCGTCAACTGGCTCCCCGACGGCAAGACGCTCGCCATTCAGCGCGAGAGCCGCGACCAGCATCGACTCGATCTGCTTCTCGCCGACATCGCCACCGGAACCACGCGCATCGTGCTCACCGAGCAAAGCGACACCTGGATCGAGCTCGGCGATGAGCTCACGTTCTTGCGCAAGTCGCACGAATTCATCTGGGCATCGATGCGCGACGGGCACGAGCATCTGTACCTGCACGATGATTCGGGGCGCCTCGTGCGCCCGCTCACGGCCGGCGACTGGGACGTCGATGACCTGCGCGCACGTGCGATCAAGGGCATCGATGTGCGCCACCGCTGGGTGTACTTCACCGCCACCGAAAAGAGCCCGACCGAGCGGCACCTCTACCGCACCTCGCTCGACACGCGCGATCCACACCAGGTGACGCGCATCTCGCGCGAGGCGGGACTGCATGCGGTCA
>Ga0181531_10000656_pt1 | contig 22855 bp, 21 predicted proteins | sample PEATcosm2014_Bin_38_FD_119743 | JGI IMG/M metagenome (GOLD analysis project Ga0181531, IMG submission 119743) | Peatland microbial communities from MTU Mesocosm Facility, Houghton, MI, USA - PEATcosm2014_Bin11_10_metaG | ecosystem: Environmental > Terrestrial > Soil > Wetlands > Peat | place...
ATAGCCAGCGACGCAGGCAGATGAAGTGAATCGAGGGTCGGAATCTGTGCCGGGAGAAGCCGGATCGAAGCTGCAAGCGTTCCCCGCTGATAGTGAAAATTGGCGCGAAATCTCCCCGTTGAACCGCGCACAAAACAGAAGTCCATGCATTTGCGCGCTTGCAATTCCTCCAACTGGGGAGCCGTCAGCAGAGGAAGCAGCAGGCTGCGAATGCCCTCGCCGGACATAGGCGGTCCTGCGTCCGCTGTAAGGGCGCCATTCACACGAAGAGTGGCGGGCGAGCCGGCGACCAGGATGATGTCGGACGCATGGCTTTGGAGTGCGACCGCCAGAAGCTGGTCTATCGACCTCTTCTCGGCGGACTTGGCACTGGTCGCCGCCCGGTTGAGTTGATCGACAAGCTTTGACAGTTCATTGTCATGGTCGGCCATGAGCAGATGATAGGACCCCAGCCCGGCCCGCACAAAGCTGCCTTAGCACAAGCTGGCTGGTCAAGGGTGGCACAGACTGCGCGGGAGTAGGATAACGGTTCGCGGATCGGCTGTTTCCGGCATTTCGGACCTCTGCAGGGATGAGAAAGCTCGCTTAGTTTGCCCTCGAGCCCCGCCCGTCATTATCCTCTTCCCGTGCCCACCACTCTTGTTGAATGCGTTCCCAACTTCTCCGAAGGCCGCGACCCGGCTAAAGTTGACGCCATCGTCGAAGCCATGAAAATCCCCGGTGTCTACCTCCTCGACCGGGAGTTGGACTCCGACCACAACCGCTCGGTCATCACGCTGGCCGGCGAACTAGAACCCATTCAGGAAGCCGCCATTCGTGGCGCGGGCAAGGCCGCCGAGTTGATCGACCTCAACCGGCACCGGGGAGCGCACCCGCGCATGGGTGCGGCCGATGTCATTCCCTTCATCCCCATCGACGGCGTCACTCTGGAGGACTGCGTCGCCATGGCCCGCCACGTCGGCGCCGAAATCTGGAAGCGCTTCGAAATCCCGGTCTATCTGTACGAAGCCGCTGCCGCCACGCCCGAGCGGCAGAACCTGGAAAACATTCGACGCGGCCAGTTTGAAGGAATTCGCGACGAAATTGCGACGAACCCCGCCCGCAAGCCCGATTTCGGGAAGCCGTGCGTGCATCCGACGGCAGGTGCGACGGTGGTGGGTGCGCGCAATCCTTTGATCGCCTACAACATCTTCCTCAATACGCCCGACGTCGCCATTGCGAAGAAGATTGCCAAGGCCGTGCGCTATTCCTCAGGCGGGCTGCGCTTCGTCAAAGGGGCGGGATTTCTGGTACGCGGCATGGCTCAGGTCTCAATGAATTTGACCGACTTCGAGCAGACGCCCATCCACCGCGTCTTCGAGTTCGTGAAACGGGAGGCCGCGCGGTACGGCGTCCTGCCGGTCTCGAGCGAGATCGTCGGGTTGATTCCCAAACTGGCCCTCGAGCAGGCCGCGGAGTGGTTCCTGCAGGTGGAGAACTTTGATTCCTCGCTCATCCTGGAGAACCGCCTTTCGGCGGTCATGGGCGGCAAAACCGCCGTGGGCGGATCGCGCGCCGGAGTCGAGTCCTTTATCGAGCAATTGGCCGCTCCCACCGCGACTCCCGGCGGAGGCAGCGCCGCCGCCGCCAGCGCCGCCATGGCCGCCGGACTCGCGGGCATGGTTGCCGCGATGTCGCGCGGCAAGAAAGCGTACCTGCAATACGAAGGCCAGCTCGGCGAGGCGATCGCCAGGCTCGCGCAGCTTCGCGAGGAGTTGAAGTCCGCAATCGACGCCGACGCCGAGTCCTACAACGGCGTGATGAAAGCGTACAAATCGGCGAAGGAATTTCCCAGCGATACGCGAGCAGTAAATGCCGCGCTCCGGCAAGCCACCAGTGTGCCATTGGGCGTGGCGGAAAAAGCCGTCGAAGTGGAGCAGATCGCCGCCGGTCTAAGGACGATCACCAGCCCGAGCATGAAGTCCGATCTTACCACCGCGGTCGCGTTGGCCAGAGCCGCTCTGCAAGGGGCGCTGTCGAACGTCGAAATCAACCTTGATTCGATCAAGCCGGACTCGCCGGAAGACGAAGCCTTCGCAAACGACACGAGGATACGCAGCGCGGCGCTGAAATCCTAGGCTCGATCGAATTCATGCCGATCCTTGCCGAAGAGCTCGCATTCCTTCAGGGCTTTTTGCGGAGGTTGCCAGCAGTTCTATCGGCACCGCGATCGAAGCGCCCTCAAAGAGCGGCTGATGTTTGCTTTTCGGCGCGGCCTCCGGAAAGAAGAGGGAAGAATCTCTGCGCTCCGCTGCGGAGACCGGGCGGCTCAACAACGGTTGCAACCTGGAAGGAATCAGCGCGAAGGCCGTTCCTACCATTACGCCAAGGTCGCTCCACACACTGGCGCGTTCGAGATAGGCGCGGGAGATGCGGATCTTATCCGGAGTGACCACCGTCTTGAAAAAACTGAGCGGATCGGGAACCAACGCAAGCAATTCGCTCTCGCGGCAGTATTTGAGAGTAGCCGGGTCGGTGAGGCCTGGACGAACCTCAAGCAGCAGGTCGTACGCATGCTTGAATTCCATAGTGAGCTCGGGAACCACCGGCCGCGGACCCACCAAGCTCATGTCGCCGCGCAGCACGTTCCACAACTGCGGCAGTTCGTCGAACTTGAACCAGCGCAACCAGCGCCCCGCGCGCGTAATACGCGGATCTTCGCCCAGCGTGTAAGCGAGCCCGGGAGAGCAAGATCTCATGGTTCGCAGCTTCAGCAGCTGAAAATGCCTGAATCTCCGGCCCATCCGAACCTGGCGAAAGATCACCGGACCTTCGGAATCCAATTTGACAATGATTGAGGCGATTGCGAGCACCGGAAATGTGACCGTGAGTAGCAATCCCGCCAGTGCAATATCCACGCTGCGTTTAAGCACGAGCCCTCCAGGCAAAGGCCATGGCGTCCGAACCCGAAACCAGGATTGCAGACGCTTGGAGGAATCTCGCTTGACGGTGCTGGGAGTCCATGAATTCAGGACGCTGTGCCGGGTATGCATCTACCCCCGGTACGCACATTCCCATTCCCCGCCTCAGCCGCTCCTCTCGTGACAGCGCAGAAATAGACCCTCACGTTGGGGTTCTGCTGGAGATGAACAGGTGCAGTACTTTTAGGAAACATCCTTTCGGTGGTTTATGTCAAGAAGTTAATTCCAATAAGGAAAAAGTATCCCATTCTTCGTGCGGTGTCTGGGGTCCTCTGATGAAGCCTCCGTACAGTCCCGCCAATAGAAGGCTTGAAAACGCGCTCAAAAAGGAGACAATAGGGTGGATTGAACGGGCCAAATGCCGATCCATGCCCCACCTGGAAAACCGATCCGGGCGGAGTTCAATGGGGTCTGCTCATCCTAAAAGGAGCGCTCTTGAAGGTTTTCCTCTTTGTCTTGATTGTTCTCGGCGCTGGTGTTTCCACGGCGTGCGCCCAGGGCAACTACGAGATTCAGGTTTACGGCTCGGAGACGGTGGCTCCGCGGAGCATCATGGTCGAGCTCCACTCCAATTTCACCGCTGATGGCCAGCGCAAAACCATCGACGGGGTGGCGCCCACCAATCACGCCGAGCACGAGACCGTCGAACTCACCCAGGGTGTCAATGACTGGTCCGAGGTGGGCTTTTATATATTCACCAGCGAGCAGAGCGGCCTTGGCGTCGAGTGGGTAGGCGACCACATCCGCCCCAGGGTCAGGGTTCCGGAACGATGGCGCTGGCCGGTCGGCATAAGCCTTTCCATGGAGGCAGGCTACCAGCGGGCTCTTTTTTCGCCAGACACCTGGACATGGGAGATCCGCCCCATCGTCGATAAACAGAGGGGACAGTGGTACTTCGCCGTCAACCCGGCCCTGGAGCGCACCTGGCACGGACCGGACGTGAAGTTGGGCATCGACTTTTCACCGGCGGTGAAGGTTAGCTACGACTTTACCAAGAAGGTCACCGGAGGCCTCGAATACTATGCGGACTACGGCAGCATTACCGCGATCGCCAGCCTGCACAATCAGCAGCAGCAGTTCTTCCCCGCCCTCGACCTGAACGTCTCACCCGACTGGGAGATCAATTTCGGCGTGGGCATAGGCCCCACCGCCGCCACCGATCACTGGATCGTAAAGGGCATCATCGGCCGGCGATTCGACTGGGCAAAGCGTAAGTGAAGGTGGCCTACCCCACCAGTTCAAATGCGCGGATCTTCTCCTTGCGCACGGTGAGGCTCTCGACCAACTCCGTCCGGACCTCATAGCCGCGGCCGGGAGTGTCCGGAATGGCGATCTCGCCCGCCGAGGAAACGATGACCTCGGGCTCGACGATGTCTTCAGCCCAATAGCGTGCCGAGGCCGAAACATCGCCGGGAAGCGTAAAGTTCTCCAGAGTCGACAAGGCAACGTTGTGCGACCGTCCCACGCCGGACTCCAGCATCCCGCCGCACCAGACGGGAATGCCGCGCTCCTGAGCCGCGTTGTGGACCGCAATGGCCTCGGAGAAGCCTCCCACCCGACCCAGCTTGATATTGATGATCTTGCACGACTCCATCTCGATAGCCGCCAGCGCGTCTCGGCGATTGTGAATCGATTCGTCCAGGCAAATTGGGGTTTCCAATCGCTTTTGCAGCATCGAGTGGTAGTAGAAGTCGTCGTGCCACAAGGGCTGCTCGATCATCTGCAGGTCGAAGGCGTCAAAGGTCACCAGATGGTCCGCGTCCCGAAGGCGGTATGCGGAGTTGGCGTCACAGCTCAGCGTAATGGCAGGCCATCGGTTGCGCACGCGCTCGAAGACCTCCAGGTCCCAACCCGGCTTGCATTTGAGCTTGATGCGTTGGTAGCCGGCAGCCAGTTCCCGTTCGATGATCGCTAACAGCTTCGGGATGGAGTCTTGAATCCCCAAGGACACGCCGCAGGCAATCGAGTCGTGCACTCCGCCGAGCAGCCGGGAGAGTGAAATCCCTTCCCGTTGCGCTTCGAGATCCCAGATGGCGTTTTCAAGGGTTGCCTTTGCCATGCTGTTGCCGCGCACCTGGCGGAAGATCCGCGGGCAATCCCCCCCGTGCTCAGGCGTCTCAGAGGCCAGCATGGGACCCAGTTCCTGGACAATGATCTGCCAGGCGGTATCCGTCGACTCTCCGGAGAAAAACGGACGCTCGCCCGCGGTGCATTCGCCCCAGCCGGTCAGCCCTTCGGACCGTACCTCGGCCAGAAGGATCCTGCGGTCGCTGGTGACGCCAAAGCTGGTTTCAAAGGGGTGCACCAGAGTCAGGTGCACCTCGCGCAGAATGATTGCATCGATTCTCATAAGTTTTTGCGTTCCTTGGGATTTGAGGCCTGCTCCGTCTGGGAGACAAAACCCAGTTCGAAGACTCCATTTCCTTCCGCATCCCGGACGAAGCCAAGTACGGCTAATCCTTGGGAAAATGCCTGTAGAAACTTCCGGCGGTTCTCCAATTGAACGGCGAGGGCCCGTTCGCGGCCCGCTTCAGTGGCCTTCCACTGATAGATAGAGGCCGGGACCTGGATACGAACCTGGACACGATCCTCTGCGATCTGCGCTGTTCCTGCACGATCATCGAGGGTTGACCGCACTCTGGGCGAATCGAGCTCCCACTCAGCCAGGAGACGGTCCGTTGGTAGCCCACCCTGCAGTCGAGATGAGGATACACCATAGAAATTCACCTGGTAACCACAAACAATGGCCCCCAGCCTGTGGATATTGAGAAAGGCATTCTTGATTTCCAGCGGATCGAACGTCCACTCCATGTGCCGGATACCGCGAGAAAGTGCCTCCCTGCGCTGCTCTCGCTTAAGTTGCGCGCCGAGGCCGCGGTTCCGGAATCCCTCCCGGACGGCCAGCATGTGGGAATGCAAATAAGGCCGCGGCTCGCCTTGGCCGGTCTTCACGCCCGGCAAAGACAAGGCGAAGCCAACCAGCAACTCCGGGCCGCTCCCGTGAGGGCCGCCGGAAAGGTCCGTGTCAAAAGCGCCGATGACCTGGCCGCCGATTTTTTGCGCAACCAGAAAGGCCTTGCGGGGAATCACGTCGCTCGAGTCGTACCCCCAGGTTTCGATTTGAAGCTGAACGCAGGCCTCCAGCTCTTCAAAACCCGCGCAGGCGCGAATCGCGATCATGGCCGCGCCCCTGGCTTGGAATCTCGAGCTTCTTCCAAACTCTGGATGGCTCCGGCCGCCAGCTTCCGCTTGGCCAGCCCCCAAAGCGCCTCCAACCTATCGGCAGAGAGCTCTTCCAGCGGCCGATCCGCGGCCAACTCCATCTCTCTGAACCGCTCTCTGAAGCGCAGATTGCAGCCGCGGAGCGCCATCTCGGCATCCACGCCAAGATGGCGGCCAAGGTTAACCACGGTAAACAGCAGGTCGCCGAGTTCGGCCTCGACCGCCGGCTTGCGGGCAGGATCTTCAGACGCTGCCTCGGCCTCCAGTTCTGCGGTCTCTTCGGCCAGCTTGGGCAACAAATCGCGCCAGGAGGGCCAGTCGAATCCGGCCTTTTGCGCCTTGACTCCCAATTTGGCCGCCTCGGCCAAAGCCGGCATCGCCCGCTGCACCGTGTCCAGCCGCGAATGCGGCGGCTTGGCTGGATTCTCGGCCCGTGCGATTCCATCGACAACGGTCCCCGCGCGCTTTTCGGCTGCCTTGATCTCCTCCCAGTTGCGCAGAACCGCTGCAGAAGACCCCGCCACCTGGGCGTCAACCTCCGCCCGATTCCCGGCAGCCCGCGAAGCCTCTTCACCAAACACGTGGGGATGCCGCCGCACCAGTTTGCGGTTCAGGTGGTCCAGCACATCCGCAATGGTGAAGTGTCCTTCGTTGGCCGCCATCTCTGCATAGAACAGCACCTGGAGCAACAGATCGCCCAATTCCTCGGCCAAGTGCGGAAAATCCCGACGCTCGATAGCGTCGAAGACTTCGTAGGTCTCCTCCAGCGTGTACTTTCGAATGGAGTCGAAGGACTGTTCGCGGTCCCAGGGGCAGCCGCCGGGGGCGCGGAGACGGGCCATGATGCTCACCGACTCTTGAAACATCGCAGCCGCCCTTTCCGGGTCGGTTAAGGGCTGCGGGGCGAGAGCCTGTGCGGCAAGGCGTTCAGGCGGAAGGTCCATGCACCTCCAGTGTAACCTTCATTTCCACTTGCCGGGGCGGCCGCGACCGCTACGCCGCGAGGACCGTATACTCAATCTCGTTCATGATTCGCATTCTCGGAACTTTCTTTGCGGGGCTTTTGGGGCTGGCCTTCGGCAGCTTCTTGAACGTGTGCCTGAGCCGGTGGCCGGAAGGCGAGAGCATCGTCCGGCCTCGCTCCCATTGCCGCCAATGCAGCTACACGCTTGCCTGGTGGGAAAATGTGCCCCTGGTCAGCTGGCTTGCCCTACGTGGCCGCTGCCGGAAATGCGGGGCCTGGATTGGTTGGCGTTATCCTCTGGTCGAGCTGGCCATCGGGGCGCTTTGGGCTGACTGCTGGTATGAATATGCACCGTCTGCCGCCCTCATCGCCTCGACGGATGCGTGGGCGGCGGCAAGTCTCAGCATGGCTGGGCTAGGAATCTTCTACTGGATCCTTGTGGGGCTGGCCGCGCTGGACTCCGAATTCCTTTGGCTGCCCGATGCGGTGACTCTGCCCGGAATCGCGCTGGGTGTGGTTTTCACGGTACTTCGCGGGGTCGTCTACGTCACCCCAAGTCTCCATCCCTCTGCGATGGCGGTGTTCCTGAACTGCGCATTCGGCATGATCGCAGCCGGGGGCCTCATCCTGGTCATCCGTTGGGTCTACTGGCTCATTCGCCGCCGCGAGGGGATCGGTGTGGGCGACGCCAAACTGATGGCCCTGCTGGCCGCCTGGCTCGGCTTCCCCGAGGCGCTGCTCGCCCTTTTCATTGGAGTCGTATTCGGTGCCGGGGTAGCTGTTGCTCTGCTGGCGTTCCCCTCTTCCCGGAGCAAGCCGGGCGGCTGGGCCCTGGAGAAGTTACCCCTGGGCACTTTTGTCTGCCTGGGCGGAATCGTCAGCGGCTTATGGGGCGAGTGGATGATTGCCGTTTACCTCAGCTGGGCCCGCTGGTAAGCAGGCTCCGACCCAGCTTTTCCCGCAAGAAATCGGGGTACTTTTTTCTGCAAGCTATTGATTGTGAATAAGTTAAGAAGTCGATTTTGAAGCTTCTTACGACTGCAACTCATTGATTCTGTGCGGGTTATCTCTGCTTTTTCCCTATTTTTCTGAGGGGGGGGGTGCCGGCGGCTTGGCGAAGAAACGGAGAATTGATACCCGGAGCCGGGGTGTCAACAAGGCCACGCTTTCCCGAAGACCCGTGGCGGTTGGAACCGATTCAGGTTTCATGTTAGCAGGATCCTGGGAATAATCTGCAAAGCCGCCCAACGGCTAACCAGGCTGCTCTAAAAACTCTGAACTACAGAGAAATTGGCGTGGGGCTCATCCTAAAAAGCTATTCGGGATGGCCCGCGTCGGCGGTTGTAGGCTGGGTCTCCGCCATCGACCGCGCCACGCTCTCCGGATGTGTGCGGGCGAAGGCGATAGCCTCCCTGAACTGACGCAGGTGGTGTTGGCAATGAACCGCGTGGTAGACGCGCCACTCCTCCACTCGCATCGGGCCATAGATAGGGTGGCTCCCGCAGGGCCGCAGACCGAAAGCAAATCGGCAAGCCGCAAGTACATCGCTCAAATCCTTGGCTTCGGAGAGCATCCGGGATGCCAGCTCCTGCCCTGGCTGGGGAATAAAGCTGCGCGGGTACAGGACATGCGAAGCGGGAACTCCATAAGGCATCGATCCGAACCAGCAGACCTGCTTCTTGAGTATCCACTGGGAGAAGGTGCATGAACCGGACGGCGATTCGTTGCTCTTGAGCCGCTTTTGCAATTCGAGCTTGGACCTTTGAAAGCTCAGGATCAGATGCTCCACAACCGCCTGGGCGCACCAGCGATGAAAGTCGGGATCGGGCGATACCTGAGCTTCAGCCACACCGACGGCCGCGATTTCTTCGGCGAACGGCTGGACAGCGCGTGCAAGGACTGGGTGCATAAAGGGTGCGCGGGTTCTTCGCTTTCCTTCCAGGATCGTTAGAGACTTCTCAAGAAGGATAGGGCATCGAAGCGAAGTGTGAAGAGAATTCTGCTTTGAGCCCCAGAGAAGACATTGAACTAGCATCCTTGAGCCGGGTCGCGACGATTCGGGTTTCTATCGCTGTGTTTCCGGCAGAGGCTGACTGAGAGAAGGACTCCGGGCAGCCGTAAGGGCCGGGTCTTTCAGCGCCTTGCGGGCCTGTTTGCCGTGCGGACCATCCGGATCGTAGTCGAGCAGCTTTGAGTAGTAGGCGCGCGCGTCGGCAAAGTCCCCCAGGTGGCGTTCGGCCTCGGCCAGTCCCCAATAAACCTCAGGATTCTCCGGATCCAGGACCATGGCTGACTCGAAGCGCGAGAGTGCCGCCTTCCAGTTCTTGCGGTCCAGATAGTAGCTGCCCACGTCGATGTCAGAGGCCGCGGCCTCCTGGTGGGTCGGCTCCTTCTCTTTCCTTCTCTTCTTATCTGTTTGCTCATCGTCCGGCGGGGGCAAGACTTTGTCGAGGCCGCTCAGGCTTGAGCTGGAATCCTGCTCCTGTCCGCTCGAGGTGGGCGGGGCAGGGTCGTCGGGACTGTGGACCGGGTCGGCGTCGTCGCCGGACAGCGATTCCCGGGCGCCGCTGAACCGGTCATCCGCGCCGGTGTAGGTTCCTTCAGGCAGAACCGGCGTTCCTTTTGAGGGCAGCACCGGAACGGAAGTCGTATCTTCGGGAAACGGGTTGGTGCCGGATTGCGGGGTTGGGGCGGAGGTCTTTTGGGCGTCGGCCGGCTTGGTGGAGCCGGACCCTGGGGCTTCGCTGCCTGGTGGAGTCTGCGCGGACAGCAGCGGCGCCGCCGACAGACAGCCCGCCAAGAGCAGCGCAACCGAAAGACACCGCATCATCTCGCCTCGCCTCGTCCTTTGACCTCGTGAATTCGTTATTTGGCATTCGTGACATCCCACCCTTTCGCCAGAAAAAAGGCGAAAGGATGGGGCACGGAGTTGGTACAAGATCAAGCGGTCAGAGACCTCGTCCCTTAGGCAGCCCCTTCAATGGTACGATGCGGTCCATAAGCCGCAATTGATTTCATCCTCACCCAAGGAAAGCATCGCACACTCGCATGGGACTCATCATCCGTTCTTCCGCCATTCACGCCGCCGGCTGCTACACCACCACACCCATCCGCAAGGGCACCCGCGTCGCGGAGTACACCGGTCCGCGCCTGAGCAAAGAGGAGGCCGACGTCTGCTATGAGGAGTCGCCGGTGACTTATCTCTTTGGACTCGGAGACGGTTCGGTGGTCATCGACGGCCACTGCGCCGCCATGTTCATCAACCACAGTTGCAACGGCAACTGCGAGACCAGCGAAGAAGATGGGCGGGTGTGGGTCACGGCCATCAGGAACATTCCCGCCGGGGAAGAGATCACCTATGACTACTGCCTCTATGACGGCGGAGAAGACGAGGCGGTGTGCAACTGCGGCGCAAAGAACTGCCGCGGCACGATGTATTCGAGAGAGGAGATCCGCCGCCGCAAAGCCGCCGCAAAGAAGGCTCTCAAGAAGGCAGCCGAGAAGAAACCCGCCAAGCACAAGCCCGGCAAAGGTGCAAGAAAGAAGAGAGTGTAAGTTCACGATCCCCGACCGCATCCCGGCCTGCAAACAAGATCTACGTCCGGATGTCCAAATCGCTCTGCACCGAGCGTCATGGTAGTGGCGGACCATGGTGGCCGCCCACAACCCAACACGGAGGTTTCCCATGCAATATATGCTGCTGCTCCATGCCGACGAGGCTGGATTCACCCGAATGACTCCCGCTGAACAACAACAGGGAATGGCCGCTTACGTGGCCTACGGCGAGGCCCTCGCCAAGGCGGGCGCCGCCAAGGGCTCAAACCGCCTTCAACCGGTGGCAACGGCCACGACAGTACGCGTTGTGGATGGCAAGACCCAGGTGCTCGACGGCCCCTATGCGGACTCGAAAGAGCAGCTTGGCGGCTACTTCCTCATCGATGTGCCCGATCTGGATGCGGCACTCTCCTGGGCGGCGCGCTGCCCTGGAGCAAGCCATGGCGTGGTCGAAGTGCGGCCCATCTGGAGCATGTAGGAAGGAGTTGCTCCAGGTGCAAAATCGCATGAACTCGCAGGAAGGCGACGAGCAAGCGCGGAGCACGGCAGATGCCGTAGCGCGCCGCAGTTACGGCAAGCTCGTCGCTTATCTCGCGGCTCGCACCCACGATGTGGCGGCTGCGGAAGACGCACTTTCCGAAGCATTCGCCTCCGCGCTGGCAGACTGGCCCGACAAAGGTTGTCCTGCCAATCCCGAGGGCTGGCTGCTGACGGTGGCGCGGCGAAAGTTGATCGATAGGGTTCGCGGAGCGCGACGGCATCAGCTGGTGTCAGACGAACTCGCAATGATGGAAGAGGCGCTGGCTGCCCCAGCCATCGGCGAGATTCCAGACGAGCGGCTCGCCATGATGCTTGCCTGTGCGCATCCTGCCATCGACGCGGGCATTCGCGCCCCTTTGATTCTGCAGGCTGTGCTGGGTCTGGACGCAAAGAGAATCGCATCCGCCTTCCTGACCTCACCAGCAGCCATGGGCAAGCGCCTGGTGCGCGCCAAAGACAAGATCCGGCAGGCCGGCATTCCGTTCCGGGTCCCCGGTCACGAGGAGCTTGCCGGCCGGCTGGGAACGGTGCTGGATGCCATTTACGCTGCATTTTCTGAAGGTTGGTCCGACCCGGGTGGGGGCGATGATGCCCGCCGCGATCTCACCGAGGAAGCGCTCTTCCTGGCCAGTCTTGTGGCCCAGATGCTGCCGGAAGAACCGGAGGCGCTAGGTCTGCTTGCGCTTCTGCTGCACGCGGAGGCCCGGCGCCGCGGGCGCCGCGACGGCAATGGTGAGTTCGTTCCCCTCGCAGACCAGGATCCCAATTTGTGGGAAAAGCAACAAATTGGGAAGGCCGAGGCCTTGCTGCGTCGCGCCAGTGCGATGGGCTCGATTGGCCGCTATCAGTTGGAAGCGGCGATTCAATCCGCGCATGTTCATCGCTGCCGCACGGGAACTGCCAACTGGGCCCAGGTGGTCAAGCTCTACGACGCGCTATTCGGGATCACCGGGTCCCCGGTGGTGCTTATCAATCGCGCACTGGCGCTTGCCGAGCTGCGCGGCGCCAGTGCGGCTCTGGACGCGATGCCCGATCTGGACGCCGATCCGCGGCTCACCGAGTATCAGCCTTACTGGGCTGCTCGCGCTGCGCTGCTGGCGAAAACGGCCGCCCATGCCGAAGCCCGCAAAGCATACGAAATCGCAATCGGCCTCGAGCGCGACCCCGCCGTCCGGCGCTTCCTTGAGCGGCGGCTGGCGGCCTTGACTGCTTGATTCCTCCACTTCAATTCCCGGCATGGGCGGTGCGCAGCCATGCCGTTTCTCGCACGTCGCCTACCCGGCCCGGAGCGATACAATCCCCACTAGGCCACCGGGAACCCCGGCACGCCGAAGGAGCGGTTGCGCAGATGGGTTATCAGGTCCTGGCCAGGAAGTACCGTCCGCAACGCTTTGCCGACGTGGCCGGCCAGGATCATGTCACCCGGACGCTGATGAATGCGCTGAGCCAGAACCGGATAGCGCATGGCTACATCTTCAGCGGGCATCGCGGCATCGGCAAAACCACCATCGCGCGCATCGTGGCCATGGCGCTGAACTGCCGCACCGAAGTGGGCACTCCGGCGCGGCCCACTCCCGAGCCCTGCGGTGTGTGCGACTCCTGCATCGAGGTCCGCCAGGGCAATGCGGTGGACGTGATCGAGATTGACGCGGCCACCAATCGCGGCATCGACGAGATTCGCGAACTGCGCGACGCTGCCCGCTACGCCCCGTCCCGCGACCGCTACAAGATCTACATCCTCGACGAAGCGCACCAGATCACGGAGGCAGCCTTCAACGCGCTGCTCAAGACCCTGGAAGAGCCTCCGGCGCACGTCATCTTCATGATGGCGACGACGCAGCCGGAGGACATTCCCCAGACTATCCGCTCCCGCTGCCAGCATTTCAGCTTTCACGCCGTCAAATTCGACGACATTCTGGCCCAGTTGAAGATGATCGCCGGGGAGGAGCAGGTGGAGGCGGAGGACGATGCCCTGGCCCTGCTGGCCGAGGCCGGGGATGGATCGATGCGCGATGCGCTCTCGATCATGGATCAGGCCATCGCCTCGGCACCCACGGAGGCAGGCCGCCCGGTGCTCTCCACCGCACAGATCCGGGAGCTGATGGGTTCGGTGCCCAACGCCGTCTTTGAGCGGCTGCTGGAGGCGGTGGCCGCGGGCCAGAGCGCGGAGTTGATGGAGCAGTTGAACCTGCTTGTCAATGCCGGTCACAGCCCTTCATCGCTGGCCCGCCAGATGGTGCGTTATCTGCGCAATGCCCTGATGGCCAAGCTGGGAGGCGAACAGACCGAGTTGCTGCAGATCTCAGGCGATGAACGCGCCCGCGCCGCCCGCACCGCACTGCTCTTTACCGAAGAAGAGCTGACCCGCAATTTGCAGATCGTGCTGCGCACCTTCGACGATCTGAACCACCGTCAGGAGCAGCGATTCCATTTGGAACTGGGCCTGCTGAAGCTGATTCATGCGCAGAGGCTGCTGCCGCTGGAAGAGTTGCTGAGCGGAGTCACGAGGGGCACTGGCGTGCCCACCGCCGGACCAGCAGCCGGGCCTCGTGCAACCGGAAGCCGCCCGCGAGCAGAGGCTGCGCCTGCGCCCACAGCGCCTCCCGCGGCTTCGTCTCTTTCGCCTTTTGGGCCGGGTTCCGGTGGGTGGAGCCCAGGTCCAGCCCTTAAACAAAGCTCGCTGCAAGGGCCGGTGGCGGAGTTGGAGACTCAATCCCCTTCCCCGGCAAAAGAGTCCCGAGCGGAAGCGCATCCGTTCTCTTCAACTAGTTCCTCCCCTGCAGCTCAAAGCGCGGCCGCAGGGTACGCCTCGACAGCCGTGCTCACCGAGGATGCCCTGGCCAAGGCGCCGGAAGCAACGCTGCCCGCGTCTGGTGCGCCCAGCATGGAGGCGCTCCGCCACGCGATCGGCTCGGCGCTTGCCGCAGGCGGGCACGGCTCGGCCGCGCAGTTGCTGGGCGCGGGCGAATGGACGCTCGATGGCGCCAGCCTGCGCATTGCAGTGCCCGGCATGGGGAAAAAGATGGTGGCCTTGACGGTGAATGCGGCGGCGGAGAAAATCATTCGCCAGGAGCTGCAGCGGCTGGGCGCGCCAACCCGCTTCCTGGTGGTTCCCGGCGACGGAGCAGGTCCGGCTCCCGCAACGGTCTCCGCGCCCGTCGCCGGCAGCATCCAGGAAGCCGCGCTGAGCAATCCCCTGGTCTTGAGGGCGCAAGAGATCTTCAAGGCTGAAGTCCGCAGTGTGATCGATCTTCGTACAAAGTAAGCGCTCGCCCCAACCAGGAGAAACCGCAATGCTCAACCCGCTCAAAATATCCGAAATGCTCTCCCAGGCCAACCAGATGCAGGAGCAGGTCCAGCGCAAGCTGGGCGAGACAGTGGTGGAGGCGAGCAGCGGCGGGGGCGCCGTGACCGCAACCATGAACGGCAAGAAACAGCTCCTCAAGCTGCATATCGATCCAGCGGCGGTGGTTGGGTTGAGCGGCGATAAGCCGGACGTAGAGATGCTCGAAGACCTGGTTGTGGCCGCAATCAACGAGGCCGGCCGCAAGGCGGATGAGGCCATGCAGTCGAGCCTGCAGGGCATGTTGGGCGGCCTCAAGCTGCCGGGACTCGGATGATTCTTCTTTTGAAACCTGACGGAGGACTTGGCCGATGGTGAAAGAAATGAACCGCAGGAGCTTTCTCGAACTTGGCATCGCGGCTGGCGCGGCGGCGATGGCTCCGCGATGGATGAATGCGCAGGCGGCGTCAGTCCCTGATCGTGTCGCACAGGCGCGCGCGGGAGCCTTGAACACGCCGATCAAAACCACCAGACTCTACGATAACGTCTATCTGCTGCAGGGGGCGGGCGGCAACATGGCCTTGCAGACTGGGCCGCAAGGCAACGTACTCATCGATTCCAGTTTCGCCACGGCGGGACCAAGGATTCTTGAGGCGATTGGCGCGGTGAGCAAAGACCCGGCCGATGCACTGATCAATACCCACTGGCATTTCGACCACACCGACGGGAACGAAGGGATGCGCGCCGCAGGTTTCACGATCTTTGCCCACCAGATGACCCGCGAGCGGCTCTCCACGGCGCAGACGGTGAAGATGATGCACATTGACCTGCCTCCCGCTCCGGCGGGAGCCTTGCCGGCGATCACCTTCGACCAAGCGCTGCACACGTGGCACAACGGCGACACGCTGGACCTGGTGCATTTCGATCCGGCGCACACCGATACGGACATCTACATCCACTTTCACAAGGCCGATGTTCTGCACGTGGGCGACATCTGGTTCAACGGCTTTTATCCCTTCATCGACGAAGGGACGGGAGGTTCGATTGGGGGCATGATCAGCGCCGGCGCGAAAGCCCTCGCGGTGGCGAGCGCGAGCACCAGAATTATCCCCGGCCATGGTCCTCTGGGGACGAAGGCCGAACTCGCCGCCTTCCACGACATGCTCTCGGGTATTCGCGACAAGGTGGCCGCTCTCAAGACGGCTGGAGCCTCGGAACAGGAGGCTGTTGCCAAGAAGCCCACGGCAGAGTTCGATGCTGTTTGGCAAAAGGGAATGCTGACGCCGGACCAGTTTGCAGGGCTCGTCTATCGGACGCTTTAACGGGCCTCTGAGACGGACCCCCGTCCTGCGGACCCAGGGAGGCACGCACCGTGTCACGCTATGCCGAGCCAATGGCCCGGCTCATTGAAGAGTTGAAGAAACTTCCCGGAGTCGGCGCCAAGAGCGCGCAGCGATTTGCGTTCCATATCCTGCGCTCGACGGATGAGGATGCGTCGGCACTTGCCGAGGCGGTGCGCGAGCTGAAGGCCAGCCTGCGCCTGTGCTCCATCTGCAATAACGTTACGGACGTCGATCCCTGCGCCTACTGCGCGAGTCCGACCCGCAACCAGCGCCTGGTGTGCGTGGTTGAGGAGCCCACCAACATTGCCGCCGTAGAACGGACGCGAAGCTACCCGGGCGTCTACCACGTTCTTCATGGGACTCTTTCGCCGTTGCACGGCGTGGGACCTGACCAGTTGCGCACCGGCACGCTGGCAGCCCGCGTGGAACGAGGCGAGGTGGACGAGGTCATCCTGGCGACGAGTCCCACGCTGGAGGGCGAAGCCACCGCCAACTGGCTAGCCGGTGTGCTGCGCGAGTTTCAGGTGCGGATCACACGCATCGCGACAGGGGTTCCAGCCGGCAGCGACATCGAATACGCCGATGAGGTCACCATGGCGCGGGCGTTGGAGGGGCGGCGGGAATTGTGAGATTTACCCGCGCAGCTTGCGCAGCAGGTCCTGGGGATGGACCGGCTTGGTCATAATCTCGAATTCGTGGCCCTTGCCCCGCGCCCTTTCCAGGAGATCGGCCGTGGCGGCCTGACCCGAGAAGAGCAGAATCTTGATGTGCGGGAGCACCGCACGAATGCGGATGGCCGCGTCGATTCCGTTCAGGTCGGCCATGATCACGTCGGAGATGAGCATGTCCGGCTCAAAGATGGGCGCCATCTCGACGGCCTTCTCGCCGGAGTAGACGGGACGCGCCTCAAAGCCACTTTGATTGAGAATCATGGCCACGGTGTCGGCGATCACCCGTTCGTCGTCGACTACCAGGACCTTCGGCTTGGCTGGGTTTTCGGGCATACTGTCCTGGACGCCTGGATGCAGCGACACGATTCCAACTTTCTGCGCAACTCCACTGAGCGTGGGCTCCTCTCAAATTGATGGAGGTTCGCTTCCCTGGCTAGACCTTTTCTTAGAATGATACGCTCGGCTTGGGTAATTTTACGCAAAACGTTCTTCTTTTGAGGGTGGGAGCAGGTCCGCACCGGCTTCCGCGGTCTCCAGCCGGGGCCAAATCCGGTGCAAGGGGCGACGATTCATCCAGTTGCAACCCGGCAAACATACACTTGCAACAACAACCGGCCGCAGTGTGACGACGCGGACCCCAACCGGAGAGCCCCCATGCAGGAAGCGGGTATTCCCAGCCAGACCCCGGCCCCGATCCTTATCCCGGCTGTCGAAGCCATCATTCGCGCGGAAAAGATCGAGAAGTACTACGCGCAGCCCAGCGAAAACCGCATCCAGGTCATTTCGGCCACCGATCTGTCGATCGTGCCGGGAGAGATTCTTGCTTTGCTGGGCCCTTCCGGCTCCGGCAAGTCCACGATGCTGCGCATGTTGACCGGGCTCTCTCTGCCCACTGCCGGTCAGGTTTATTGGCACGAGAAACCCATTGCCGAGGCGGAAATCAATGTCTCAATCGTCTTTCAGAGCTTCGCGCTCTTCCCTTGGCTCACCGTTCTGGAAAATGTCGAAGCGCCATTACAGGCCCGCGGAGTGCCCCCCGAAGAGCGCCGCGACCGCTCCTTGCGCATGTTGGATACGGTCGGCCTGGACGGATTTGAAGGCGCTTATCCCAAGGAACTCTCCGGCGGCATGAAGCAGCGGGTGGGCTTTGCCCGCGCTCTGGTGGTGGAGCCGGAGGTGCTCTTTATGGACGAGCCCTTCTCCGCGCTCGACGTGCTGACGGCTGAAAATCTGCGCAGCGAACTGCTTGAGCTGTGGGCCAACAAGACCATGCCCACCAAGGCCGTCTTCCTGGTGACCCACAACATCGAGGAAGCGGTGCTGCTGGCCGACCGGATCATTGTCCTGGGGCGCAATCCCGGCCACATTCGCACCGACTTTCGTGTGCAACTGGCACAGCCTCGCGACCGCAAATCCGAGGCCTTCACCCAGTTGGTGGATTACATCTACAAGGTGCTCACCAAGCCCGACGTGGCTCCCGAAGAGGCTCCGGATCAGCAGACCGGTCCCAAGGTGCGGGACCAGCGCCAGATGCACTACCAGATGCTGCCCCACGCACGGCCCGGCGGCATGGCAGGGCTGCTCGAGTTGCTGCTCGACAAGGGCGGACGGGACGACATCTACCACCTGGCCGATGACCTGTCGTTCGAGATCGACGACCTGTTGCCAATTGTGGACGCGGCCCAGTTGCTCGGCTTCCTCAAGATCGAAGAGGGCGACGCGGCCATCACCGAGAGTGGCACGGAATTTGCCAACTCGGAGATTTTGCGCCAGAAGGAACTCTTCCGCGACGCGGCGGTGGAGCACGTGCTGCTGCTGCGCCAGATCCGGCGCGCCCTGGAAGCCAAAAGCGACCACACCGTGCCGGAGGATTTCTTTCTCGACATGCTTGACGAACAGTTCAGCGAAGAGGAATGCCTGCGCCAGATGGAAACGGCTGTGACCTGGGGCCGCTACGCGGAACTGTTCGACTACGACGCCGGACGGCGTCGTTTCGTGTTGCCCGACGTGCAGGAAGAGGAGATCGCCGCTAGCGAGGATGCCAAGTGAACATCCAACATCCCCTTGCACGTACGCTGGTCATCGCCCGGTCCCGGCCGTTCCTCATCGATTTGGGAGTGGGCGCCTGCGGGCTGGCGGTCTTTTTCGCCATCGTGAACACCGGCGCCTATTGGCTGGGGAAACCGGTCCCCGTGGTGCCCATTTCGCACTCCATCGGCGCCCTGCCTGTCTACGCCTTCTACTCCATCGTTCGCATTGCCATCGCCTACGTGCTCAGTCTCATCTTCGCCATCAGCTACGGCTACACCGCGGCGTACAACCCCAGGGTTGAGGCGTGGATGATCGCGGTCCTGGATATTCTGCAATCCATTCCCGTGCTCAGCTTTCTGCCTCCGGTCGTGCTGGCCATGGTCGCGCTCTTTCCCGGCCACCAGATGGGGATCGAGTTGGGGGTGGTTCTGCTGATCTTCACCGGGCAGGTCTGGAATCTGGCCTTCAGCTTCTACTCCTCGCTGAAATCCATTCCCAGAGAGATGCTGGAAGCCTCGCGCATCTACCGCTACTCCGCCTGGCAGCGGTTCTGGCAGCTTGAAATGCCCTATGCCGCGATCGGACTGGTGTGGAACTCGATTGTCTCGGTTGCCGGCGGCTGGTTTGCCCTGATTGCGTGCGAAATGTTCACCATGGGCGACCGCAATTTCCAGTTGCCCGGCCTCGGCAGCTACCTCCAGACGGCCACGGCGTCCGGGGACATGCGTGCGCTGGTGGCCGGCTTTGCGGTGGTGATTCTGATCGTGGTTGCGACCGATCAACTGGTTTGGCGGCCGCTCATCGCATGGAGCGACAAATTCAAGTTCGAACAGGTTGAGTCCGCCGACCGCGTCACTTCCCCGATCCTTGAATTGCTGCGGCGCTCCACGCTGTTCAATTCCCTTCCGGGCCGTATCTGGACCAGCCTGGAAGAACCCATCTACAGGCGGATGGCGCACACCAAGGAGTGCCGCATTGTCCAGCCGCTGGACGTGGATCAGACCCGCCGCAAAGGTTCCGCCGGCCTCTGGGTTCTGGCCGCGGCGGCAATGGCCATGGTGGGCTGGGGAGCGATTCACGCGGTTCTCATGCTCAGGAGCGTCACATGGCCCGACGTGCGCCTGCTGCTGGAAGGCGCGGCGGCGACCTTTCTTCGGGTGAACGCTTCCCTGCTCATCTCCGCGGCCTGGACGATTCCCGTCGGAGTCGCCATCGGCTTCAGCCCCAAGCTTGCCCGGGTTGTGCAGCCGGTCGCCCAGGTCCTGGCCTCGGTTCCGGCGACCGCTTTCTTTCCCATCCTGCTGATCGGGCTGGTCAAGATCGGCGGCGGCCTTGGCGTCGGGTCAATCGCTCTGATGCTGCTGGGTACACAGTGGTACATTCTTTTCAACGTCATCGCGGGAGCCATGTCCATCCCCTCCGACCTGCGCGAGGTCTCCTCGCTCTACCACTTCACGCGCTGGCAGCGCTGGACAAGACTTATTTTGCCGGGGATCTTCCCTTACCTCATTACGGGGATGGTGACGGCTTCGGGCGGAGCCTGGAACGCCTCGGTTTTCGCCGAATATACCCATGTCGCCGACCGGACTCTGCAAACGATTGGTCTGGGCGCGCAAATTGACGCGGCAACCGACAGCGGCCGATTTCCCATCCTGCTGCTGGCCACCATCATGATCTCCGTGATGGTCGTGACCATGAACCGGCTGGTCTGGCGCCGGCTCTACCGTCTGGCTGAGACCCGGTATAAACTCGAAGGCTAAACAGACCCGGCTACTCCAGAACCGGGCTTCGAGGGTCTTCATGATTCGAGTCGGATTGGTAGGGTTCGGCATGGCCGGGCGGGTGTTTCATGCTCCGCTGCTCAGCTCGGTCGAGGGGCTGGAATTGGCCGCCGTGGTTGAGCGCAACACAGACAAGGCGGCGGAGCGCTATCCCGGCATCACCACCTACCGAACGCTGGAAGCCATGCTGGAAGACCGCTCGCTGGGATTGTTCGTCGTGGCCACCCCGAATGGAACCCACTTCCAGCTTGCCAGACAAATTCTGGAAGCCGGTAGAAACGTGGTCGTGGATAAGCCAATGGCTGTGACTTCGGCTGAGATTGCCCAGTTGATGGAGTTGGCCGCGCCGCCGGGTGCGGCTTTAATCCCTTTCCATAACCGCCGCTGGGACTCGGATTTCCAGACGATTCAGAAACTATTGCATGAAGGATTTCTCGGCCGTCTTGCGCACTTCAAATCCACGATGGATCGCTGGAATCCCGGATCGGCTCGACGGGCCTGGAAGGACGCATCAGATCAAGGCGGGGGTGTTTTGCTGGACCTGGGAACGCATCTCGCCGATCAAGCGCTGGCGCTCTTCGACAAGCCCGAGGCGGTGAGCGCGGAGGTGGCCCGCGAGCGCGACGGCGAGGGCGCCAACGATTCCTTCACGTTGCGGCTGCGCTATCCAGACTTCTGGGTCACTCTTGGCGCCAACTATCTCTCCTCGCTGGCGCGGCCCCGCTTCCATCTGCGGGGAACCAGGGGAAACTACTGGAAGTGGGGCATGGACCCGCAGGAAGCCGCGCTGAACAAGGTCACTCACATTGCCGATCCGGCCTGGGGCCAGGAACCGGCCGCCAACTGGGGCACCTTGAACGTAGACGTGGATGGCGGCACGGTCACGCGGCCTTTCACGCCGATCCCTGGAGACTACCGGCACTACTACGCGGGAGTGCGCGACGTTCTCCTGGGCAAATCTCCCGCACCGGTGACGGCCCTGGCGGCGTGGCGGGCGGCGCGGCTTCTGGAGTGGGCTGTGGAAAGCTCTGAGAATCGGCGCGAAGTTGTCTGCGACTGGAGTCAAGAGCCGAAATATGGCGCTTCAGTCTAATACGACCGTTGTATTTCTTAATACGACAGTTGTATTTCAATCAATCCATAAAAGCGGCCAAGTTCCGGGCCTGAAGGCCATCAGATTCGATCTTTTTCAGGGGGCTGAAGCCCCCAGCTCCCTCCGGAGTCTCGGATTTACAACGGTGGTATCAAGCACCCCGCACGGCGCGAGCTTGCAACGTGGACCAATCGTTCTCCGGCTCCTTTTCCACCAGCGGCACCCAGAAGCGGAAGCTGGCGCCCTGACCTGGAACGCTAGAGACCTCAATGCTCCCTCCGTGGGCGGCCAAAATGGCTCGGGCAATGGCCAGGCCCATCCCTGATCCCTTGCCCATTCCCGCGGCGGCGCCCTTTCTGCCCCGGTAGAACTTTTCAAAGATGAGCGGCAAGTCGATGGCATCGATGCCGGGGCCGTTGTCCTTCACACAGAATTCCAGCCGGCCGCCGGCGCGGCTGCTGCGCAAGACAATGCGACTCCCGGGCGGAGAATAGCGGGCCGCATTCTCCAGTAAATGGCGAAATACGCGGCCCAAGAGATGCGGGTCGAACCAGGCGGGTTTGTCCGGATTGCTGAGTTCCTCGACCTCGATGACGACCCGGTGCCCGGCCAGGACCTTGCGCGACTCCTCGACAGTCTGATCGAGCAGGGCACGGGGATGCTGAGGCACCGAATGAACGTGCAAAACGTTGGCGTCGATCTCGGCCATCTCGACGGCCTCGCCTATCAGCACATCGAGCCGCTCGCTCTCCTCGTCCACGATTGCGGCCAGATCCTGACGGCTGGCTTCATCCAGTCCTTCGGACTGACGTAAGGTCGTAGCGGCTGCGCGGATGGAGGTCAGCGGCGTTCGCAACTCGTGTGTGAGAGAGTCGATCAGCGCAGTGTGCAGCCGCTCCCCTTCGCGGGCCGCCTCCATTCGCGCGGAGGCCGCGATGGCGATTGAACGGGCCAGCAGGATCGCCACCTGAGCGCTGACCGCCGTGGCCACCTCCCGCGAAAGCCGCGCCGGCCGCCAGCCCAAGGCTCCCACCGGGCGCAGGCCGAGCATCAGGGCCATGGCGGTGAAGCCACCCGGTATGGCGAGCGTGGGATTGGGGCCCTCCGTCATGGCCCGCAGACTGGCCCGGATGCTCATAGGCAATTCAGAGGTTGAGGCGTAGAACTGGTTCTCGCCGGACACGTACAAAACTACTCCGTCCAAGGCAAAGATGCGGTCGATGAGCCGGGGCAAGTCGCGAATCAGCCCCTCGGAGTCTTCGTGCAACATCATCTCCTGGCTCAAAGCATAAAGCCGCTCCACGTCTTCTCGCCGCTGTTCGGCCTGACGGGTCTGGCGGCGGGCCAATTCAGCCACCCGGCCCACCACCAGGCAACAGGCCACGAAGGAGATCATCGCCACCCACTCCTGG
>Ga0181531_10000657_pt1 | contig 22829 bp, 20 predicted proteins | sample PEATcosm2014_Bin_38_FD_119743 | JGI IMG/M metagenome (GOLD analysis project Ga0181531, IMG submission 119743) | Peatland microbial communities from MTU Mesocosm Facility, Houghton, MI, USA - PEATcosm2014_Bin11_10_metaG | ecosystem: Environmental > Terrestrial > Soil > Wetlands > Peat | place...
CGGTATCGCGACCGTGATTCCCGCATGCATCGCGCTCGGCTTGATAAATTCGGAGGTTCATAACACCCCGATCGCCAGCGTGGGCGGAAACACCAATGCGATCGTCGCCTGGTCGATGGCTTTGCTGTTGCCGTTCTTGCTGGCGTTTGCACTGCGCGGCAAACAGGCGGCTTATCTGGTCGTTGCGCTCGCCTGGGCGTTGCTCGTCGCTCGCACTGATTGGCATAGCAATTCTGGGGCGGTCGCACTGTACGGACTCTATGGCATCGGTGCCGTCGGCATCGTCGCATGGGGTATCAAAGAACGCTCGCGCGGGAGCGTCAATGTGGGCGTGACCGGATTCGCGCTAGCGTTGTTCGGGTTCTACTTCTCGGCGATCTTCGACAAGCTCGGTCGGTCCCTGGGAATGATCGGCATTGGACTGCTATTTCTGGGGGGCGGATGGGTCATGGAGCGCATGCGCCGCCGCTTGATCGCGAGCGTCGAGGGTCGCAAGCCATGAAAGCGATGCACGCCGGTTTATTGGTGGCAGCGGTCCAGGTATTTCTATTGGGCAGCGTCGGCGGGAAGTTCTTGATCGATCGTGCGCACTATCCGCGCGTGTGGATCGAGACCAGGCCAGTCGATCCGGAATTGCCGATCCGAGGTCGCTACCTGCGCATATCGGTCACGGTGCACCTCGACCCCGCGTCGACCGCGACCGTTGCTGGGTACAATCAACGCGTTCGGCTCGTGGTGCGCGACGACGATTTGATCGCCGTGCCGGATGCGGATGGCCGGCATTCGATACAAAGAGCCAGTTGCACGCTTGGGCCTTGCTGGATTTTGACGGAACCCCTCGCGTTTTTCATCTCGGAACACGGCGTCGACCCATCACGCCAGCTTGGCGCCGGCGCCTTGTGGGCCGAGGTCACGGTCCCGCCCCAGGGACCACCGCGAGCGATACAGCTGGGCAGGAAGGTGGACGGTACGATCACGGTGCTCGACAGCGGCTGAGCCTTGCCACCAAGTCCAGCTGTCGCGACCGTCGGACCTGCGGCTATCGATCGAGCGCCAGCGCGCGCACCCGCCGCGAAGCCACGACTTCGCCGCGCACGAATTTCTCGTGGTTTTCCTCGATCGCACGCGGTTCATAGAGGTAATTGACCATCATACCGAGCGATTCGCGCAGTCCTTTTTTGGACACATCGGCCTGCCAGTTGATGCGCTCGAGCCGCGCGCCGTTATGCAGGTGAAATCTTGCGACCGCGTCCGGCATCGGCGCGCTGCCGTTTCCGCGGTGTAGCAAGTAGGTAGCGCAGAGGCGGATCAACGGCTCCTTGAGCGGCGCCAGGCGTTGAACGCAATCCGGGCTGCTCGCAATCTTGGACACGTCAGCGCCCAAGCCCGCAGCGACCGCACTCAAGGCCGAGGACAAGGATTTCGGTTGCGCCGACTGGTCTTGCTTCAGCAGCGTGCACAGCCAATCGGTGAACCCCGGGATCGGCGAGAGGGTGCAATAGAGCTTCAGACGCGGAAATTCCCTCGACAATACCTCGACGACATTCTTGATCAGGAAGTTACCGAGCGAGACGCCGCGAAGTCCCGGCTGGCAGTTGCTGATCGAATAAAACACTGCCGCGGTTGCGCCGCTCGAATCATCGGCGGCCGGAGGCGCATCGAGCAGACCCCCGACCGCGTCGGCCATTCGATCCATGAGCGCTATTTCGACGAATATCAGCGGCTCATTCGGCAGCGCCGGGTGGAAGAACGCGAAACACCGCCGGTCGCCCTCGAGTCGCCGGCGCAAATCGGTCCATCCGCGAATCTCGTGGACCGCCTCATGCGCAATGATTTGCTCGAGTAGGTACGCCGGTGTCCGCCAATCGACGCGCACGATCTGCAGGAATCCCGGGTTGAACCAAGATGACAGCAGATGATGAAAATCCCAGTCGACGGCGTCGAGTTCTGGTTGGTCGCGCTTGAGTTCCAGCAGGCGTTCGCGCAGTTGCAGGATCGTGCCGGTGCCGCCCGCACCGCGGTTGAGTCGGCGCAACAACTCCTGGCGAGGCGGCTCCGCACAGATGCACAATTGCGCCAAATGCGAGGCCGTCGGCTGTTCAGCATAGGTCTTCGCGGCGGCGAGCACGCGCTGCGGGTCGGGTGAGAATTCCGTGTGCAGGGATTCGAAGAATCGCGCTTGTTCCTTGCGGTTCAAATTCCGGTAGAGGTCCAAGGTATTCTTGGCGAGCGAAACACCCGCCGCTTCACCGCGCTCGGTCAGCAGCTTCTTGCAGCTCCCCAAGAGTCTGCGAACCTTGAGCCCGTCGCGCGCAAGTGCCGCCGCACGATTTTGAACCGATTCGAACATGGGTAGCCTTCCGGCCGACCAGCGCGGCCACGAGAGCTTCGAGTATATCGAGACCGGGTATCGAAACAACCGACATCAACGGTGCTTGACCCAATCGGCGATATTGGGCTATTGGAAGATGTCAAAGTCATGACGAACTACAGGCGAATCCATGAAAATCAAAGCGGTCATCACCGGTGCGACGGGCATGGTCGGGGAGGGTGTTCTGCTCGAGTGCCTGCGGAATCCCGACGTTGAGCGAGTCCTGGTCATCAATCGCAAGCGGGGCGGCGTGTCCCACGCCAAACTGCAGGAAATCGTCCACGCGGATTTTTTCGATCTCGGGCCCATCGAGCCGCAGCTCGGTGGATTCGACGCGTGCTTCTTTTGCCTCGGGGTATCGTCGGTCGGCATCAGCAGCGAGCAGTACCGGCGCGTCACCTACGATCTTACGCTCAACGTGGCGCAGCTCCTTCGGAGCTTGAATCCCGCGATGCGCTTTTGCTATGTGACCGGCATGGGCACGGATAGCACTGAACAAGGACGCGTCGCCTGGGCGCGCGTCAAGGGCGCAACCGAAAATGCGTTGATACGATTGTTCAAACAGGCCTTCATGTTTCGCCCCGGTTTTATGAGGTCGACGCCCGGTCAGAGAAATATCAAAAAATACTATTGGTTCATTGGATGGCTCTATCCAATCGGCAGATTGATCTACCCGGCGGGCTTTTGCACCTTGCAGGAAGTGGCCGAGGCCATGATCACGGTCGTGCGCGACGGCTACCCCAAGAACATTCTGGAAGTGAAGGACATCGTCGCAGCGGCAAGTGCCTCACACCGAGGCGACGAGCACGTCTAAATCAATTCTCGGTCTTTCTGACGAGCGATTGATAGAGCCAGCCGCCCGCATAGAGGCTCACCGCGAGCACGATCAGCGTCAGCACGCGCGGCAATGAGCCGCTCGTGGCCAAATCACGCAACAGGACTTTGAAGCCGGCGGCTGCAAAGAGCAGCAGCGCGGATTGGCCGAGAAGTTTGTCCTTGGCGAGCATCGCGATGATCATGACCGCGACCGCGAATACGGCCCAGACCATCGACAGCGTCAGCCCGCTTCCGAACGCTTGCGCTGCGCAATCCATGACCGCAAAATGGCCGGCATACAAGATCACCGGCGATGCCCCCTTGCCGCCGTCCGTCCGGCTGAATCCATAGTATCCGCCATAGAGCGCCAGCGCGTAGATCGCGAGCGCGGCCGTCGGCATCGTGATTTCGATGCGCGCATTGCCGCCCAGCAGCAAGGCCAGATAACTCACGCAGAACAGCAGGCCGGCGATGATGAGCACGGGCCTGAACGTGAGGCTCTTTTTGTTGGGCAGCTGCGAATAGGCGAAACCGACGCCGACGCCGGCGAGCAGCGCGGCCCAAACGAACAATCCGTGCGGCATCCATTCGAAGAACACGGCATGCACGACCGCGATCGAACAATAGCTGCTGACGATGACGCCGCCGACGCCGGAAGCTTCCGTCTGTTTGAGCGCGGCTCGGGCGACAAAATAGATCACGAGCAGCAGCACGGCGCTGCAAAGGCCGACGATCGGTGCCCACTGCGGCACATGCTGATGTAACACCAGGTATTCGAGGCCGTAAAAGTAGATCAGTGCAAATCCGTGCACCGCGCCGTCGAACCCGCGCAGCGGCCGCCGATGGATCACGCTGAACGCGGCCGCGCTGGATGCGAACACGATCAGCTGAATCGCTTGGTATCCGACCGCGAGCAGCCAGTCGGTCTCGCCGGATAGCCGCCAAACGATGTCGAATCCAATCAGCGCGAAAATCATCGGCAGCATGTAGGTGATGCGCCGGCCTTCGTGCAGCGCGCAATAGGAAAACAGCAGGCTCCACGCGGTGTAGTAAATGACGACGTCCATCAAACGGTTCGGCGTCGCCTGCATCAGCAGCGGACTCAGATAGACACCCGTCGCGGCAACGACCATGAAAACGCTGTGATCGAAGCGGCCGCCGAGCCAGATTCCGGCGAGCGTGATCGCGCAGACGGCCACGATCGCCTCCTGACTGCTCAGCAAGTGGTAATACAGGTGGCCGGTGTAGGCCGTCAGGTACAGGATCACCAAGCCCAACGCAGGCAGGTAGGCGGCGTATTCGCGATCGATGCGCGCGAGAAAAATTCCGGTGGCAATCAACCCGATGCCCGTCAAGCCGGCGAGCCCCAGCTGCCGATCGGGCGTGAGCCACCCGACGTCGTAGACCAGCTTGAGGAAGTAGACCGCGGCCAACAGCAGCGCGATGCCGGCGCCCCAGGCCATCAATTGCGTCGCTGATACGGGCTCGCGCTGCGTCTGAACGAGCGACGGGCTCGTCGGCCGCCGCTCGGCATCGCGGGATTCGCTGATCGTCAGCCGCGGCGTCGCACTCGGCATCGACGCGGTGTTTGGCGGCGGCGGCACGGGCCTCGCGGCGGGCGGCGCCGGCGGGCGTTGCACGGCGAGCGACTCACTGGTGATTCCGAGCTTGATTTCGATCGCGAGCAGGCGCTGCTCGAAATTATTCAGACGTTCCGTGATGTCGAGCATCGGTGATTCTCCTTTCGGCTAGCGTATTGCCTGCGGCCGTATTCCGCCACGACGGTATACTGCCGGGCTCCCCAGCGCACTCTTGATCCCGCCGTCGCACGGGTACTGTGCCCGATGGAATATAACCGGCAATCGAAGGGTCTTGCTCTTGGTACAAGGCAACTGACCAGGAGAATCCGCAATGAACAAGCAAGTGACTGAACCTAGATGTTTCGCGCGCTCGAGAGTCGTGTTGGCCGCGCTCGGCATGCTGGCAGCAGCGTGTGCCGACGCCAAGGCGCCCGCCGATATCGTTCTCGTTCCGCCGACGGATCTGCCGGAATTGGCGCAGCAAACAGGGGAAGCGATGCTGCTGCATGCAACCGCCGACGGCCGAACATTTCTCTTCGTGGAACAAAACCAAGGCGCGCAACTGGCAATTTTCGAGGTGACGGACCCGGTCCACATCAGAAGCGACGGCACGGTGCATCTCGGGGCTACGGGGACCTATGATTTTGTGGCGCCACTCGGTCGCAATAAAGAGTTGGTTCGGCTTCGGGACGGCAAAAGCGAGGCCGTGCTGGATTTGCGCAAACCAAAAAAACCGACGCTCGAGATCATACAAGGGCTCAGTTTACAGGGTTCCATCGTGAACTTCGGCGAGGCCGGATTTGCGGTCGCCGACCGCGCGATTTCGAACGCGCCGATTCGGGAGTATCAGGTGGTCGACTTGTCGCATTTCCCCGATCTTAATCGGGTGTTCGATGTGAAACAGGTTCGCGATGAACTCACGAATCAGGATACGGGCACGACCTTCCTGTTGACCGACACCGGTCTCTACCTGATCCGGCGGCCGCTCGTGGAATCGGATCTGAGGCGCCGCGAGCGGGATCGGCAAATCGACTATGCCGGTAGCTGACGACATTGCGGCGGCCGCGGACGGCGTGCACACTTGAATCGGCACAAGCGATCGTCGCGCTTGACGGAGACCGGTGTGGAGCAGATTCCGCTCGAAGCGAATTCGGCGCACATGGACGCGCTTGCCGCGGCCGACCGGGCGCAATTGGCGAAGGATCATGCGGCGGCAATCGACCTCTACCAGCGCGCGCTCGCCGAGGATCCTGGGCTCATCGACGCCTGGCACGGCCTCGCGGCTGCGTCGGCATCCCGGCTCGAGTACGCCGATGCGGCTGCAGCCTATCGGCGCGCGCTGGAATTACGGCCGGACGATTTCGGCCTGCACCTCAACTTGGGGGAGGCGGTATTTTGCCTGGGGTATGTTTCCGAAGCCGTTCGTCATTACAAGATCGCGGCAGGCGCGCACGATGCCGGAATACGCGAAATGGCCATCCGCAACTTGGCATGCATCGCGCCCGGCGACCCGTCGCTCGACAATGCGGGCGTGCTCGAGCTCCGCGAAACTTGGGCGACGCGAGAGGCCGCGCGCGTTCAACCCTGCCGCCAGCCGCGCAGAGCGCCGAATCCGCGACTTCGTATTGCCTATTACGGCAGCTTTTTTGCGGAAAAGAACTGGATGAAAATGTATATGGGTGTTTTGAACGCCCATGATCGGCGGCGATTCGCGATCACGCTGATCGTCGACGGCGCCGTACCTTGCGCGGCTTCCGGGTACCAGGATCGCGACGATGACCAAATCTGGGGCGTCAGCGGGGTCCCGAATGCGCAACTCGCCGGGCACATCGCGGCGGCCGAGATCGACGTGCTCATCGATCTCAATGGATATAGCCACAAATCCCGGATGCCGCTGCTGTTGTATCGGTCGGCACCGGTTCAAATCGCCTGGAACGGCATGTACGGCACCACCGGATTCCCGCAAGTCGACGTTCTGATCGCCGACTCGGCCGCTTTGCCCGTCGGGGAAGAGTGCTACTACACCGAAAAAATCTATCGCGTCCGGAACAGCTACCTGCCGTTTGAGGTGTTTTATGAAACCCCCGAGGTCGCCGCGCCGCCGTCCCTGAACAACGGGCACATCACGTTCGGCAGCCTCAATTCGGCCTACAAACTGACTTCGCAAACGCTGCGCCTGTGGTCACGGGTCTTGCACTCGGTTCCGACGGCCCGAATGCTGGTTCGAAATGCGGCTCTCGACCACGCTTCGAACCGCGCGGATTTGCTGGCGCGCTTTGCCGACCTCGGGATCGGGCCCGATCGGCTCAGTCTGTTGGGCCGCGCTGAACACCTCGAATTCCTGCGCACATACGATCAGATCGATTTGGCGCTCGACGCGTTTCCCTACAATGGCGGCACGACCACGGCTGAAGCACTTTGGCAGGGCGTCCCGGTGCTGACGATCAATGGCGAGCGCTGGGCGGGCCGCACGAGCCGATCGATTCTCGCGGCCGCCGGCCTCGCCGACTGGGTCGCAGCCGATGAGCCGAGCTTTGTCGCAATGGCCGCCGCACTGACGCAGGCAGACTTGGCGCCGATGCGGGCCACGCAGCGCCGCAGAATCCGCGAGAGCCCCGCGTGCGATGTGACCGCGCTGTGCCGAGAACTCGAGGATCTCTATATGCGGGAAGCCATGCGGCAAGCGAATGCCGAATGAATTTAACGGCCCGCGCTTCGGCTATGATGAATTTGCGATCAATGGAATAAATCGGGCGCACTGCGAGTCTTACAGCTTTGGGTGAATACTGCTTGGACGCCGTGAATATCAAGTGCGGTCTGCTCAATGGATGACAGGCGCCGCCGCTTTGAGGAGCTGGTGCTGCCGCATATGGACGCCGCCTATCGATTTGCTCGTTGGTTATCGCGTGCGCCTGGAGATGCGGACGATGTGGTCCAAGAGGCGATTTTGCGTGCATTTCGAGGGTTTGAGGCTCTGCGGGGCTCCGATGTGAAACCGTGGCTGCTCGCCATCGTGAGAAATTGCCATTTGACGGCGCTCAAGCAGCAGCAGCGGCGCGCCTTTGTGCCGCTGCCGGAAGAACATGACGCCGAGGACGGCCAGGCGCTGATCGCGACGACGCCCGATCCGGAGAGCGCGTCGATGCGCCTCGACGAACAACGCACGCTCGAGCGGCTGATGTCGGCACTGCCGGACGAGCATCGCGAGGTGCTCGTGCTGCGGGAAATCGAGGAGATGGATTATCGTGAAATTGCCGCGGTTACCAACGTGCCGATCGGCACTGTGATGTCGCGGCTCGCACGCGCACGGGCCGCACTGAAAACGCGATGGCAGAAAGAAGCCGACCGAGAACCGCATGCCCTGCGCTGACGCATCGCGAGTGCAGGCTTACTTCGACGGTGAGGTCGACGCCGTCGGCGCCGCAGAAATCGAACGGCATCTCGAGCGCTGCGCCGACTGCCGCGCACTGCTCGACGAGCTCGAACAGCTGCGAGCAGCGATACGCCGGGATTTGCCGTACATCAATACGCCGCCGCCGCTGCGCGCGAGCATCCTGCGTGCGCTCGATCAGGAGAGCTTGGATCGACAGGGCGCCGCGCCAAACGCGCGCCCACGATCGGAGCAGCCCGGCAGCTGGCGATCTCGGCCGTTTTGGAAGGGCGCCTTCAGTGGTTTTGGCGCGACCGCGGTCGCTGCGAGCCTGGCGTTCCTGCTGCTCGCGCCGCCATCTGCAAATCCGCTGCTCGACGAGCTCGTGAATGCGCACGTGCGATCGCTGATGCCGGATCATCTGATCGATGTAGTGTCCACCGACAAACACACCGTCAAGCCATGGTTTGCTGGTCACACCGACGTGTCGCCCGTAGTCGCCGACTTCGCGGAGCAGGGCTATCGGCTCGTCGGCGGGCGCGCCGATTACTTCGATCATCAACGCGCGGCGGTCGTCGTATACCAGCATGGTTCGCACCTGATCAACGTGTTCAGCTGGGCCGCGACCGACGCCTCCTTGCCGAAGGACAGCTCGCGCAATGGCTACCACTTGGCGTTTTGGAAAGCCGGCAATCTGGCGTATTGCGCGGTCTCGGATACCGGCTGGGACGAGCTGCGCGGCCTCGTGCAGCTGCTGCAGGATCTCGGCGTGCACGACGATCGGCAATAGCGAGGGAATAAATTCGACGGGTCCGAAGTCTCCTCTGCTGAACGACCACTTTGCAGGAGACGCACATGTCGGATCATCAATCGCATTTATCGCGCCGCAATGCCCTGAAATGCATGGCTTTCGGCGGCGCCGGGACGCTGTTCGCCTTGTCGGGCGGGGTATTCACGCCGATCGATCTGGCGATGGCGGGCGCCTATGACGAGAGCAAAGAGGGCAAGGTGCTCGGCAAACCGCTGTTCGTGCAGATCAGCGACACCCACATCGGCTTCAGCAAGGAAGCCAATCCCGACGTCAACGGGACCCTGACGCAGACCATCGACATCGTCAATCGAATGCCTCAGCAGCCCGCGCTGATCATCCACACGGGCGATATCACGCATTTGTCGAGGCCGGCCGAATTCGATCTCGCGCAGCAGCTGCTCTCGCGGCTGCGCACGACGGAGCTGCACACGGTCCCCGGCGAACACGACACGACCGACGCCACGGTCACGGAGTATTTCAACCGATTCGGCAAGGCATCCGACAACAAGGGCTATTACAGCTTCGATCACTCGGGTGTGCATTTCGTCGCCTTGGTCAACGTGCTGCAGTTCAAGCCGGGTGGGCTTGGGACGCTGGGCCTGGAGCAGCTCGCGTGGGTCGAGGCCGACCTCAAGGGCCGCTCTACGAGCATGCCGATCGTCGTATTTGCGCACATGCCGCTGTGGAACATCTACGAGCCCTGGGGTTGGGGCACGGGCGATGCGGATCAGCTCATGAATCAATTGCGCCGCTTCGGCTCGGTCACGGTCTTAAACGGCCACATCCACCAGATCGTGCAGAAAGTCGAAGGCAATGTGACCTTCCACACCGCGCGTTCGACGGCGTATCCGCAACCGATCGCGGGTGAGGGCACCGGGCCCGGCCCCTTAAAGGTCGGCGCCGAATTGCTGCCGAAGATGCTCGGCGTTTCCAGCATCAACGTCGTCAAGCACCCGCGGTCGTTGTCGATCAACGACACGGTACTCGCTTAAGGAAGGGCCGCCATGACGATGCGAGAGATCGGGGCCGCATTGGTGTTGGCCGGCGTTGCCGGGCTCGGGTGCGCCTCCTATTTGAATCCGGCGAGAGCTTGGGCTGCCGACGAGCCGAAGGTCATGATCAAAGACTTCATGTATAGCCCGATGGACTTGACCGTCAAAGCGGGCACGACGGTGACCTGGGTCAACCTCGACGACGAGCCGCATAACGTGATCAGCGATACCGGACTGTTCCGCTCGGGCGGTTTCGATACGCATGAGAGCTTCTCGTACAAGTTCGACAAGCCCGGCACGTATCACATCACCTGTTCGATTCATCCGCGCATGGTCGCGACGATCGTGGTGGAGTGAGCCGTATGCGAGCGGCGGCATATTTTGGGTTGGGCATCGTCTCCGCGGTCACGCTTGCGGCCGTCGGTGTTGCAGGGTTCATCGGCTCGGGCGCCTATGATATCGGCGCGGACGATCATCACACGATGTTCGTGACGGCGATCATCGAAGAACTCCGGGAACGCTCGATCAGTTCGCGCGCCGATGCGATCGAGGTGCCGCGACTCGAGGATCCGACGATGGTCGCGGCCGGAGCGGCGCATTACGCGACGCTCTGCATCGGCTGCCATCTCGCGCCCGGCATCACCAAATCGACTCTTCGCGCGGGGCTTTATCCGCACGCACCCAATCTTGCGCAAGAAGACCGCGTCGATGCGCGCAAGGCATTTTGGACCGTCAAGCACGGCGTCAAAATGAGCGCGATGCCGGCTTGGGGCAAGAGCCTCGACGATGCGACGATTTGGCAAATCGTGGCGTTTGTGCGGCAACTGTCGACGATGTCGCCGGAGACATACCAGCAGCTCTCGACGCACCGCGTCGAATGACCCGGGCTGCGCAGGGCCGGCGAGGACTTGCTAAGATGGGCCCATGAAATCATTCGGCGGGAAATCGCAAGGCGCACGGCTCGAGCGCATCCGGGCATCGCCGCTGTGGGCGGGTGATCGATTCCGCAACGTGCATCCGGTGATTGCGGGTCTGCGCGACCCGAACGTGTCGATGCCGTCGCTCGCGGACTTTCTCTGCGGAGGCGAGCGACGGGTGCCGCGCGGGCCTCTACCGTCGATGAACCCGCTCGAAACCTGGACCAAGCCGATCGACAGCGGATTGCGGGTGACCTGGCTGGGCCATTCGACGGTGCTCATTGAAATCGGCGGACTTCGCGTGCTCACCGATCCGGTTTGGGGGCCGCGTGCCTCGCCGTCGCGATACGCCGGCCCCAAGCGATTTCAGCCGGTGCCGGTGTCTCTGCGCGCGATGCCGCCGATCGACCTCGTGATCGTCTCGCACGATCATTACGATCATCTCGACTATCCGACGATTCGTGAACTCGCCAAGCGCGGGGTACCGTTCGTGACCTCACTCGGTGTCGGGGCGCACCTCGAAGCCTGGGGCGTGCAGCCCGAACACATCGTCGAACTCGAATGGTGGGAGTCGCACCGAGTGCCGAATACCGGATTGACCGTGAGCGCGGCAGCATCGCAGCATTTCTCGGGGCGCGGACTCAAAGATCGCAACGCGACGTTGTGGTCCTCGTTCGTCGTGCGCTCGGAACGGCATGCGGTCTTCTTCAGCGGCGATACCGGACTCACGACGGAATATCGGACGATCCGCGAACGGCTCGGACCGTTCGATCTCGTGATGCTCGAGGTTGGCGCCTTCCATCCGGCCTGGGGCGATATCCATCTTGGACCGCAGCATGCGCTCGAGGCGCTTGCGCTGCTCGGCGGCGGGCCATTCTTGCCGGTTCACTGGGGCACGTTCAGCCTCGCGATGCATGCTTGGGACCAGCCGGTTGAGGCGTTGCTGGAGTTGGCTCCAAAGGCGGGCGCGCGACTGGTGATGCCGCGCCTCGGCGAGGCCGTTGAGCCGGCGCACTCAGAATCGGTCGAGCCGTGGTGGCGCGTCGTTGATGCGGACGCGCGGCGCCCGCAGCCGCAGTCGCCTGCTGCGACCACGCTACCGAAGGCGATGTCCTGGCCGATCGATTAGGCCTGCGGATTGACGAAGTGTCCGCACCGTCCGCCTTGCCCTGGCTGCCCGAGATTCGGTGAGCCGGGCATCGCGGCCGGCGCGCGAGCATCGCTCGACGCACTCGCTCGCGCGCACGGTCTGTCCGCGCCGCGGGAGATCTGCGGGCAGACGACCGGCTTTCGGCTTCGCGCGCGGCTCGCAATTCGGGGCCGTATGGGCTCGCCCAAGATCGGCTTGTTCGAGCTCGGCACACACCGAGTCGTACACATCCCGAACTGCATCGTTCAACACCCCTTGATCAACCGCGTCGCCGGCGTCGTACGCCGTGCGCTCGTCGAAACCCAGGTGACCTGCTATTCGGACAAGGCGCAGTTGGGCCTCGCGCGCTACCTGCAGGTCGTCGTGGAGCGCAGCTCGCAGACCGCGCAGGTCGTGATTGTCGGCAACTCTGCGACCGCCGCACCGCTCGCGGCATGTCTCGATTTGATTCGCGAACGGTTGGGACCCGAGCTGCACAGTCTCTGGTTCAACGCGAATTGCGAGCAGTCCAACACGATTCTCGGCGCGAACTTCGAGCACTGGTGCGGGCCGGCGAGCGTCATCGAGCGCTTCGGCGGCGCCGAGGTGCACTTCCCGCCCGGTGCGTTCGGGCAGAACAATCTCGAAATCGCGGAGGCGATCATCGAACACTTGCGCCCCGAAATTCCCCAGGGCGCCCGCGTCGCAGAATTCTACGCAGGTGTTGGTGCAATCGGCTTATCGGTGTTGGCTCGCGCCGGTCAGATGCGATTCAACGAACTCAACCCGCAGTCACTGCAAGGCCTCGAACTCGGGCTCGCTGCGCTCGACGCCGAGAGTCGCGCAAAGATCTCGCTGCTTCCCGGCCCGGCAGCCGCCTCGCAGGCGGCGGCACTCGGTGCCGAGGTCGTGATCGCTGACCCGCCGCGCAAGGGTCTTGATTCGGAGCTCGTCGCGTACTTGGCCGAGACTGCGCCCGAGTGCGTTCTCTATGTGAGCTGCGGACTCGACTCCTTTCTCAGCGATGCCGCTCGACTGACCGCAGGCGGGAAACTACGTCTCGGCGCGCTAACGGCGTTCAATCTCCTGCCGTTCACCGAGCACGTCGAAACGGTTGCGCGCTTCGAACGCGTCTGAAGGCCGTCGAGCTCTCAAAGCTCTGCGATGTGCACGCGATCGACGCGGCCGTCCTTGAGAACGAGTCCTTCCGCACGCAAGCGCTTTGCTTGTTCCCGGTACGGAGCGGATGCCTTGGGGAACGCAATGCGCCCACCGGCGCCGACCACGCGATGCCAAGGAAGGCTCAGATCGTCGGGCGCGATGCGCAACGCAAACCCGGTCAAGCGTGCGCGACCCGGCAATCCCGCGGCTCGTGCCACGGCTCCGTACGTCGATACTTGTCCGCGCGGGATCGAGCAAACGACTTCCCATATCGCCTGAATCGCCGGATTGTCGTCCACGGCCGAGCGCCTCGAGCGCGCGCGTTTGAGACCGGGCGGCAGGAACAAGTCGGCGACAATGCGTTTGGATCGTGCCATGGCAGATCGTGAGCCTGCCACAAGCGTCATCAATGGCGCAAAATAGCCTGATGATAAAAGTCCGTGGATTCGTTCTGCAAGCGAGCTACCGCGTCTCCTCCGGGTCCGGCGGGCGGCGCGTTCCCGTCGTTCAGCTGTTCGGTCGCCTGGAGACGGGCGGTACGTTCCTCGTACGCGATGATCGGCAGCGTCCGCATTTCTTCATCCGAGCCTCCGATGCGCAACAGGCACACGCACTGCACGCGTCGGAACCGCAAGCCGTCGATCAGCACCCGTTTGACGGTTCGCCGGCCTGCCGTATCGACGTCGAGGTGCCTTCCGACGTACCCGGCATACGGGATCGACTGCAAGCGGCCGGCATCGAGACTTTCGAAGCCGATCTGCGCTTCGCAGTGCGCTATCTGATCGATCGCGGCATCAAGGGAGGCTGCGAGATCGAAGGCGAGGCCGTCGCCGGAAACGGCGTGACCTGGGTGTTCGACAATCCGTCGCTTCGCGCCGCCGATGTGACGGTTGAACCGCGGGTACTCTCGTTCGATATCGAGACCCACGGCAAGGCCGAACGCCTATTGGCGATTTCCCTGTATGCGCCGGGTGTTGACGAGGTGCTGATCGTCGACGGCAGCGGCCGTGCGATGCCGCAGAAGGCGATCTGCTGCGTCGACGAATATGCGGCATTGGACGCGTTTTGCGAGTCCGTTCGGCGGCTCGATCCCGACGTATTGACCGGCTGGAACATCGTCGATTTCGATCTCTCGGTGCTGCAGCGGATAGCGCTGCGCGTGCGTCATCCGCTCACCTTGGGCCGGGACCCGGGCGCGATGCGCATCCGCAAGGCCGACGGCTATTTCGGCAGCGGTCAGGCCAGCATTCCCGGCCGTCTCGTTCTCGACGGCATCGATCTGCTGCGAAGCGCGTTCATCCGCATGGACGATTACTCGCTCGACGCCGTGGCCCGCGAAGTTCTCGGCGAGGGCAAGGCGGTCTCGGGTAACGTGCGCGACCGGATCGCCGAAATCACCCACAACTATCGCCACGACCTCGAGGCGTTCGCGCTCTACGCGCGCACCGACGCTCGACTCGCATTCCAAATCGTCGAGAAGCTCGACGTGATCCGGCTCGCATTCGCACGCAGCCGGCTTGCCGGAATGACGCCCGATCGCGTGGCGGCCAGCATCGCATCGTTCGATTTTTTATATCTGAGCGAGCTCGAGAAGCGCAAGCTCGTTGCACCCACGGTTCGCTCTGACGATTTTGGTGCGCATGTGGCCCAAACCGGAGGCCATGTGCTCGAGCCCGTGGCGGGCCTTCACCGCAGTGTCTGGGTATTCGACTTCAAGAGCTTGTATCCGAGCATCATCCGCACATTCAACATCGATCCGCTGTCGATCGTGAATGACCCGAGTCCCGGCGACGACCTGATTCGCACGCCCGCCGGCGCGTTTCGCCGAGAACCGGCAATCCTGCCGGGTATTCTCGACGAACTTTTTCCGCGGCGCGAGGCGGCCAAGAAAATCAATGATACGGTGGCATCGCATGCCATCAAGATTCTAATGAATTCGTTCTATGGCGTGCTCGGTACGCCGGCTTGTCGCTTCTACAATCCGGCGCTCGCGAATTCGATCACCGGCATGGGCCGCGAAATCCTGCTGTGGTCGAAGCGATGGTTCGAGGCACGCGGATTTGCGGTGCTCTATGGCGACACCGATAGTTTGTTCGTGTCCTCGGGGAGCGCTGATCCCGATCAAACGCGCGAGCGGGGCCGAGAACTCGCAATTGCATTGAACGGCGAACTTGCCGCTTACATCGCCGATCGGTGGCGTGTGCGCAGCCGACTCGAACTCAAATTTGAAAAGCTCTACTTGAAGTTGTTCCTGCCGCGCTCCCGCCACGGCACGCGTGGCGCGAGCAAACGTTACGTCGGCCTCAAGTCCGGCGACCTTGCGGACGGCATCGAATTCATCGGCATGGAGGTCGTGCGCCGCGACTGGACCGCGCTCGCCAAACAGGTCCAGCGCGAACTGTATCAGCGCCTGTTTGCCGACCAGGCCGTCGACGCCTATCTTGCCGATGTCGTGAGAAGAGTGCGACAGGGCGATCTCGACGAGGCGCTCGTCTATCGGAAGAACCTGCGCAAAGACACCGACGACTACACCGCGACGACGCCACCGCATGTCGTCGCCGCGCGCAAATCCACCCGCCCCGTCGGGCGGCTCGTGAGCTATGTGATCACAACCGACGGGCCGGAGCCGGTCGATGAGGTCCAGCATCCGTTGGATCGTGAGCACTATGTACTCAAGCAGGTGAAGCCGGTCGCGGAGCCCGTGCTGGAAACCTTGGGTCTGGATTTCGACCAAGTCATTGGGGACAGCCGCCAGCTCGATCTGGTCTCGATGCTGGGTGGGGTCTGAACCGCGTCGGCAAGCTAAAAATCGGCCAAGCAGGGCACCTTTAGCCAAATTCGAAGCCAGGCATCGCTGTCGATTGCATATTGTCAACAATCTGCAAGAGTGCTAGCCTGCTTAAAATGACCGAGACCACCCCTACCGCGCTCCAACTGGTGCAGTCGAATTCACTGCCGGCCTTGGTGCACGCCGAGATCGAGCAATTGATCTTGCGTGGCGAGCTTGCGATCGGCCAACGCGTCACCGAGACTGAATTGGCGACCCGCTTCGGTACGAGCCGCGGCCCGATCCGCGAGGCATTGCGGACTCTCGAAGAATGCCGCCTCGTGCGCTCCGAGAAACATCGCGGTGTGTTCGTGCGCGAAATTTCCGTTGCCGAAGCCGATGAGATATACGACGTGCGTGAAGCGCTCGACCAGCTGATCGGCCAACGCGTCGCCGAGCGCGCGACGCTCAAGCAGCTCCAAGAACTCGAGGCGGCGGTCGCGGACATGGATCAGGCGACCTGCACTCAGGACGTCAAGCGATATCATGCGCTGAACCTCAAGTTTCACGACATGCTCGTCGACTTTGCGGGCAACGCCCGCCTCACGGAGAGCTACCGGCTGCTCACCAAGGAATTGCTGCTGTTTCGCCTGCGCGGGCTTCAGGACGGCGGCGGATTCGCGGTGTCGAACACCGAGCACCGTGCCGTCGTGGCGGCGATCGCCGCGCGCGATGGGGCGCGGGCGGGCCACTTGCTGCGTCAACACGCGGCGGACAGCCGCGCGCGAATGCATAAGGCGACCGCAACCGCGACCTCCAAATAGTCGTCGACCAACTCTACAGCCGCGACGCACCGCGGCTCCTTTAGGGGAGTACAGAACTTGCCAACCGAAATCACCGTCAACGGCCGAACCTACCACTGGATGGATCGCCCGCTGGTTGTGGTCTGCGTCGACGGCTGTGAGCGCGACTACATCACGGCCGCAGTCGCCGCCGGCGCAGCGCCATTTCTTGGCCGGCTCGTCGCCGGCGCCGGCACCGCATTGACGGCCGACTGCGTGATGCCGAGCTTCACCAATCCGAACAATCTGTCGATCGTGACCGGTGTGCCGCCCTCGGTGCACGGGATCTGCGGGAATTATTTCTTCGACGCCGAGCGCCGTGAAGAAGTCATGATGAACGATCCGCGACACCTGCGCGTCGGCACGATCCTCGCCGCATTTTCCGCAGCCGGTGCGAAAGTAGCCGTGATCACGGCCAAGGACAAGTTGCGCAAACTGCTCGGGTTTCAAATGAAGGGCATTTGCTTTTCATCCGAAAAGGCCGATCAGGTCAGCCTGGCCGAGAACGGCATCGAGCACGTGCTCGAGCGGATCGGCATGCCGGTCCCCTCGGTCTACAGTGCGGCGCTCTCGGAATTCGTGTTCGTCGCGGGCGTCAAGCTCATGGAGCGCGAGCGACCTGATCTGATGTACCTGTCGACGACGGATTACATCCAGCACAAGGCGGCCCCTGGCACGGCGACTGCGAATGATTTTTACGCGATGATCGATCGGAATCTCGCGCGGCTCGACGATCTCGGCGCCACGATCGTGATCACCGCCGATCATGGCATGAATGCCAAACATGGCGCCGACGGTCGGCCGAATGTCATTTATCTGCAGGACTCGATCGATGCTTGGATCGGCAAGGACAAGGCCCGCGTGATCCTGCCGATCACCGACCCGTATGTCGTGCATCACGGTGCGCTCGGGTCTTTTGCGCTCGTCTATCTGGCCGCGGCCGATCAGCGCGCGGTGGCGGAACGCATCGCCGCACTTCCCGGCATCGAAACCGTGTTGACGCGTGCGCAAGCGGCCGAACGGTTCGAGTTGCCTGCGGATCGTATCGGCGACATCGTCGTCGTCTCGCGGCTCGACACGGTCATCGGCACGAGCAGCGATCGGCATGATCTGTCCGGCCTCGACGTTCCGCTGCGTTCGCACGGCGGCACCTCGGAGCAAAAGGTACCGCTGCTCATCAATCGGCACATCGCCAAACAGCCCGGATCGCGCCGCTGGCGCAACTTCGACGCATTCGACCTCGGGTTGAACCTCGTGACTCGAGCCGCATAGGGAGTAGAGGATGTCCGCCAGCGTCACCGCATCGACAGCGTGTGCACCCGTTCGCGAATCCTTGCGCATTGCAGGCGCGAAAGTTGCCCGCGACCGCGTCATCGAGGTTCGTCATCCCTACAGCGGCGAGCTCGTCGGCACGGTTCCCAAGGCCACTCTCGACGACGTCAAGCGCGCGCTGCAAATCGCGCGCGGATACCGCTCCAAGCTGACGCGCCACGACCGCTACACGATCCTCATGAAGGCAGGTGCGATCATTGCGTCGAAGCGCGAGGAACTCGCGCGGCTGATCACGCTCGAGTCAGGCCTCTGTCTCAAGGACTCGCTGTACGAAGTCGGTCGCGCCTCCGACGTCTTGCTGTTCGCCGCGAACCAGGCCCTGGTCGACGACAGCCAGGTGTTTTCCTGCGATCTGACCGCGCATGGCAAGAGCAGGAAGGTCTACACGCTCCGAGAGCCGTTGCTCGGCGCGATCACGGCGATCACGCCTTTCAACCATCCGTTGAACCAGGTGATCCACAAGGTGGCCCCCGTGGTCGCCACCAATAACCGGGTCGTGCTGAAGCCCAGCGAGAAGACACCGCTGACCGCGTTTGCGCTCGCCGACATTCTGTATGAGGCGGGACTGCCGCCCGAAATGCTCTCGGTGATCACGGGCGATCCGGCCGAAATTGCCGACGAACTGCTGACGAGCGCCGATGTCGACCTCGTGACCTTCACGGGAGGCGTTGCGATCGGCAAGGCGATCGCCGCAAAGGCGGTCTACAAGCGCCAGGTGCTCGAACTCGGCGGAAACGATCCGATCATCGTGCTCGAGGACGCCGACATCGAGGAGGCGGCGACGCTGGCGGCGAGCGGGTCGTACAAGAATTCAGGTCAGCGCTGCACCGCTGTCAAACGCATGTTGGTGCAGGAAAACGTCGCCGACCGTTTCGTCGAACTGCTCGTCGAAAAGACGCGTGCGGTGAAGTACGGCGATCCGTTTGACCCGAGTATGGATATGGGCACCGTGATCGATGCCGCATCGGCGCAGCGATTCGAGACGATCGTCAGCGAGGCCGTGGCTGCGGGCGCCCGGCTGTTGATCGGCAATATCCGCCGCGGCGCATTGTATTCGCCGACCGTGCTCGATCGCGTGACGCCGGACATGACGGTCGTGCGGCAGGAGACCTTCGGTCCGGTCTCGCCCGTGATTCGCTTCAAGACCGTCGATGAGGCGATTCGCATCGCCAATGGCACGGCCTACGGATTATCGTCGTCGCTGTGCACGAACCGCGTGGACATGATCACGCGCTTCGTTCAGGAGTTGAATGTCGGCAGCGTGAATGTGCGCGAGGTGCCGGGCTATCGGCTCGAGATGACGCCGTTCGGCGGCATCAAGGACTCGGGGCTCGGCTATAAAGAGGGTGTGCTCGAGGCGATGAAGAGCTTCTGTAACACGAAGACTTACTCTTTGCCCTGGTAGGGATCCCAAAACGATGGGCAGTACGGTCATTCTGGATCTCATGGGCGGCGTCGCGCTGCTGCTCTGGGGACTGCACATGGTCCACAGCGGCGTCGTGCGGGCATTCGGCGCCGACCTGCGCCGTTTGCTCGGCATCACGCTGCACAATCGGTTTCGCGCATTTCTCGCGGGTGCTTTCGTCACGGCCATTCTGCAGAGCAGTACCGCGACGGCATTGATGACGGCCTCGTTCGTGACGGCCGGTACCGTCGATCTGGTACCCGCGCTGGGCGTGATGCTCGGCGCCAACGTCGGCACGACTCTGGTCGTGCAGGTGCTCTCGTTCGACATCAGCATGCTCACACCGGTGCTGCTGTTGGCGGGCGTGATCGCGTTCAAACGCGGCGGCCGGACCCGCACGCGCGATCTTGGGCGCGCCGCGATCGGCGTTGCCTTGATGCTGCTGTCGCTGCATATTTTTCTGGGCGCGCTGACTGCGACCGAGAGTTCGGCGGCCGCACGCGTGCTGCTCGGCGCGATCACGAGCCAGCCGATCCTATGCCTGTTGGTCGCGGCGGTCATGACCTGGGCCGCGCACTCGAGCGTCGCGGTCGTACTCGTCGTGATGTCGCTCGGTGCCGCTCAGGTCATCTCACCGACCGCGGTGGTCGCGATGGTGCTCGGCGCGAACGTCGGCAGCGCACTCAATCCGCTGATCGAGGCCAGTGACCCGGCAAACCCTGCCAGCCGGCGGCTACCGCTCGGCAATCTGCTGACCCGCCTGGTCGGCTGCGCGATCGTGCTGCCGTTCCTTCCGGTGATCACCGAGACACTGCAGCGCTTCGAGCCGAATCCGTCGCGCCTTGCGGCGGATTTTCATACGGCTTTCAATATTCTGCTCGCACTGCTGTTCATCGGTCCGCTCGATTTCGTGGCCGCCCAATTGATGCGTTGGCTGCCGGACCAGCCGAGGGCGGCGGCCCCGGGCACGCCGATCTATCTCGACGCGTCCGCAACCGGCGCGCCGGCCGTGGCGCTCGTCTGCGCCGCGCGCGAGGTCTTGCGCATGGGCGATCTCATCGAAACGATGCTGCGCCAGGCAATGACCGCGTTGCTGACCAACGACCGCAAACTGGTCTCTGAAATCAGTCGCATGGACGATGCCGTCGACAGCCTCAACCAGGCGGTCAAGATGTACGTGACCCGAATGACGCGCGACAGCATGGACGATCGCGACGGGTATCGGGCCATGGAGATCATTTCATTCGCGATCAATCTCGAGCACGTCGGCGACATCATCGACAAGAATCTCATGGATCTCGCGGCGAAGAAGATCCGCCGCGGCATCACGTTTTCGCGCGAAGGTGAAGCCGACCTCGTCGAATTTCACCAGCAAGTCGTCGACAGCCTCAAACTCACGGTCGGAATCTTCATGTCCGGCGACATCGAGATCGCGCGGCAGTTGATCGCAGCGAAAACACAGCTGCGCGAAAAGGAGTTTGCAGCCGCGGAGAGATATCTGTCGCGCCTGCGCGAGGGGACGCCGGAAACGATCGAGTCGTACTCCTTGGATTTGGACATTTTGCGTGATCTCAAGCGGATACATTCGCACTTGTGTTCGGCGGCCTACCCGGTGCTCGAACGTGCCGGCGCGCTGCAACGCAGCCGCCTCAAGGACGCCACGCTGTCTCGGCGCAAGCGCGCTACAGACCGCCTGCCCAATAAACCCACCGTGCTTTGAGCCTCAACACTGCGAGACCATCATGACGGACCCGATACTGCTGACACCCGGACCACTGACGACTTCGGCGCAGACGAAATCCGCGATGCTCGCGGACTGGGGCTCATGGGACGGCGCATTCAATGCGCTGACCGCCTCGGTCTGTCGTGATCTGGTCGCGATCGTCGCTGCCGAGAGCGAACACGTCTGCGTGCCCTTACAGGGCAGCGGCACGTTCGCGGTCGAAGCGGCGATCGGCACGCTCGTGCCGAGGAACGGTAAAGTGCTCGTGCCGGACAACGGCAGCTATTGCAAGCGCATCGTGCGCATCTTGGGGTACTTGGGCCGCGAGGCTGTCGTGTTGCCGCACGGGGAGCAGGAAGCTGCGAACCCGACCCGTATCGATGCCGCGCTGGCCGCGGACCCGCTGATCACGCACGTGGCTCAGGTACATTGCGAGACCGGCACCGGCATCCTCAATCCGCTGCCGCAGATCGCGGCGATCGTCGCCAAGCATGGCCGCGGCCTGATCGTCGACGCGATGAGCTCCTATGGCGCCATTCCGATCGACGCTCGGACGATGCGCTTCGATGCGCTGATTGCGGCGTCCGGCAAATGTCTCGAGGGTGTTCCCGGCATGGGTTTCGTGATCGCGCGGCGCGCGACGCTCGAGCGCGCGAGCGGCAACAGCGCATCGCTCGCGATGGACCTGCACGATCAGTGGCAGTACATGCAGAAGACCGGCCAATGGCGCTTTACGCCTCCGACCCACGTGGTCGCGGCGCTGCGCGCGGCCATCGATCAATACCACGCGCAGGGCGGACCGCCGGCTCGGCTCGTGCGCTATATGGAAAATTGCAAGACCTTGGTGTCCGGCATGCGAGCCTTGGGTTTCAAGACATTCCTGCCGGATGCACTGCAGGCGCCGATCATCGTGACGTTCCATGCTCCCGACGATCCGGCGTATGATTTTGCAGAGTTTTATCGCCGCGTGCGCGACCGTGGCTTCATTCTCTACCCAGGCAAATTGACCGCGGTCGATACCTTCCGGGTCGGTTGTATCGGCGCGATCGATTCTGAGATCCTACGGCAGGCAGTGGCTGCGATCGCCGAGGTCTCGCTCAGCATGGGAGTGCACCGCTTTGCCGCCGCGTAAGCCCGGCGAGGTCACGATGAGCCCGAGCCGGCGGCTGTCGCGCATCGGCGCGCTGATCTGCCTGATCGCCTGGTCGACAACTGCGATTGGAAGATCGCCGCTCGTGTTGCTCAGCGATTTCGGGACCCAGGACGGCGCGGTATCGGCGATGAAGGGCGTTGCCTACAGCGTGTCGCCGGACCTGTTGGTCTCGGATTTGAGCCACGAAAATCCCAGCATCTTCGTCGGCGCCTACCGGCTCTACCAGGCGGAACAGTTTTGGCCGGATGGTACGGTGTTCGTCGCAGTCGTCGATCCCGGCGTCGGCACGGATCGCCTGTCGGTCGTGCTGAAGACCCGCACCGGCCATTATTTCGTTGGTCCCAACAATGGCCTGCTATCGCTGGTGGCCGAGCGCGACGGGATCGCGGGCTTGCGCCAGATCGACGAGCGCATCAATCGTCGCAAAGGGTCCAACGACTCGCACACTTTTCACGGTCGC
>Ga0181531_10000662_pt1 | contig 22795 bp, 23 predicted proteins | sample PEATcosm2014_Bin_38_FD_119743 | JGI IMG/M metagenome (GOLD analysis project Ga0181531, IMG submission 119743) | Peatland microbial communities from MTU Mesocosm Facility, Houghton, MI, USA - PEATcosm2014_Bin11_10_metaG | ecosystem: Environmental > Terrestrial > Soil > Wetlands > Peat | place...
CATCGTTCGCCGCATCGAGCAGGACGAGCGGCTCGCCACCTACGAGCCGCCCCGCGAACGCAAGCCCGAGAGCGCTTAGCCCGCCAGGCGGCCGGCTTCGCTGCGGTCGCGCTGCACCTCGAACGTCTCGCGCACGCTCGGACGCGTCCGCGTCGGCCGCAGGTCGAACGCCGCCAGGTACTTGCGCGGCACCTCTTCGACCGCGTAGACGCGCCAGAGCTCGTCGTATGCGGTCGTACTCACCGGACGAAACGGCGGCCCGGCGACGCGCGTGAGCTGATGCTCGTCGACGTCGTCGATCAGGAACGTCCCGTCGGAGAGTCGGATGCAGTCCTGCGCCCAGCCCCCCTCGCCGACGTAGCGGTGCGTCACCTGGAACTGCTCGTCGAGCAGGATCAGTTCTTGCGCCCAACTGTTCGCCAGCGACCAGCCGTCCGGCTGAGGGCGGATCGCGTGCGGTCGCGCCAGCCCGTCGAGCAGGATCTCGGGCGCCCGATCAGGCGCCTTGCGGTCGATCCGGATCAGCATCCCCTGGTGGAAGAGCGTGGTGAGCACGAAGCGCTCGTTGCGATCGGCGAACGCGATGCTGTTGAGGTGCGTCGTCTGATAGCGCGTGTGGTACTGCACGCCGCGATGATCGATGCCGCGTCCGCTCTCGCGCACGTGACCCGACGGTGAGGTCGCGAAGCCGTGCTCGGCGGCCCACCACTCCCAGAGCGTGTTACCGTCCAGGTCGACCTCGACGATCCCGTCGCTGCCGGTGCAGGCGACGAGCAAGCCGCGCGAGGTGCGCACGATTCCGTGGCAGTCGTTGAACGCCGGATTGGAGATCCGGCGCACGATGCGCGAGGGCTTCGCGTGCACGTCGATGACGAAGATGCACGCCGACTCGCCGTCGGCGACGTAGAGCGCGTCGTCGGCGAAGGCGAAACCCATCGGCGTCACCAGACCTTCGCCCCACTCTTCACGCCAGGCGACCTTGCCGGTCGTCAGATCGTAGATCACGAACGTGCCGCGAAACGATCGCTCGCCGGTCAGATTCGACCGCGCGTCGTCGGCGTCGCGCGCGACATAATCGTCTTTGCGCCACGTCAACTGGAGGTCGGGAGGCGTCTCGACCGAGCCGATATTCAGCGTCGCGCTGGTGCGGCGGCTCGGGTTGATGCGCGCACCAGGCACCGGCGGGATCCCGCCTTCGATCCGCCAGCGCCGTCGCAACAGATCGAGCCGTGTGGAAACGACGGACGCTGCTACGAACATTGGCAACGAGTCCCCATCGAGCTGGCCGAGGAGCTAACTTGCACGACACACCCTTTTCCGTACACCGACCGTCTGCCGTACCGGAGTACATCCCTAGCATGTGATCGCACGTCGCCTCTGTCAAGAGTTCTTGATGAATGCGTCCTGGTTCACTTTCTTTATCGGCTATTCGGCGCCAGAAGCGCATTTCCAAGCGGAATGCCAAAAATAGCTACGATCGCCGCGGCTAGGAGCACCGGCGCAAAGGCGATTTCGGGGATGTGGGTTGCATCCCACGACGCACCCGCCAGCAGCGTGGCCACGAATGCAATGGCGTATCCCAGTGCAAACGTGCCGCCGGACACCCGCGCGACGTCCTGCGGTGCAGCGAGGATCGCGGGCATCGCGAAGCTCAGCGTGAGCACGTATGCCGCGCACAGCCCGAACACACCCGCGGCCAATAATTCGCCGGCATTACCGCCAAAAATGAACGCCGCGAGCGCGCCGACGAGCAGCGCCGCGACGATCAGCGAGGTCGCCCGGCGCCCGAGCACGCGCAGCGGAATCATCCCGACGACGAACGATGCCGGCAGCTGTGCGATGTTGAGGACGCTCAGCGCGGGGCCGACGAGTGCCGCGTGACCGATCGCGTGCAGATAATCCGGGATGAACGTGTTGGCGCCGAAATAGGCCAAGCTCGCCGATGACTGGTAGACACCAATCTGCCATACGCGCCGATCGCGCAGATCCGGGAACCAGCGCGAGCCCGCAGGAGGCCGCGTGTCGCCGCCCAGCGGCGCGAGGACGAGCACCAAGACCGTCGCCGCGACGAAGACGCTCCACACCGCCAGCGCCGCCGCCCACGAACCGCCGAGCCACGGCAAGACCAGCGGCAGTGTCAACGAGGCCGGCACCGCCTCACCGCAGAGCAGGCCGTTCGCCCAGATCCCGGTCGCCAGCGCGACGCGGCCGGGAAACCACGCGCGCGAGAGCGCCGCGAGCGTCGGCTGGCTGATCGCGATGCCGAGCCCCATCGCAATCGTCGCGCCGAACAGCACCACCGTCGAAGGGCCGACCCCGCGCAGCGCGGACGCCAGCGCGACCAGCGTCAATCCGGCCGCGAGCGCGCGGCGCGCGCCCACGCGCGTGACCAACAACGAACCGAAGACGGCCGCCAGCGCCATCATCAGCACCGGCAGGTTCGTGAGGGCGGCGACGGCGGACTCGTCGAGCCCGAGTGCGCGGTGGATCGCGGGAAGCAGCGGCGGGACGGCCAGCAGGGTGAGCCGCAGGTCGGCCCCGGCACACCACAGCATCAGCCCGCGCAGGGCGGGAGGCGCCGAGGACATCGCCGTGTTCTCTCGCCGCCAAGACTGTGCTCCCTCCGAAGGCGAGCGCGGAATCGCGCCGTGGTCGGTGAAGGGACGCTCGGTGTCGTCCTCTGCTCCGGCGCTGCTGTGGGATCGCGTCATCGCCTCGGATCCCGGGCTGACGCGACTCGCCACCGCCGTTCGCACCACCCTGTCGGTGGCACTCACGGTCGTCGTGGTCGGCGTCGTGGCGAGCGTCTACGGCTTCTCGCCCAGCGTGATCGTCCTGGCGGCCATCGTCGCGATGCAGGTGGCGGTTGCCGTCAACGACCCGCATCCGCGCCGCACGATGCTGCTCGTCCCGATCCCGGGCGCAATCGCCGCTACGCTGGCTACGCTCGTCGTCGGCCACGGCTTCCTGGGCGACGTCGTCTTTCTGATCGTGCTGTTCGTCGCGGTCGCCATTCGCGCGCGCGGTCCGCGCTGGACCGCGTTCGGCACGATCGCCATGATCACGTACTTCCTGACCCTTTTCTTCCAAGTGCCGTTCGCCGAGCTGCCGCAGCTCGTGGTCGCGATCGTGCTCGCCGCACTGCTGGCGTACGTGGTGCGTTTCGTGCTCCTGCCGGACCGTCCGAGCTGGCTCGCGCACCGGACGCTCGACGCGTTCGTCGCGCGCGTCCGCTTGGTCGCCGGGTCCGCGCTCGACGTTTTCGACGCGAGCGATGAGGAGCGCGCACGCGGACGATTGCGCCACGTCGTCCAGCAGCTCAACGAAACGGCGTTGACGATCGAGAACCGGCTGCAAGGCACCGACCTCGACGAGTTGCGCATCGTGTTCGACGCCGAGTTATCGGCGGAGAACCTCGCCGAGACCGTGCTGCGCATGCGCGCGACCGGGGCTCCGCTCCCGCGCGCGCTGCGGCTCGCACTCTATGCGATGCGCAATAGCTCGCCCGCGCGCGCGGCCCGGATCGCCGACCGCGTCGGCGACGACCCCGAGGCGGGCGCCGAGGCCCGCGAGTTGGCCGAGGCGATCCGCGACGTCGTCGATGCCGTCGGCCACGTGCGCTCGACCGTCGAGAAGCTGGCGGGCACCGAGCTGCCGTGGAGCCCCGGAGCGGGACCGCAGCAACCGGCGCTGCAGCAGGCGGTGCAGATCACGGTCGCGTCGGCGGCGTCGATCGCCGTCGGCGAGGCCCTCTCGCCCTCGCGCTGGTTCTGGGCGGTGCTGGCGGCGTACTTCGTCTTCAGCGGGACCGCGTCGGCCGGCGAGACGCTGGCGCGCGCGTGGCAACGCACGCTCGGCACCGCGATCGGTGCGCTGGCCGGCATCATCCTCGCGCACCTCGTCCACGGACACGCCACGCTCGACGTCGTCTCGGTGTTCGTCTTCCTGTTCTGCGCGATGTACGCGCTGCGCATCTCGCAGGCCGTGATGATCTTCTTCATCACCGCCGACCTCGCGCTGCTCTATTCGCTGATCGGCACCTTCAGCAACCAGCTGCTCGAGATTCGACTCGCCGAAACGGCGATCGGCGCGATCTTCGGCGGCCTCGCTTCGACGTTCATCTTTCCCACCCGCACCGCCGACGTGATCGCTTCGACTGCGCGCGCCGCGCTCGAGGGCGCCGACGGGATGGTGCACGCGTCGATCGAAAAGCTGCTCGACGCGACGAGCGCGCGCGACCCGATCGACGCCGCGCACGAGCTGGACGACCGGGTGCAGCGCTTCGTCGCGCGAGCGCGCACGATCGCGGCGGCACCCTCGGCGGTGACCGGCGTCGGCCGCGATCTGCGGCGCTGGATGTATTCGCTCTCGCAATACAGCTTCTACGCCCGCAACCTGGCGAGCATGATCGACGGCGAACCCGGCCTCGGCCAGGGCGGCAGCGCAACCGCCCTGCGCGAGCTGGAGACGGCAATGAGCGCAAACATCGCCGCTGCCCGCGCGTGGCTCGAAGACCGCGCCCAGCACGAGACGACCGACACCGCAGCGCTGCTCGACCGCATCCGCCGCGAGCACGGCACGCTCGCCCCGACCACCCATCTCTTCGAGCGCCTGGACCGCACGATGGCACGCCTGGCACAGAAGACCGGCACCCTGGTGCGCTGAGCGCCGGCAGGACCACCACCGCTCGGCCGTGAACGGTCGTCGGTCGCCCGGGGGATTAGCTCAGTTGGTAGAGCACCTGCATGGCATGCAGGGGGTCAGGAGTTCGAGTCTCCTATCCTCCACCAGTCCGCAAGCCCGTGTCGTCGACGCGGGTTTTTCTCTTTCGCCGCTTGCGCAGCGATCAATCCGTCGGGCCCGGCTCGGGCACGATCTCGTACGCGTGGCGGTTGGTCGTCAGCTGGAACCCCTCGTAGCGGTCGGCCGGATATTTTCCGTACTCGTCATAGACGCGGCACAAGCAGGTGAAGCTCGTGGCGCGCAGCGGCGTTACGATTTGCGTTTCGTGGGTGATCGGAACGTTGTTCGGAAAGAGCCCGCGCTCGCCGTGCAGTGCCGTTGCGCGGTATTCGAGGTCTCCGACGCGGCGATAGTCCGGGTCGGTGGCCAAGACCGCGTGACCCAAGACGTGCGTCGGCACCAACACCTCGAGCAGATACGGTGAGGATGCGCGGTCGCCGCTGTTCGCCACCGAGAGCGTCACGTCGAAGGTTTGCTCCAGCGGTCCCGCGCTGACCGTCACGGCACCCGAAACGTGCAGGCTCGGCACGCGGACCGATGCCTTCACCTGCTCGCGTGCCTGGTTCAACTCGTTGCGCGTCGCACGCAGTGCTCGCCACGCCATGCCGACGGCGATCAGCGCGATGACGGCGAGGACGAGCGCCGCCACCGCGACGTCGACGGCGCTCAGCGTGAAGGGATGCGGTCCGGGGTGATGCTGCACGTTGGCCGGAGGCGTCCCATGGCGACCCCCTCGCAACCTTCCGGTTCGAGCAGCCGGCCGTGCGTTCCGCGGCAGGCCGGCGGGTAGCCGCCCGCTCCGAGGGGGAAGATCGTGCCATGAGCGCCAGCATCGTTCTCGTGGTGATCATCCTCGCGGCGATCGCGATCGCGCTCGGCAGCCGTCGTCGACCGGCGGGCGTTGCGCCGAACCCGCGGGCTGCGACGCCGACCTCCGCGATCGACGAGGACCGCGTGGCGCTGGTCCGACTGCGCACCGCCGGCGCCGATCTCGGTCAGCCCACCGAGCTGCGCCACTACCTCTATCTGCCGACTCGCGCACAGGCCGAACAGGCCAGTGCCGAACTCGTGGCGCGCGGGTACGTCCCGGAAGTGCGCGCGCCGCGCGGTTTACAGCCCGACGGAAACGTCGAGACCGACTGGACCCTGGTCGCAGTCGAAACGCACGTACCCTCACCCGAACATCTGCACGCGGCGCGCGTCCTGTTCGCGCGGCTCGCGACCACGTTCGGCGGCGCCTATGACGGCTGGGACGCCGGCGTCACCCGCTAGCCGTCCTTGTCAACCTCGGCGCACTCGGCTATCATCGAGCGCGCGGAGGACGCTGGGTCGTCGCGGCGCAGGTGCGTCGAGGAACGTCCGGGCTCCATCGGGCAGGGTGCAGGATAACGTCCTGTCGGGGTAACTCGAAGGAAAGTGCCACAGAAACATACCGCCGGCTCGTAAGGGACGGTAAGGGTGAAATCGTGCGGTAAGAGCGCACGGCGTTCCACGGTGACGTGGGCGCGGGTAAACCCCACCTGGAGCAAGACCGCTCGATTCGAGTTCTTCGGAACTCCCGCCGGCCCGGCGGAACGAGCAACGTCGCATCGAGGTCGGCCGTGAGGCCGGCCCCAGAGAGATGACGACCACCGCCTTCGGGCGGGACAGAATCCGGCGTACAGGCGTCCTCCGCGTCTCCCGGTGCAACCGGTGGGGGCGACGTCCGGTCAACACGAATAATGGCGACCGTGGCCCAATTCTCCAAAGACATGACTGTCGAGCAGGCGTTCAAGACGCACGCCGGCGCCCGCCGCGTGTTCGCGCGCTTTCACCTCGGTGGCTGCTCGCACTGCTCGATCTCCGAGACCGAGACGATCGAACAGGTCAGCGAAGGCTACGGCATCCCGCTGGGCCTGCTGATGGGCGATCTCGAGAAGCTGTTCGAGCAGCCCGCGCTCGAGGTCGGCGACACTGTCAAGCTGCCCGACGAGATCCGCACCAAGATCCCGCAGCTCGCGACCGTCCCCGAGTTCGGCAAGGTCACCGACCTGGCCGCCGGCGCCTACACGGTCGAGTTCGGCGAGGTTCGCCTGCAAGGGCTGGCCGAGGACTTCATCAAGGTCGACCCCGCGACCGTCCCCGCCTAACTCCTACAGGAGCTTGCGGTCGGCGAAGCTTTCGTCGGTCCCGTGCCAGTGGGTGAGTTCTCGCTCGCCGGCCTTCCAGCACAGATAGACCGGGCGGCCTTCGCGCATCGACGGGAAGTCGAGCAGGCCCAGGTCCAGGTCTTTCACCACGCAGCCGTGCGCCTCGATCCGGTTGATCAGGCGGACGATTTCGGCTTTCAGCTCCGCGAACGCGCGCGACCGCCGGCGGTCGCGATGCGCGTCGGGCCGCCCGAGGTGCAGCTCCGGATCCGTTTCGAGCAGCCGAATCGCCAGGTCGCGGCGGCGCGTCCACAACTCTTCGAGCAGCGGTTCGAGGACCGGAATGAGGGCATTGGCCTTCTCGGCAGAAAAGAGCTTCACCGATGCGTCGTCTCGTCATCGTAACGGGGCTCTCGGGCGCGGGCAAGAGCCAGGCGATGAAATCGTTCGAGGATTTCGGCTTCGCCTGCCTCGACAACGCACCGCCGGTCCTCGCCGTCCCGTTCGTCTCGTTGGCCCGAGAGGCCGACCAGCGCGACGCCGCGCTCGCGCTCGACGTCCGCACCCTGGGTCCGTTCGGCGATCCGCTGGCCGCGCTCGACGAGCTCGCCTCCGCCGGACAGTATCCCGAGGTGCTGTTCCTCGACGCCGATGACGCGACGCTGATCCGGCGTTACAGCGAGACCCGCCGCCGTCATCCCTATCACGAGGACGGCGCCGGCCTGGGCGAGGCGATCGCGGCCGAGCGTGCCGCCCTGGCCGGACTGCGCGACCGTGCCGACGTCGTCTGGGATACGAGCCGCATGACGCTGGGCGAACTCAAAGAACGCATCGCGAGCACGTTCGTCGGCAGCGAAGCGCGCCGGCTGCGCGTCGCGATCGTCGCCTTCGGCTTCAAGTACGGCGTTCCACTCGACGCGGACCTCGTGTTCGACGTGCGCTTCCTCCCCAACCCGAATTACGTCGAGGCGCTACGCGACCTGACCGGCTACGACGGCCCGGTCGCGGCGTTCCTCGAAGCGATTCCCGACACCGAGACCTTCCTCGAGCACACGCTGCCGCTGCTCGACTTCCTCATCCCACGGTATGCGCTCGAGGGCAAATCGCACATGCGGGTCGCGATCGGCTGCACCGGCGGGCGCCATCGCAGCGTCTACCTGGGCCGGCGCATTCAGCAGCACTTGAGCGAAACCACCAGCGCGATCGCGACCTTCGACGCACGGGATCTGGCGCGATGAGCAATCGTCTCCGGCGTTCGCTCGGACTCGCCCGTTGGCTCTTGCCGGGCCTGGGCGTCAAACGCTGGCTCCTGCTCGCGATCGTCGGCGCGGCGCTGTTCGTCAACGGCCTCTCGCGCTACCTGACCGATCAAGGGATGTCGCTGCGCACCAACGAGCTGGTCGATTCGCTGGTCGCCGAGTTCTTCTCGCCGGTCTATCTCTCGTACGTCTTCATGGCGATCGGCGCGCTGCTCGCTGCGTTCGGCATCTGGCGCTGGCTGACCGCCATCGTCAGCGCGGTGACGCCGCAAGGCTCGAATCGCCTGCTCGACGCGGTCATGCAGCGGCGGCTGGAGCAGGGCTATCGCATCGTCGTCGTCGGCGGCGGGACCGGTCTCTCGACGATGCTGCGCGGCCTCAAGAAGACCACCACCAACCTGACCGCAGTCGTCACCGTCACCGATGACGGCGGCTCGTCGGGACGGCTGCAAAAAGAACTGGGCGTCCTCCCGCCGGGCGACATTCGCAACTGTCTGGTCGCGCTCGCCGACGACGAGGCGTTGGTGACGGAGCTGTTCCGCTACCGCTTCTCCGAGGGCGAAGGCCTGAGCGGTCACTCGTTCGGAAATCTGTTCCTGGCCGCGATGACCGGCATCACCGGCAACTTCGATCAGGCGATCAAGGTGTCGAGTCGCGTCCTCAACGTCAAGGGCCGCGTCCTGCCCTCGACGCTCGCCAACGCGCGGCTGTGCGCCGAGCTGACCGACGGGACGATCATCGAGGGCGAATCGCACATTCCGAACTCCGGCGGCCACATCGCCCGCGTCTTCCTCGACCCGCCGTTCGTCAAGCCGCTCGAAGACGTCATCGCGGCGATCCGCGAAGCGGACGCCATCATCCTCGGCCCCGGCTCGCTCTACACTTCGATCATCCCGAACCTCTTGGTCGACCGGGTGGCGCGGGAGATCGAAGCGTCCAACGCGGTGCGGATCTACGTCTGCAACGTGATGACGCAGCCGGGTGAGACCGACGGCTATACGGCGTCCGACCACGTCCGCGCGCTGATGAACGGCGCCGACGCCAAGCTCTGCGACGTCGCGATCGTCAACGACGAGCTGCCGCGCAAACTGCGCGACGCGTACGCGGTCGAGGGACAGTTGCCGGTCGTGGTCGACGAGGACGCGCTGCGCGCGCTCGGCGTGCGGGTCGTGCGCGCCGGCGTCATCAGCGAGACGCAAACCGTGCGCCACGATCCCGACCGCCTCGCCGCGGTCGTCCTCTCCGTCGTCGACGACGCCGTCGCCACTCGCGCCTCGTATGTCCGTTTCCGCGCCGGTGGAAGTTCCGCGCCCGGGGCCGCCCCCGCCTAACGAATCGCGAACGTCAGCGAATACGGGACGTCGTGGTCGGCGTCGGGTTCGACCTGCATGAAGTAGCGGCCGGTCTTCGGCAGCGTGTAGGGCTCGCCGATGGTGATGTCACCGATCTGGCCGCCGCCGAACGCGAGTACCGCGATCCGAACCTGCCCCGGCGCATGCACGCCCGAGACCGTGAGCTGCTGGCCCTTGACGGCCGTGAACGCGTACTGATCGTACCACCCCGACGACGCCCTCCCGCGCAGGACTGCGGATGACGCGCCGGGCGCAAAATGAATGGGAAGGTCGTCGGCCTTCATCGCGCCGGTGTCACCGCGGACCCGCGCCGAACTGCCGTCGACGTATTGGCCTCCCCGATACACGGCCGTCGTCACGTCCGTGACCAGCGCGCTATCGTGGGCAGTAATCACGAGGTTGGGCAGCGGGACGGCCGGTTTCGTCGAGACGGTCAGTCCATACGTCGCGTAGAGCATCCTCGCCGGGCGCCCGAAGCGCACCACATAGTACGGACAGTTCTGTGCTCCGCAGATGCACGGATCGTCGACCGCCGCCAACACGACCTCGTCTCCCCCGATCGTCCCGAGGCGTTGGAACGACGCCTGCGCGACGGCGGCTCGTAGGTGCGCGTCGTCGCACCCCCCGGCGTCACCACTGCGCACGATGAGCGCCTGAAGCGCTGCGCGGCGTGCGTCGAGCGGCGACTCGGCCGCGAACAGCACGGAAAGCACCAACGGCGCCAGCATCCGCGATTACGCTCCCTCGAGGAGTGCGACGGTACGGGCCGCCGCTGCGCGGAGGTTCGGTACGGCCTCGTGCATCGCCCCGGTCAGGGTCGTCGGGCCGGGCAGAATCGGGACGCAGCGGACGCCGTGCGCGCGCAGGGCCGCTTCCACGTGGAGATCGACGCTGCCGCCGAAGGCAATCGTCGGGACGCCGGCGGTGCGCGCGAGCGCGGCGACGCCGGCGACGACCTTGCCGTGCAGCGTCTGCTCGTCGATGCGGCCTTCGCCGGTGAAGCAGTAATCCGCGCCGACCAGCGCCTGCGCAAGGCTGCGCACCTGGGCGACGAGCGCGACGCCGGATTCCAGGCGCGCGCCGCACGCACTGGCGAGCCCCCACCCCAGGCCCCCGGCCGCACCGGCGCCCGGCAGATCGCGCAGGTCGCGTCCGCTGGCAGCCGCCATCGCGTCGGCCAGCCGCGCCAACACGCCGTCGAGAAAGGCGACGTCGTCGGGGGTGGCGCCCTTCTGCGGGCCATAGATCGCCGCGGCGCCGTGCGGGCCGAGCAGCGGGTTGTCGACATCGCAGGCGATCGCGAGGTCGACCTCCGCGAGGCGCGGGTCGAGCCCGGTGAGATCGATCCGCGCGAGCGCGGTCATCGCTGCCGGGATAGCCTGCAGTTCGGCGCCGGCCGCGTCGAGGAACCGCACCCCGAGCGCAGCGAGTGCACCGACGCCGCCGTCGGTCGTCGCGCTGCCGCCCACGCCGAGCACGATCGTGCGCGCGCCGCCCTCGAGCGCGTCGCGCAGCAGTTCACCGGTGCCGCGCGTGCTGGCCCGGCGCGCATCGCGCTTGCGCCGCTGCAACCGGACGAGGCCCGACGCGGCGGCCATCTCCAGCACCGCCGTGCTGCCCTCGCGCGCGTAGGTGGCCTCCACCCACTCGCCCATCGGGCCGTGCGCGCGCACGCGCCGCGCGCTCGCGCCGCCGGCCAGGAAGGCGTCGACGGTCCCCTCGCCCCCGTCGGCCATCGGCACCAGCAGGCAGTCCGCATCCGGGACGACGTCGTGCACGCCGGCTGCGATCGCGGCGGCCACGGTGGCGGCATCGAGGCTCCCCTTGAATTTGTCGGGGGCGACGACGATCCGCACTACTGCTTGGTCAGTGGGACGTCGATCTCGATGGTCTGACCGGCGACGATGCTGCCGTTCGCGTCGGGGATCGCGCCGACCGTATATCCGGTCACGGGTCCGACGACCAGATCGTACTCGCCCAGCGGAATGTTCGGGATCTGGTAGTGCCCTTGCGCGTCGGTCGTCGCGGTGTCGAGCGTGTCGACCGTGACGACGACGCCGGCGACGCCTGCGTTGCTCGTGGCATCGTACACCCGGCCTTGAATCGTACCGTAGTTCTGCGTGGGGGAAAGGGGGGCATCGGGGCCACAGGCCGTCAATGCGGCGAGCAGGAGGACAGGGACGAGCGCACGGACGCGGGTCACGCGCGCGCCGTTCCGCTAGACGGCGACCGCGCCCTCTTCTTCGTCCTGCCGGTCGAGGTTGGCCGTCTTCTCCTCGAGCAGCCAGCGATTGGCTTCTTGCTGGCGCGCCTCAGGGACCCGAGCTTTCAGCCAAGCCAGGATTTCTTCGTCGGACTGGCAGGTCTCGAGCGCGGCGTCGAACATCCGCGCGGTGATCCCCCAGCGGTCGAAGACGCCGCGGTCCATCGGACACGGATAGATGTAATCGTGGATCGTCCCGTTCCGGGCGGCGCGTGCCTTGTCGAACACGCGCGCCAACCACAGGTACCCATCGACCGCATCGCGCCCGCGACGCGGAAACTCACCGCTGCGAAAATCGGTGGCCATGGTGTCTTCCTTCCCCGAACGCGACCCGGCTATCCCCCGCCAATCCCAATGACGCAGGCAGCGCCCGCGAAGTTGCGGAACGCCGCCGGGCTATGGCCATGACCGAACCCCGCCAGGCGACCGGGATGACGTACTACGAGAACGCGCTCGACGCCGTCGGCCGCACGCCGCTGATCCGCCTTCACCGTGTGATCGACGACGCGCGATGCCTCGTGCTCGCGAAGGTCGAATACGTGAACCCGGGCGGGTCGGTCAAGGATCGTCCTGCCGTCGCGATGATCGAGGACGCGGAGCGGCGCGGCATTCTCAAGGCCGGCGCGACGATCATCGAAGCGACCTCCGGCAACACCGGAACGGGCCTGGCGATGGCGGCGGCGATCCGCGGGTACCGCTGCATCCTGGTCATGCCGGACAAGATGTCGTCCGAGAAGATCGACCTGCTGCGCGCGTACGGCGCCGAGGTCGTGATCACGCCGACCAACGTCCCCAACGATTCACCCGAATCGTACTACGGCGTCGCCAACCGGCTGACGGCCGAGATCCCCGGTGCCATCCAACCCGACCAGTGGCACAACGCGATGAACCCGGGCGCGCACTACGTGACGACCGGCCCCGAGATCTGGGAGCAGACCGCCGGGAAGATCACCCACTTCGTGAGCGGGATGGGAACCGGCGGGACGATCTCCGGGACCGCTCGTTTTCTCAAGGAACAGAATCCCAAGCTGGTGGTGGTCGGCGCCGATCCGGAAGGCTCGATCTACAGCGGCGACACGCCCAAGTCGTACAAGGTCGAAGGGATCGGGATGAGCTACCTCCCGCAGACCGTCGACATGCGCGTCATCGACCAGATCCTGCGCGTGACCGACCGCGAGAGCTTCCTGATGGCGCGCCGTATCGCGCGCGAAGAAGGTTTGCTGGTCGGCGGCTCGTCCGGCACGGCGGCGGTGGCAGCCTCGCGCGTCGCCAAAGAGTTGCCGGCCGATGCCGTCATGGTCGTGATGATGCCGGACTCGGGCCGCGGCTACATGTCGAAGATCTTCAACGATGAGTGGATGCACGCCAACGGCTTCCTGGAGGACGAGCGCCGCAAGGACACCGTCGGCGACGTGCTGCGCACGAAGCAGCCACTTCCACCGCTCATCACCGTCACCGAGCAGCAGCCGGTGAAAGAAGCGCTCGACCTGCTGCGCAGCTACGAGATCTCGCAGATCCCGGTCGTGCGCGGCACCTCGGTCGTCGGATCGATCAACGACGTCGCCGTCATGCAGGCCGTCTTCGATCACAACGACATCGTCCACAAGCCGGTCGGCGACGTGATGGGGCGTCCGTTTCCGATGCTCGAGCACGACGTGGAGGTGGGTCGCGCCTACAAGCTGCTGACGATGGCCAACGCGGCGATCGTCGTCACCGACAACGGCAGGCCGGTCGGCGTACTCACCCGCCAGGACATCATCTCCTTCCTCTCCGCGCAGCAGAGCTGACCACATGGACTTCGCAACCCGCGCCATCCACGCCGGACAGGACGCCGATCCGGCCACCGGGGCGACCATCGTCCCGATCTACGCCACCTCGACCTACACGCTCGACGAAGTCGGTGTCACCAAAGGCTTCGACTACTCGCGCACCATCAACCCGACCCGCTTGGCGCTCGAGCGCCAACTGGCGGCGCTCGAAGGCGGCAAACACGGCTACGCCTTCGGCTCGGGGATGGCCGCGACGTCGGCCGTGATGAACCTGCTCTCCTCGGGTGACCACGTCGTCGTCGGCGACGACCTCTATGGTGGGACCTATCGCCTGTTCTCGAAGGTGCTGGTGCGCTACGGGCTCGAGTTCAGCTACGTCGACATGACCGACCTCGCCGCCGTACGCGCGGCGATCCGGCCCAATACCAAGCTGTTCTGGCTCGAGACGCCCACCAACCCGCTGCTCAAGCTGGTCGATATCGCAGCGATCGTCGCGCTCCGCCAGCCGGGCCAGGTCGTCGCCGTCGACAATACGTTTGCGTCGCCCTACTTTCAATCGCCGCTGGCACTGGGCGCCGACGTCGTCGTGCACTCGACGACCAAATACATCGGCGGCCACAGCGACGTAGTCGGCGGGGTCGCGATCACGAGCGACGACGCGCTCGCCGAAGTGATCAAGTTCCATCAGAACGCGGTCGGCGGCGTACCCGGTCCGTTCGATACGTTTCTGACCATGCGCGGAGCGAAGACGCTGGCCCTGCGCATGCGCGAGCACGAGCGCAACGCGATCGCGGTCGCCGCGTTCCTGAGCGAACGCGACGACGTCGCGACGGTGCTCTATCCCGGCTTGCCCTCGCATCCGCAGCACGAATTGGCCAAGCGCCAGATGCGCGGCTTCGGCGGCATGGTCTCGTTCACGCTGCGCGGTCCAGAATCGCGTGCGCTCGAGTTCGCCAAGCACACCCACCTGTTCTCGCTGGCCGAATCGCTCGGCGGCGTCGAGTCGCTGCTGTGCCACCCGGCCCGCATGACGCACGGCTCGATCCCCAAAGAAGAACGCGAGCGGCGCGGCGTCACCGACGGCCTCTTGCGGCTCTCGGTGGGCATCGAAGGCATCGACGACCTGATCGCCGATCTGCGCGTTGCCCTCGATGCAACCCGCGCGCTCGCCGAGGCACCGGTGAGGTGACCTGCGGTCGAGCGGGCCCGCCGCGGCTCGAACGACGTCACGAGGGTGCGCTGCGTGTACTCGTCATCGCCACCGGGAACAGCCCGCGCATGTCTGCACTCAACAACATCCACGTCGCGTGCTTGGCGACCGAAGGCTTCGAATGGGCCGAACTCGCCGAGCCCGTCCGCGCCCTGCGCGACGCAGGCGCCGTCGTCGACATCATCTCTCACGAGCGCGGCCCCGTGCAGGGATTCACCCACCACGATCGCGCCGAACGCCTCAGCGCCGACCTGACGTTCGCCGAAGCAAAGCCCGACCGCTACGACGCGCTGCTGCTTCCCGGCGGCGTGATCAACGCCGATACGATCCGCACCATCCCCGAGGCGCGCGCGTTCGTACGAGCCTTCGACCGCGCCCACAAGCCGATGGCCGTCATCTGTCACGCGCCGTGGCTGCTGATCAGCGCCGGCGTCGCGAAGGGCCGTACGCTGACCAGCTACTTCAGTATTCAGGACGACCTGCGCAACGCGGGCGCCGACTGGCTCGATCGCGAGGTCGTGATCGACGGCAACCTCGTCACCAGCCGCTCGCCCGACGACCTTCCCGCTTTCAACCGCGAGATGCTCGCCCTGTTCGCCCAGAGCAGGCAAGGGGTCCGCGTCTAGGGGCGCGATGCTCTCCGGACTTTCATCGGGTTCCTAGGAAAGGCCCGGATTCATACGCTATCCTCGGCCCATGAGACAGTTCTTCTCCACGCTCGCCGTGACGGTGGTGGCGGCGAGCGTTACCCTCGCCGGCTGCGGCTCGAACGCGCAAGCGCAGGACGCCGGTGGCGGTGGCGGCCAGCCAGGCGGTGGTCCCAATCCGGCCATGCGCCAGGCGATGGAAAAAGCGCGTACCGACGCGCAGACCTCGACGATGAGCGACCTCTCGGCCGATCACCGCGCGCAGATCCAGAAGATCATCGACGGCGTCAACAGCGGCAGCGACACCGACTTCGCCGGCGACGTCACCAAGATCGACGGCATCCTCTCACCCGATGAGTCGAAGGCCGTCCTCGGCGAACGCGACAAGATGGCCGCCGCCATGAAGGCTGCCTTCGCGCAAAGCGGGGGCGGCAACGGTGGTCCCGGCGCCGGGGGCGGCGGACGTCGCGGCGGCGGCGGGATGATGAAGTCCAACGATCCCGGCCGCTTCGTCCTCTACGTCAACCTCTCGCGCGAGCGCATGCGCGCAATCCGCCAAGCGATGCAACAGCGCAACGGCGGCGGCTCGCAGTAACCCTCAGCCGCGCTGGCCGTCAGGCGCGATCGAGCGCCTGGGCCAGGGCGGGGAGCGAAACCGCGTAGCGGTAGCCGACGTTGCGGTGGTCGTCGTCGAACTCTTCGTGCCGGACCTCGAGGCCCAGGTCGTTGCAGCGCTGCGCGAAGACGCGCGCGCCCACGAAGAGCCCGTACTCGTCGCGCGTTCCGCAGTCGAGATAGCACAGCCGCATCGCGGCCAGGGCCTCGCGCGCGCCGGCGATCCGCTCGACCGGGTCGAACGCCAACCAGCGCGCGAACACGTCCTCGCGCATCTGCCCGGTCTTGGCGTCGAACGGCAGGTCGATCGCCCACCGCTCGGCGGCCCGCGGCGAGTACGCCGCCGCCATGCCGAGCTGATTGATCAGCGCGAAGAACGGCGTCGACTTCTTGTTGCGCGCCTCGAACGCGTCGACGAACGCCGCGATCGAGCCGCCGTGCTGCTCGAGAACGATCATCGCCGTAGGAAACTCGATCGGGTAGCAATACGGGAAGTACGCGTCGCCGCTGTGTGAAGCGAAGGCACCGAACACGCCCGGATACGACAGGCTCAGGTGCAGGGCGGCGAAGCCGCCCGAGGACTTCCCGAACACCCCGCGACCGCCCGGCCCGGCGATGGTGCGGTAGCGTGCGTCGACGTAGCCGATCACGTCGCGCACGGTGTAGGTCGCGTAGTCGCCGTTGTGGATCGAGTCGACGTACTGCGAACCGCCCAAGCGCGTGAAGCCGTCGACGATCGCAACGATCGCCGGCGGCATCTTCCCGGCGACGATCAGACGATCGGCCCACTGCACGACGTTGGTCTCCCACGCACGCGTCCCGACCAACCCGGCGACGTTCCCCGTGTAGCCGTGCAGGCAATACAGGACCGGATACGTGCGCGAACCGCTCGGATCGTACCCGGGCGGCGTGTAGACCGCGAGCGGGCGTATCGACGGATCGCCGAGCGGATTATCGCGCAGCGCGGGACTATCGACCCGGTCGATACGGACCTGGCCCTGGAGATCGAGCAGCAGCGAGAGATCGTTCACGAGACGGCGAAGGGCGTTCGCATGAGGAATTGGGCGGGCCTGCGGCGCGCCGCGGCGCTCGGACTCGCCCTGCTGACCGCCGGCGCCTCCCCACCGGCCACGTTGCCCACCTTCGGCCACGCCGTTCTCGTCGAACGCGACGGCACGCCGCAGCTCGAGGTCGACGGGAAGCCGTTCTTCTTCTTCGGCGGCGCGTTCTTCTACGAGCGGCTGCCCGCCGACCAATGGCGCAGCGCGATGCTGGCGATGCGGGCGCTGGGTGCCAACACGCTCGACCTGTACGTGCCCTGGAACTGGCACGAGGTCGCCGACGGGACGTTCGACTTCGACGGCCACACCAACCCGCGCCGCAACCTGCGCGAAGTCTTGCGCCTCGGCCAGGAACTGGGCTTCCACTTCATCGTGCGGCCGGGGCCGGTGATCCGCAACGAGTGGCGCAACGGCGGCTATCCGGCGTGGTTGTTGCGGCGAGGGGAGTACGGGATGCCGTTGCACGACGTCCTCGAGGGCCGCTATCCGGCGACCGCCACGCTGCAGAACGCGCACAGCGACGAGGCGGCAGCGCAATGGCTCGCCAACGCGACCCATCGCCGCTACGCGGCGCGCTGGCTACGCACGGCGTTGCGCGAGTTCGCACCGGTCGCCGATCGCGTGCTCGCCGTCCAACTCGACGACGACCAAGGCGCCTACATCGACAACGACACCTATCCCGCACCGCATCTGCACGCATATCTCGGCTGGCTTCGCGATCAGGTCCGCAGCGTCGTCGGATCGCAAACGCCGCTCTTCATCAATACCTACGACATGAAAGTGCCGGCATCGTCACCGGTGTGGGCGATGGGCAACTGGTACCAGAGCGACGCCGAGCGGATCGGCACACACGACCGCATCGAGCTGGACTTCGCGACCGCGCTGCTGACGACGCAACCGCACGTGCCGACCGCGATCAGCGAGTTCCAGGCCGGCTGGCTGGCCGCGCCCGAAGATCCGCTCCCGCGGCCGGCCGATCCGTCGAACACGCGCCTCGCGCTCTACGAACTGCTCGCGTGGGGCGTCACCGGGGTGGTCGACTTTCCGTTGAACGATACGCTCGCACCGTTCGGTTGGGAAGCGCCGTTTGCGAACGCGCTCTACGCGTGGGACGCCGCGATCGCGTATCCGCCGCCGACGCTGGGCGCGCGTGCGATCCCGACGGCGCACTTCGGGGCGCTCGTGCGCGCGTACGGATCGCTGCTGGCCGGCGCACATCGCGTCACCGACGGCGCCATCGTGTGGCCGGCAGCATCCACGCCGGGACTGGCCGGTAACGACGCTATCGCGAGCGCCGCGGCTGCGACCGAGCACGCGCTCGAGGCGTGCCGTGCCGCGGCCCTTGCCTGCGCGCTGCTCGACCCGCACGCAGTCGCGCCGCGCACCGCGGGCGCACCCTGGCTGGTCGTCCCGCCCGGTACGCCGCTCGATGCCCTCGCCCGGACCTGGTTGCGCGCCTACGTGGCGCAGGGCGGCCGCATCGTGGCCTCCGTACCCGTCGCGCCGATCCCGAACCTGGGCGACGTGACCCTGGCGCGGCTGGTCGGCCCGAACGGGTCGTTCACCGTCGCCGTCAATTGGGGCGACGCCGCCGTGCAGGTTCGCGACGCTGCGACCGGCGCGATCATCGCGCTCGGACCGCGCGACGGCACGCTCGTCGTCGATCGCGTGCCTCCCTCCGGACCGCACGCCGGGGTGACGCTCCCCTCGCCGGTACCGACGTCCCCCCCGCCGGCGCCCACGCGCGACGCGGTCGCGCTTTCGCCGCACGCGATCGTCCCGCTCGCCGGCATGCACAGCGTGCCGCCTGCAGAAGCGCGGGCGTGGACGAGCGACGTCTTCGCCGACGGCGGCGCGGACGTCGTACTGCAGAACGATCGCGTGCGCATGGTGCTCGTCCCCCAGGGCGGCGCGCGCAGCCCCGTCTTCGAGGACCTCGCAACCGACGCGAACGCGTTCGACGCGACCGGCGCACTGCGCGACGACGTCAGCGTGCCGCCGCCGCCGTCGAGCACCGACCGGATCGGCAAGTGGACGCGCTCGTATCCCGCCGGCACGTTCGATCGCGACGTCGAGGCGACCATCGCGCAGAGCGGCCCGCGCGCCGTCGTGACGACCGGGCTCGCAGCAACCGACCTCGTGAACGGATCGGCATGCTTCGCGCGCACGATCGCACTCGACCCACACGCACCGCGGGTCATCGTCGATCGCGACGATCGCTTTCCCCAGGCGCCGGACGAGCGCGGTGTCGTGCTCGATGCCCTCGCCGGCCGCGCGGCGTTCGACGGCGATGCCCTCCTGGCCGCCGGTCTGGACGCACCGGTCGAGCTGCACCCGGAGCGCGGCGGCGTCGTGGTGCTCTCGGCCGATGGCCGCGAAGCGACCGCGGTCTCGTGGCCGCCCGCCGACGTCCTGGCCGCCCGCTGGGAACCCCACCGCTCCAACGGCACGTTACGATTGACGCTGGCGCCCGGAGCGACCCGCGTCACCTACGCGCTGCAAGCGTCGAGCAGCCAGGCGGACGCGGGGCGCTTCGGCGAAGCGGAGCGTGCCTGGGTGGCCGCGAATGCGCCTGCCGCGAGCATGGTACACGGGGAAGTGGCGAAACGGTATACGCAGTCGCCTCAAAAGCGACCGAGCGTGAGCTCATGTGGGTTCGAGTCCCACCTTCCCTAAATGATCAATCCCTCCGATTTTCAGCGCGAGTCCTACCGCATCGACGAGCAGATCTGGGACGCCATGGCGTTGCGCTCCGGCGAGCGCGTGCTGTTCCTGGGCCTGCCGAACGAGGGCGCCTGGCTCGCGCGGGCACTGCAGCTGGGCGTGAAAGCCGAGGCGCTCAGCGCGGACGACGAGATGCTCGCGCGCATCGAACGGCTCGGTGCCGAGCCGATTCGCGGCAGCGCGACGATGATTCCGGCGCCCGAAGGCACCTACGACGCGGCCGTCGCCATGCACTATCTGCACGAGATCGATCCTGGCTTCCACGGCCAGGTGATCGGGGAGATGGCGCGCGTTGCCAAGCGCGTCGTCGTCGTCGAGCCCTCGCCGCCAGCCGACCCGCTCGGCCGCCGCATCGCTTCACTGTACTCGCGCGCCAAGCGCGAAGCGGGCCAGTTCGAAGGCTATCAGCCGATCGACTATTGGCGCAAGCTGTTGGCGATCTCGAAGGGCGACGTCTGGCAGTCGCTGCTGACGTTCACCCGCGTTCCTCCCAAGCACGCCGTCGCGCAGACCGTCGACCTCGTCCTGGACGCGATGGCGATCGAGGAGATGCCTGAGAGCTACCTCGACGAGCTGCGCGAGCTCGCGGCCCGGCCCGACGCGCAGTTGCTGCCGCTCTCGCGGATCGTCCTGGTGGGCACCGGCGCCGGTATCACGCCGCCGCACGGCGCGAGCGAGCCCTTCCGGCCGGGGGTCGAGCTGGCGGCGCCGGCGATCGCGGCTGCCGAGCCCGCCCCCGCGCTGCCCAAGGCCAAGCCACCGACGCGTCCGCGGCCGGCGATCAAGCCGCCGCCGCCGAGCACGGTTCCCCCCGAGAGCTTCGGCTTTGCCGAAGAGGACGACGAGCCGGCTCCGCTGCCGGTCGCCACGGCCGCAAAGCCGGCCCCCGAACCCAAGCCCACCCCCAAGCCGACCGCGGCCAAGCCCGCACCGGCACCTCCGAAGGTGCCGCAGCCGCCCCCGGCAGCCCCGGCTGGGTCCCCGTTCGGCGCGCCGTTCGCGCTGCCGGACGACGCGGTGGACGACGACGTCCCCTTCGGCGGTGCCGCGCCGCCGAAGGACGGCTTCGGCTGGTCGTGGGAGCCACCCGAAGGTGGCGACGAGGGCTGACCCTAGAAGCGCCGAGCGCTGCGGAAGGCCACGACCTCGGCCCGGATCCGGCCGATGGTCGCGCTCCACTGCGGCGGGACGGGTCCGCGTCTGATCGTCGCCAGCGCGGTCTGCACGCGGGCGATCAGCGGATCGACGGCCGCGAGCGCGGCTTGCAGCCGCTCGGCATCGCGTTCGCCCTTGCGAAGCGCGGCCACGACCGGCAGAGCTTCGTAGGCGGAAAGGCGGCGAACGACGCGCGCGATCGCTCGCGCCACCAGCACGGCCTGCACGACGATGAGCAGGAACACCACCACGACCGCGGCCAGCAGCGCCCAGCGCACCGCCGCCTCGAGGGTCACGTCAGGCCGCGCTCGACTCGGACTTCTTCGACTCGCCGCCGCTCGGGGCGGGCGTGGATTCGGACGAGCCCGATCCCTTGCGCGAGTCGTTGATGTAGAACCCCGACCCCTTGAAGACGATTCCGGCGGGGTTGAAGACGCGGCCCAGCTCGCCGCCGCACGCCGGACACTTCCCGTCGTATGCCTCGCGGGCACCGTGGCGAACCTCGGTGACCTGGTGGCAGGCGCGACACTCGTAGTCGTACAGCGGCAAAGGGAAACTCCGGGACGGTGAAAGGGGGCTCCCCCCAAGTGTACCCAGTCTAGCAAACGTCGTCAACGACTGCTAAGGCTAGAAATCCACCAGAACGGCGTCGGGGGAGGTGTCGTACTCGCACAGGCCTTTGAAGTGGATCAGCGAGTCGTTGAGCGCGCCGTCGAGCTTCGGGCGCCGGGTCAGCCGGTCGATCAGGCGGCCGAGGAACCCGCCGTACGTTGGGTAGTCGAGCCGCACGACGACCTTCGAGCGTTCCGACTTCTGCTCGATCCGCACGTCGATCCGTCGGCGGACCGAGAACGCCCCGACCAGCGAGAGCTGATGTCCGGGCAGGAAGCGATCGACTTCGAACAGCTCCTCGTCCTCGCCCGGGAGGCTGGAGCGAATGGCGACCTCGCTGCCGAGTCCCAGCGGTTGCTGGGGATCGACGCGGCGCGCACTGCGCAGGAAAGACAACCAGACCGGCCACTTCTCGACCTCGCACACGAGGTCGAATGCGGTCCGCGCGGGCGAAGCGAGATCTTGTGCGCAATGAAGGGCCCGCGCTGACGGCCGGTCGTACGCAATCGACGACAGAGCCATCGCGAGTGCTTCGAGCGGGTTGGGGAGCTTCCTGCCGTCTACCACAAGATATTGTGCACTGTTTTCCACCGCGGTACAAGCGGTTGTGGAAAAGTCAGTGGACGGTGGGGAGTCCAACCGAGCCATCGCCGACCCCGCGTGCAAAGGCCACCAGGGTCGCGATGCCGGTCGGGATCGCGTCCTCGTCGAGCCGGAACTGCGGGCTGTGGCCGGGGTGGATCGAGCCGGCCCTCTCGTTGTAGATGCCCAGGCGCACCATCACCCCCGGGACGCGCTGCGCGAAGTAGGCGAAATCCTCGCCGCCCATCGTCGGCGGGGGCGCCGTCACGGGAATGGCGCTCGTCTCGCGCACGAAACGCGCGAAATTCGCCGCCAGCGCCGGCTCGTTGACGACCGGCGGATAGCCATAGAACATTTCGAGCAGCGCGCTCGCGCCGTAGGCCGCGGCGACGCCGTCGACGATGCGCCGCAGTCGCGCTTCGACGCCATCGCGGATGGCGGGATCTTGCGTGCGCACGGTGCCGGTCATCTTCACCCGATCGGCGATGACGTTGTTGCGGTAGCCGCCCTCGATGGTGCCGATGGTGACGACGATCGTCGCCAGCGGATCGGTCTCGCGGGCGGCGATGTTCTGCAGCGCGAGCACGGTCGCGGCCGCGCACGGAATTGCGTCGATCGACTTGTGTGGCGAAGCGCCGTGGCCACCTTTGCCGCGAATCGTAACGTGGAACTCG
>Ga0181531_10000664_pt1 | contig 22751 bp, 12 predicted proteins | sample PEATcosm2014_Bin_38_FD_119743 | JGI IMG/M metagenome (GOLD analysis project Ga0181531, IMG submission 119743) | Peatland microbial communities from MTU Mesocosm Facility, Houghton, MI, USA - PEATcosm2014_Bin11_10_metaG | ecosystem: Environmental > Terrestrial > Soil > Wetlands > Peat | place...
CTAAAAAATTCGTCGTGTAGGGCTTGTAAACGCTCGCGCAGATGCAGCACGGCGTAGCGTTTGCGCGCCAGCAAAGTATTCACATTCACGCCGGTTTCCTGCGCCAGCTCCGCGAAGCTGCGGCCCTCGATTTCGTGGGCCACGAAGACTTCACGCTGCTCGGCAGGCAGTTTCGCAAGCGCACCGCGCAATTCGTACAGCAAGGCGTCGCGCGCAAAAAGCGCTTCCGGGCCGGCATCAGGCGAAGGCAGCCAGTCCTCGATGCGCAGCAGCTCCCCTTCTTCATCCCTGGCTGCGGCGTCGCTCCAGTTCGCGGGGCGCTTCTTGCGAAAAAGGTCGGTGATTCGATTGCGCGCTACGCGAAACAGCCAGCCGGTCACATAATCGATGGGCATCAGCAAGCGGTTAGCCTCCACCAGTTCGGTGAAGACGTCCTGAAACAACTCTTCGACATCGGCGGGGTTAGCGACCCGCCTGCGAATAAAATTGCGCAGCCGCGACCCTTCCGTGGCCATGACCTCGGAGATTTTCTGGTCCTGCTCGATCATCGCGGCAGCGCTCACCGGCTCATCCATCCACTAAGCTAGACGAATCCCGACGCAAAATATTGTGCAGAATTTGTTGGCGTGGGCGGTGGACGGGTAAGAAGGGTTGCACCACGCCCACGGCACTGTCGGACCGGCTCGGTTATGATCCGTCCTGGAACCGTCTCATCCCGCCGTCTCATTTCATTCGAACGATGTACTTACAGATAAAATATCTTGACAACACCGAAGTCCCATGCTAGCGTGCCGTATGTTGGCAAGCTCCGCCCTTGCGCCTCGAACCCACCAACCATCCCCGGCACCCTCCTTCCGCTCGCCCCAACTCCACCCACCCTTCCCATCGCCCAGATTATTCGCATCCCGAATCGCCCCTGACACCCAAGTTCCGTTGCCGCAAAATCGCCCCTTTAGAATGATAACGATACGAATTGCTCCCCGCGTAACCCCTTTCCCCTCACAACGATATGAAATGCCCTACCGTGCACCCCAGCACCGCGCACTCCCCCTTGTTTTCAACGAGTTGCATTGCCTGCATTCATGCCCCTAACTGACCGTGTACGTCCGCCATTCTTTGTCGCCAGCTGCCGGAAGCGCTCATCCAAGGAGGCATTCGGGCCACGAATTTCCGAGGAAAGGTGAGAGCCATGAAAGATCTGACGAGAATAGCGAGACGACTGCTGAGAGCCGGACTGGGAATAGGTGTGTTGGCGGCGTTGGCCGTTGGCGGCGGGCTGCTTGCGAAGGGCTACGCACGTGCGGCAGCTCAGAACGATGCATCGCGCGTACATAACATTGTGCTGGTGCACGGCGCGTGGGCCGATGGCTCCGGCTGGCGCGGCGTCTACGACATTTTGGCGAAGGACGGTTACAACGTGACTATCGTGCAGGAGCCGGAGACCACCTTCGCCGACGACGTTGCCGCCACCAAGCGCATCCTCGCATTGCAGGATGGACCGACCATCCTGGTGGCCCACAGTTACGGCGGCGCGGTGATTACCGAAGCGGGCACCGTTCCCAATGTCGTCGGCCTCGTGTACATCGCGGCGCACATGCCGGACACCGGTGAGAACGAATCCGCCGACGGCAAGAAGTTTCCGAGCGACCTCGCGAAGTCCACGGCGATCAAAAAGACTCCCGACGGTTTCACCTATCTCGACGCGGCGCAATTCCACGAATTTTTCGCGGCCGATTTGCCGGATGCCGACGCCGCGTTTCTGGCTCGAGCGCAAGTGCTGAACTTCGGAGCGAATTTTAGCGGCGTCATCACCGACGCCGCGTGGCGCAAGAAACCAAGCTGGATGGCCGTCGCCGCGAAAGACCGCACCATCAACCCCGACCTCGAGCGCTGGTACGCCGCGCGCGCCAACAGCCACAAAGTGGAAATCGCGGGCGCCAGCCACTGCGTCTACATTTCGCATCCCAAGGAGGTCGCTGCGTTAATCGAAGACGCCGCCACGCACGCCAAGTAGCAGGAATTTGCGTGGCCGCGAGCCTGCACGCGTTTAAGTATTTTTCTGGAAGTTGGCTTTCTCCATGGCGCGGCGCACTTCGGGATTCTTCATAAAATATTCCCAGACGAAGCCGGTGCGCGCATTCTCCGCCATCAGGATGGTGATGCCGGCGTCGATGCCGATCACGTCGGGGCTGGCCCAGTTGGTAAGCGGGTTGAACGCGTCCACGAATCCGTAAGTGGCCCAGGCCACTTGCGAATATTTCTCACGAATGGTCTTGAGGACGCGCAGCGTTTCCTGCGGCAGAAAGGGCAGGGAACCGGCGGACGCGCAGGGCACCACACTGCCGTCCGGATGGCCGATGAGTGGCGGGCCGCCCCATCCGGTGTAGCCCTTTTGCGAATCGCTCGCGGTGATGCCCCAAAGGTCTTCGGTGTAGTCCGGGAATTGGTGCGACATCTCAATGCACCACAATTTGTGCACTTCCGTGGCGATGGCGGAGTTGGTGAAGTAGTCGGCGTACTTGTCGTGGCGCCCGCGAAAATCAAACCACGCGTGGGAGTACTGATGGGCGAAGAGCGGCGCATACGCGCCGATATAACGGATGCCGTTAAATTCAAAGTGCGGGCGAGCCCAGGCGTCCCAGGCGGAAGGGGGCAGCGGTTTGGTGTTGGACCCCATGCCTAAGAGACAGATCATCATGAACTCGGCGTAACTGTCCCAACGGGATTTGATGTAGCCCTGCTCGGGGCTCCAGCCTTTGGAGAGGGTGAGTTCGTCAGGTTTGCCGCCTTTGAGGAACCAGGTCCAGTCGATGCGGTCGTAGATGGCGTTGACGAGCTGGGTGATTTCGGGATGGGCGAAGTACGCGCGGCAGGTGAGCGCGCCGCAGAGGAAGATGGAAGTGTCGATGTTGGAGACTTCGCAATTGAAAGCGCGCTCGCCGGTGTCCATCTTCATGAAGTGGTAGAAAAATCCGTGCTCGTTGGGAAGCTTTTCGAGGGCGAAATGCAAGGTGGCAAGGACGCGCTGCAGGATGAAATCGCGCGGCTGCCAGTTGCGCTGCGCGGCGATGCACAGTGCGGTGAGGCCGAAGCCGGTGGCGGCGATGCTGGCCACGTTGCGGGCGTCCTGCTGGCGGGCGAGGCTGCGGTCTTTGACGAGGCCCACGGCGGGGTCCACGGAATCCCAGAAAAATTGGAAGGAGGTGCGCTGGATGTCTTCGAGGAAGGCGTCTTCTTGCGGAGAGAAGCGGTAGCGGGTGGCAGCGCTAGTGGAGGCAGCGGTCGCTGGGGCGGCGGGCGGCAGCGGCGGCAGTATGGGCGGACCTTGTCTTTGCGGAGCGGCACCGAGGGCGAGCAACGGATAGGGGAGAGAGAAGGCGGCAGCGGCGCCGAGGAGCTGGCGGAGCGCGGCGCGACGGGAAAAGACGGCCGGCGGGCGCGACAAAGCGTTTAGTAAATCGGTTTTCTTAGGCGTCATCAAGAGCTGGGGAACGCGGTTAGACTTGCCCCTTCGAGTGTAGGCAAAGGATGCGGGAAAGGGCAAGGAGTTTGCGGAGGGAGCGGAACCAGGGGAGCAAAAAGGGAAGCGGAGCGACGGCGGTGAGCGGCGTAAGTGGTGGCGAAGAAACGAGATGGGGCTGGGCGGAGGAGGTGGGCGGGAAGGCGGGAGCGGTAATGACGGGGGGCCATTTTATTTTGTGGGATAGAGAAGAATTCGGTACTTCATCGGCATCTCATTGCTACTGTAACTCGTATATGTTGGTGACTTAGGGGCGGTTAGCCATTCTGCCGAAACTGGCGCCGCATGGAGTACCCAGATTGTTGGGGCTGCAGGAAGGATTCGGGTCGCAGGAACCTTCTGGGCGATCCGGGGTTTGCACTTCGTAGCAGCGAGAGGATTCGCAGGACGAAAATGGCCACCTACCGGCACCAGCTTGGGCAGCATGAACGACGCCGGCTTGCGCGTGTCGCGCCGGAGTTGCTGACGTATGCCTCGTTTGGCGGCAGCAACGGCGGGATGGTGCTGGATGTGAGCGAGCGAGGGCTGGCGGTGGTGACGGCGCTGGCGGTGCCGCCCGCATCGGTGTTGCAACTCTCGATCGCCGCCGATGCGACGCATGACGCAATGGAAGTGACCGGGCGGGTGACGTGGATCTCCGAATCCCGGCGACGTTTGGGAATTGAGCTGATTGAGGTTGCTGGCGATGCGCGGAGCGCCTGGGAATTATGGACGGCGGCATTGCTGGCGCAGCGCGGAGCGGGGGACGGTAATGAAGGGTCGGAAGCTACGGCCAAGCCCGCAGTTCCCGCAGCGATTAAAGCACCAGCTTTACCGGTTCCAGTGGCGATGCTGGCGCCGACGCTGCTTCCGCACGCGGTTCCCGACGCCGGGCGGTGGGCGCTGGTTGGGACAGAGAACGCGGCTCGATCCGAGCAGGTGGCGGCCCGTGCGGCGACGGTGGCGATGAGTGCGGGAAGCGCACCGGCTACGCGAACGCCGGCGGAGAGCGTGCCGAAGAGATCGTTGGAACTGGTCGCCGGGAAAGAGAGTGCGGTTAGCGGGAAGCCTGCGGAGGAAAGGGCATCACGGTTGGGAGCGGCCAACCGGGCTGGTTTGTTCAAACGCGACGTGTCCAAATCCGCTGCAACTGGACCCGATGCGCTCCGCGCTGACTTGTTCGACGCTGATTCAGCTCGCGTCAAGACGCGCGCTGGCGAGGTGGCTGGCCTAAAGACATCGCCGGTGGCTAGCCAAGCGGCAAATATGTTGCGCGAGGCGGGGAGTCCGCTGCCGTATGACCGTAAATGGTTGATTCTGGCGATCGCTGTGGTGGTGGCTGGGAGCTTTGGACTGGGAACGTTTATTGGGCGGAGCGTCCTGGGAAGGACGGGACAACCGATCAATAGGCGTTCGGCGACGACGCCACCCAGCGTCGCGCTGCGGAGCGGTGGCACATCCGGGGCGGCGGAAAAGACGACTCCGCGGGATGCGGCCACGAGCCGCGATGCGGTTTCCGTGGCAATAAGCGCAAGGCCTGCAGCGAGTTCGGACTCGACAATCTCTGATGCGAAGGGCGTTGATACGACGGGCGCTGATGCTAAACCGGTTGATGCGACACACGTTCGGGAGGCGGGCAGGGAATCGGGTAAGGGACTGGGCGCCGCTCGTAGCTCTGACTCTAATAAGGACGTAGCCGCCACGGCGGCAGCGGTGGCGTCGGGAGCCGCGGGGGTGGAATTGCAAGTCACGCCGAAAGAGGGCGACGAGCCGCTGCGGATCGCGCTGCCTGCGGAAGTATTGATGAGTACGCCGTCGATGGAAATGGCGCTGCGGCGGTCGGCGTTGGTGCCGGGGGCGAAAGCTGGGCCGCACCACAAAATACGCGAGGAACGGTTGGTGTTTGGTTCGCTGCTGGAGCGGGTTACGCCGCAGCCAAGGCCGGAGGCGCTGGCCGCCGCGGGTACGCCGGGGAGTGAGCAGGTGGTAAGCGTGCGGGTCACGATTGAGGGCGACGGACACGTATCGTACGTGGATCCGATCATCGGGCCGATGATGCTGATGCCGAGCGTGATGGAGGCGGTGCGCGAGTGGAAGTTCGGGGCGAGCACGCTGGGCAAGGATGCGATACAAACGGAAGCGGATTTGACGATTAAATTCCATCCTAAGCGGTAAGCAGATTCCATCCTGGAACGTGGGCAGCAGGGCGAACGGGCGGAGGGGAGAGTTCGCAAAGCATTGGGATTTTGCACGGCCGTAGTGTGCAAAACATTTTCCTATGCCTCCTTGAGGGATGGCATCCACGCAATAAAATCAACAACTTAACGGGTGTTTCGCAGTGGTACGGGAAATGCTGTATACCGGGCAACGCAGACTGTGTAGCGGTTGGTGTATTGCGGGAATTTGTGTCTTGCGACGGTGAGTTTGGGGCAAGGCAGAATGAACGCGGCGCTCACGGCGAAAGAAGTGGGAGCAATTTGAATTTCACTTCCAGAGTACGAGTTCTCTTTTCAATGGCGGGCATGTCCCCTGCCGATACGACAAATCAAGGTGCGATCCCTGTTCCGGATCGGTCCAACGTTCACGAAATAAAGGAGGCCAGCGTGAGAAACCTGGCATTTGCAGCAGGATTGGTTTTGGCGCTTAGCTTGGTTGCAGGGCCAGCGGTGCTGGCGGACTCTACAACTCTGCAAGCCGTCCAGATTGTCGCGACTGGACCTGGCGGGACACCGGGCAACATCGTCAATGACTCGGATCTAGCGTCGGATTCGGGCACCGGATATAGCTATGTGTCGAGCGGCTTCGACAGTGGCGGCGGCTTCGGCAGCAGCACCTACGGCAGCTATACGGTGACGCTGACGGCGGCGACGGCTGGGACGTATTTTGTGAGCGGCTTCTTCGATCCGCAACTGGCGGTGCCGTTCTACAACGAATATGCGCAGGTGAACGGGACGGATCCCTCGGGCCTTAGCTACGAGGCCGGCGACCCAAACTACTCGAACATCGCGACTGATGCGCTGAACAACACCCTTACCGACGAGAATGCTATCCCCTCCGGGACGAACAATTACCTTGACCCCTGCGCGACCACCTGCGTGGGGAGCAACGACGACGTTTCCCTGGCGATGGGCTTCAACGAAGTGTTGGCGGTCGGAGATACGGAGACGGTGACGTTCACGATTTCCGCGACGCCGCCGACAGGCTTCAACCTCGAACAAGTGCATCCGGCCGATGGCTTTAACAGCGAAGCCACGATTGCCTACTTTTCCGCGACGGAATCGGTCGTAGCGCCTGGGTGCACGGTGAACTGCGGGCCGCCGCCGCCACCGCCGCCGCCCGGCGTGCCGGAACCCGGTTCGCTGGTGCTGCTGGGAACCGCCTTGTGCGGTCTAGCGGTTAGCGCAAAAAAGCTAACCAATTAAGAGAGCTCTGCTCGCGGAGCCACGGCTTGGCGGGGAAGTGCTCACGCACTTCCCCGAACAGAAATCGTGTAATGGTAGGACCGCTCCCACGGAAAGTGGCGAGCGCTGGAGGGGGAGAATGAAATTAATTTTGAGCAAGCGCACGTGGTGCATTTTGGCCGTAGCAGCACTCTTCCTGGCTCTGCCGCACTCGCTGCCGGCTGCCAGCTTGACGGTGCTGGTGGTTCCTGTAGATCCTCTGAATCCGACATTCCCGCACACGGCCTATCCGACGACCAGCACGACGGAAGCTTCGATTGTGCTGGGCGCGACGGTGCCGAGCGCGGTGGGTTCGACTGATTCTTTCACGTATAGTTGGAATTTTGGCGACGGCACATCGCAGGCCGCCGCTGCGGTGACCAACCCGTATGATATTTCCGCGATACACGCGTACCCGGCGTCGGCCGCAACGGGGACCGCGTGGACGGCGGTGGTAACGGTCAAGGACACGACGACCAACACAACGGGCACGGCGAACTACTACGTCATTCAGGAAGCCAACAACCTCAATTCGCGAGTAAACGTAGCGATCGATTGGGGCCTGTGGTACATGCACGGGACGATGTGGCGTAACACGACCACGGCCTACGGCGGTACGATCAATTGGGGCGGATGGGATACGCAGAACTATAGCTGCAACAACCCCAATAATGACCTTTACGGCCCCTATGACTGCAACTACTGGGGCTCGCTGAACGCCGAGAACGTGCAAGCCTTCGAGGTGAGCGGGCACTTGGGGAATGGTCCTGCAACGGATCCCTATACGGACGACGTCGCGCGCGGATTGGCACGCATGACCTCTTTTCTAGCCGTGCAAGCCAATTCCACGGACACGTTTACGTATAATCCGGCGACATCTAGCTATACCTGCGCGGATGGCAGCGTGCCGCAGACGACCGATGCGGGCGCATGCACGGGGCACGGGGGACAGCACCAATACAATCCCAGCGCGACTTCCTGCACCTCGCCGCCATGCACGTTTACCTATGACGGCAACAAGAACGGTCAGATGATTTACAGCGCCGACGGGTCCAACGAACCGATCTACACCACGTCGCCGTTCCTGGATGCCTTGGTGGCCAGCGGCACGCCCAGCGCGACGGCGCAAACCGGTCCGACCGGGGTGATTGGCCAGACGTATCAAAATATCGTGCAAGACATCCTTGACTACTATGGCTATGCGCAGTACGGCGGGGATTGCGACGTCAGCACCGGATTTTACCGAGGGTACGCTGGCAGTTGCGGCGGCGGAGCATGGCTGTACGATCCGCAAGAGGGAGACGATGACTCCACTTCGCAGTGGGCGGCCATCGGGTTCATCTCCGGATCGCGCGGATTCGGACTAACCGTGCCACCGTCGGTGAAGGACTTCAACAATGTGTGGGTCACCAACGCCCAGGACGTAACCGATGCGGCTCCTACCGGTGGCGATCCTTTCAATATGAATGACAACGCTGGCGCGTATGGCTATCGGGGATCATTTGCCTATTCGAACGAATGGGGACCGTTCGCCGTAACACCTTCGGGCATGGTGCAGATGTCCTTGGACGGGATTGGGCGCACGACCAACACCGCGTTTGGCGACGCCAGCACGGCTTTCGACCAACGCTGGAACAACACCGAAACGTTCTACGCAGATAACTTCTGTAACACAAACAACACGTATGGCAACGGTGGATCATCGAATGCGTATGTCGCGCCGCGATCCTACGTTTATGGTATGTACTCTTTCACTAAATCCATGTTGCTCCACGATCCGTCGGGAACGCTCACCCCGATTCAATTCCTGAGGACGCAAACACCTGGCGTATTCCCAGGGAACTCCACGACCAATCCACCGGCTCCGAAGAACACGATCGACTGGTACGCGGCAGTTTCGCCAGCGAACGGGGGAACCGATCCGTGCGACGGAGTAGCGCAGACCTTGGTCGACTACCAACAAAATCCGGCTTACGGTGCTGCTGATGGTCACTGGTGGAGCTACGATTACAACGGCGACCAATACTATTACGAGACAGCGTGGGCGATCATCATGCTCCGCAAGACCGTCTTCGTAACCTGCATCACCAACCTGCAAGGCCGTGGAACGCCGAAGGGCCTGTCTGCCGCTCGCATCGACCTGACGTGGGCCGGTCAGACGAACGCCACCTCTTACAACGTCCTCCGCAGCTCGACGAACGGTGGTCCCTATGTGCAGATCGGGACTTCGACGGGGACGGCCTACTCAGACCGGACCGGTCTGCTCAACGGAGACACGTACTACTATGTCGTTCAGCCAGTAAACGGTTCGACTGAAATCTGCCAGTCGAACCAGGCGACGGTGACTGTACCGTAAATCATCCGGGCCCGTAACCCCGGAACAGCAGGACAGAAACCCCAGGGCCCTCGGATAGCGAAGGTTGCGAGCCGAGGGCCCCTTTTTTCGCTCATAGAATGCGCGGAATTACGTTATCGTAGCGCATCAAGAATGGTCGGTTGGAACGCGGTACCCTTGGAGGCCACGTTGTTCAAGCGCTCTTTGCAAGTTTGCTTTCTGTTGTCGTTGAGTTTTACCGCGGCTATTCTCCTGCGTGCACAAAATGCGCCGGCGAGGTCGGCGGAGGTATCGCAGCCAAAAGAACCGGTACTGGTGTATTTGAACGCGCACATCACGGATCACGTGAACATCGAAATGAGCGAAGACCGGCTGCGGCGATTGTTGCCGGAGATTGAGAAGCTGCGGCAGCAGCAGCCGGGCGCGCATGTAACGGCGGTGGTGTTTTTCTCGGGAGCCTCGAGCGATGCGCTGGCGCAGCGCAACAGCCAGACGCATATCGTGGATTTCGTTAAGGACTATATCCAGCGTGGAATCATCGAGGCGGGTTACGACGGAGACGATGAGCCGACGTATAAAACTCGACCGAGAGTGGATTTTCGCGCGGCGAGCAGCGTGGAAGACCGCTGGAAAGTCCGGGAACACGCGGCCGAAGCCCTGTTGACGGAAGCGCGCGATCCGCTGACGGGCACTCCGGAAGCGGGGAAGAGCGGCGGCCTGAAGAGAATGCAAGAAGTTTTTGGCGAGGCGGCTTGCATCGCGGGCATCGCTCCAACGCTGGATTTGGCGCCTGACGCAGTATTGACGCGCTCCAACCGCCCGAAGCCCGCAAAGCACCCGTTGCCGACACTGGTGCCGGAGCTAGGAGGGGACTCCGAGACGGTGGAGGTGATTCGGAGCATGAACACCGGAGCCGTAATGTTAGGATTGCCGGAAGATAATCCGGCAATGCTGCCTGGCTTCGGCGGCTCGCTGCAGGTGTTTGGTCAGATCGTGAGCCCGATTCCGGGCTCCGCGCCGGAGATTTATTGGCAGGATAATGTGTTGCGCACTTCAGAGGCCAGCAATCCCTCCGAGGAATATGAAGAGCAGCAGAAAGGGTATAGTGGGCTCGATGACATCAAGGACGACTTCAAGAAGCTCGACCGGAAAAAGATGCACGTAGTGCACGTGGATGTAGCGGATGAGCGTTACTACCTGCAGCCGGCGCTGACCAAGGATGAAAAATATCCGCTGGTGTACGCGTTCGGACATCCAGACAGCCCGAAGCTTCCGCCTGATGCGGTGGTCGGTAAGGTGGAGGTGGACAAGTGGTTTACCAAGGAGGTCGCGGCACTGGAGTGGATCACCACGGAATTTTTTCCTGCAAATCCGGGCAGCGAGTTTGTCTCCAATGCCGACTTGAGGAAAATGACGGAGCCGAGCACCGGGTTCAGCGTGCCGACCGACGCGTTGCGCAAGGAAATGAACGACTTGTTGAGCAAGTGGGGCAACAACACCTTCCTTCCCGAGTTTGTAGAGGTGGCGGGGCGCTATCTATCGCTCGCGGATCTATTTCAAGTATTAACCGATGCCTTGGCCGAGCAAGACCGCACAGGAAAGCTCCCGGAAGCGGTGCAGGTGGTCCCGGTGTTTGGACCGAACTACACGATTACCGGGCATGGGCCGAACGAGGGAGAGGTTACGGTGGCGGCGGTAGCGCATTATTGCGCGGAACTCTCCAAGACGTTGCATGACACCAGCCCGGCGGCGATGCCGAAAAACATGATCCCGAACGAGGTCAAGATTGACGGCCGCGCCATGAATGCCGCGCAACTGCTGCGAGTCATGGCGAAGGCTATCGTGGCCGCGACGCCGGACACGAAAATACCGGTAAAAATGACGTATATGGCGCCTGGGCAGGCGCAGGTGGTGCCGAAGACGCGGGCGATGACGGAAATCGGGGCGATGTGGACGGTGAAGCCAGCGCCGCTGACGAATACCGCAGTGGCGTCGAAGTAGCAGGGTTTCGTTGCGAGAAGAAGACTACCTACTCTAATGGGGTCCTGCGGGGCCCTGCATGTTTGCCCGCGAGGACTTGGCGATTTGCGCGCGCTGCGTGGCAATGTCGGCGAGAAGTCGTGCTTTGGTCAAGAAGCGGAAAGGAATTGCCCACTGTTGGCTCAGGAGTCCGCTAAATCGGTATAAGTTGTTTATTTTCTTTACGTTGATTGATGGCAGGTTGGCGACAGGATTGCAGCATGAGGCGGCAAAGGCGGGTCGGTTTTTGCCGGATTTCCTGGTGGTCAAGGTGTGAGCGTATGGTAGCCCGCTTGGCCCGTGAAATACGTAACGTTGCGTTACCGAGTGCCTGCCGTGACAGCTCTGCCGGAGAACGGCGGGAACCCCCACAAAGCTGTCGTCGAGGCGTAGTCGAACCCTAGTGTGAAAGGCCCCGATGTCTACCCTTAGTGTTGAAAGCATTTTTGCGTCGCGCCGGCGTTGGTCTGGCTCCCGCTGGTTGCGTGTATCGCTGTTCGTGATCCTTGGCTTGTCGCTTCTTGTGGCGCCAGCCTTTGCCCAGGTGAATTCCAGTTCGCTGCTCGGGTACGTTTTTGACCCGAGCGGGGCGGCGATTCCCAACGCGGAAGTTACCGTTTCGGACCCGCGCCACGGGTTGTTGCGTCACACTACGACGGATGCGGCCGGGGCGTACCTGGTGTCGGGGTTGCCGCCGGCGGTGTACACGGTGAGCGCGGTGGCGCCGAGCTTTGCCGAGGTGACGCAGGAAAACGTGCGGTTGGAGGTGGAAACGGAGCTGCGCACGGACTTTCACCTGGCGATTGCGGGGGTGAAGCGGTCGATCGAGGTGCAGGCGGTGGCCAACCCGCTGCAGACGGAATCGGCGGAACTTGGGGAAGTGATTAACCAGACAGAGATCGAGGATCTGCCGCTGAACCGGAGGGATTTTTTGTTTTTGGCGCTGCTGGTGCCTGGGGTGATGCCGCCGGTGCAAGGCTCGGAGCTTTCGACGCGCGGGTCGTTTTCGATGCATGCCGGGGGTGGGCGCGAAGAGTTTAATAATTTTTTGCTGGATGGCGTGGACAACAACGATCCGTACGTGAATCGCTATGGCGTGGAACCGCCGGTGGACAGCATCCAGGAATTCAAGGTAACGACCAACGATTACAGCGCCGAATATGGGCGCAGCGCCGCGGGGCAGGTGAACGTGATTACGCGGCAGGGCAACGACGGCTATCACGGTTCGGTGTACGACTATTTCCGCAACGGCTCGCTGGATGCGGACAACTTTTTCGATACGAGCGGCGCGTTGCCGCTGCACCGGAACCAGTTCGGCTTCAGTGTTGGCGGGCCGATTGTTAAGCAGAAAACGTTTTTCTTCGGCTCGACGGACTTTTACCGCAACCGGGAGGGCTTCAGCCAGATCACGGAAGTACCCACGCTGACGCAGCGCGCGGGCGACGGCATCGTGCCCACGGCACAGATTCCCGCATTGGTGCAGGATGTGTTGAATCTGTATCCGCTGCCGAACTACACCGGCGCGAATGGCAACTATTTTGGCAATGCGGTGGGAACGGAAAATACCGAGCAGGGCAGCTACCGCGTGGACCATCATCTTTCGTCGACGGATGTGCTGACGTTCCGTTACAGCTTCGCGGATGTAAATTTGTTTGAGCCGTATCTGGAGGGCTCGACGGTCACGGTGCCGGGTTATGGCGATTACCTGAAGGACCATATCCAAAATTTTTCCGCGCAATATGCCAAGGTGCTGAACTCGCGCGCCACGAACAGCTTGCGTATCGGCTATGGGCGTTTTTCGCGCGATTTGCTGCCGCAGAATTACAACGTTAATGTCGGCGCGCTATGGGGTGTGAGCTGGCTGAACGTGCCTACGGCGGCGCAGGGTTACCCGAACATCAGCGTGGGCGGATTTTCTTCTGTAGGCGATACTTCGACTCTGCCGATTCTACGGCACACCAATACGTATGAAATCGGCGACAGCGTCACCCTGGAGCGCGGCGTGCACGTCTTCAAATTTGGCGTGGACATCCGCAAGCTGCAGTTGAACAGCGTTCTGGACCTGTTCAACCGCGGCTCCTTGAGCTTCACGGGCGCCATCACGGGCAGTGGCATCGACGACTTGCTGTTCGACGCACCCACCTATAGCATTCAATCGCAGGCCAATAACCCCATTCATTTGCGCTCACAGGCTTACGACGGTTACGTCGAGGACGACTGGCGTATTTTCCGCAATCTCACGCTGAATCTCGGTGTCCGCTACGAATACAACACGCCCGCGGTGGACCCCGCGAACGGAATGTCCGACCTTGATTTCCAGACTGGGCAAGTTGTTCCGGTCGGGTCCGACGGCATCACCCGGTCCGGCATCCATCCGGACTACAACAATTTTGCGCCGCGACTGGGCGTCGCCTGGAGCCCGGCGCAGAACTGGGTCATCCGTTCGGGCTACGGAATCTTCTACGACTCCGGCATGTTTGTGGTGCCGTCGTCGTTGTACTTCAATCCGCCGGAATTCAACTTGGCGCTTTATTTCCAGAATCCGGTTCTGCCAATCTCGCTCGAAAATCCGTTTCCTACCGCCGTGGGATATATTCCACCGCCCACGCTGTCCATTCTGAACTCCGATATGGTGACGCCGTACATCCAGCAATGGAATCTTACGGTGGAGCGCAGCTTCGGCAATTGGGGAACGCTAACCACGGCCTACGCCGGTTCCAAGGGCAGCAAGTTGGTTCGCGCCTATGACCTCAACCAGCCTACGCTCGATCCCAATGGCAACCAGAATAATGTGCAGACCCGCCGCCCATACCCCGCGTACGACAGCATTTTCGACGTCGAGAGCGGCGCCAATTCCAGTTTCAATTCGCTGCAGGTCAGCTACCTGAAGCGCATGAGCTCGCATTTTTCGATGCGACTGGCGTACACCTACTCGCATTCAATTGACGATCAGTCGGCCTTCCTGGGCATCGGGGTGGACCCCAATTTCCCGCAGAACAGCCACGATTTCGCTGCTGAACGAGCGGATTCCAGCTTCGATATGCGCCACCGTTTCGTGGCCGCGTATGTCGTCGATCTGCCGCAGGGCAACCTCTTTACCCGCAACACGGAAATTCGCGGCATCATCACCGCGCAAACCGGTCAACCCTTTACGCCGCAGCTGGATTTTGACAACAGCAACACGGGCAACGCCGGAACCGCCAACGAAGCGGGCACCGACCGCCCTGACGTGGTTGGTAGTTGGACCACCGGTTCCTGCCCCAATCCCAGCGGCGGCGCGCCTTTCCCGGTGGGCACGCCTAATTGCTGGTTCAACACTTCGGCCTTCGTGGTCGGTGCGCCGAACACCTACGGCAACGCCGGCCGAAATATCATCCGCGGGCCGGGATACGGCTCCGTCGACCTTTCGGCACTGCGCAACTTCAATTTGACCGAACACTTGCACATGGCTTTTGAAGCGCAGGCTTTCAACCTGTTCAATCGCGCCAATTTCATGCAGCCGGATAACGTCCTGGAAGACGCCACCTTCGGCAAAATTGGTCAGGCTATGGCGCCCAGACAGATTCAGTTGGCTTTGCGGTTCAGTTTTTAGAAACGTAAGAGGGGGAAACACCGGTATGCGTCGCGCACTCAGTACTGCGGTGTTAGCTCTATTTGCTGCGGTATCGGTATGGGCCGGTGTCGGCGCCAGCATCTCCGGCACGGTGCTGGACGCGCAAGGCGCGGTCGTCGCGAACGCAACGGTTACGCTAGTCAACCCAGCGACCAACGTACGGCAAACCATCATCACGGACGACCGGGGGATTTATTCCTTCCGTGGACTAGGCGTCGGAACCTACGAGGTGGAGGTATTGGCCGCGGGCTTCAAGCCCTACCGCCGGACGGCCATTCGCGTGAACGCAAATGACGCGCTGATTGTGGACGTCGCCCTGGTCGTCGGCAGCCAGGCAGACACTGTCACCGTGCGCCAGACGGCGGTCACGGTAGACACGGCCAGCACACAGCTTGGCGAAGTCATCACCGGAACCACGGTCGATGCCGTGCCCCTCAACGGGCGCAGTTTCACCGATTTGCTTGCGTTGCAGCCCGGAGTCGCGCCGGAAACCACGATTACCGGCACTTCGGTGCAGGCCGCGGGCGCCAGCACCATTAATCCTTCCGGATATCTGAATCCCGGCACCATCTCTATCAATGGGCAGCGAGAATATGCCAACGGTTTCTCCGTCAACGATGCAGACGTGGTGGAGCGTTTTACCATGGGCGCCGCGGTCATTCCGAACCTCGACTCCATCTCTGAATTCCGCGTTCTCACTGGGAATTTCAACGCCGAGTACGGCAACTATAGCGGCGGCCGCATCAACGTCGTCACCAAGTCCGGCGCGAATGAATTTCACGGCAGCGCTTTCGAGTTTCTGCGCAACACCGACTTCGACGCCAAGAATTTCTTCTCTTCCGACCGTGGCGCCTTCCAGCAGAATCAATACGGCGGCACCTTCGGCGGCCCGGTCATCAAAGACAAAATTTTCTTTTACGTGGACTACCAGGGCACCAGTCTCAAGCAGGGCGTGGATACCGGCAACATCGCCGTGCCCACGGCGCTGGATCGCACCGGCAATCTCAGCGACCTAGCCAACTCCTTCGTAACCACGGATGCGTTAGGCAACGTCGTTCCCACCAGCGTTAGCGGCCAGAATTTCGCGAACATTCTCGCGCAGCGGCTCGGCTACGCCGTCAACGCGGGCGAGCCGTACTACACCCCGGCGTGCAACACTACCATTGCCACCAGCCCAACGGGGTGCGTTTTCCCGGGCGCGATCATCCCGAAGAACGCCTGGTCCCTGCCCGCACAAAACTTATTGCAGTACATTCCGTCGCCTAACGTAGGCAACGACACCTTTGAAACCTCGGCAGAGGATCTTTTGCTACACGACAAGAAAGGCTCCATCCGCCTCGACGGCAACACGCGTTTCGGCATGCTCTCGAGCTACTACTTCCTCGACGATTACGCGCTTAATAATCCCTATCCCACGCAGCAGGGCGGCGCGAACGTTCCTGGCTTTAACGCCATGAACATCGGTCGCTCACAGTTGCTCACGCTGGGCGCCACCAAGACCTTGGACTCGCGCAGCGTGAACGAATTTCACTTCTCCTTCGTGCGCGACGTCAACATCCTTGGCTCGCCCGCGGGGGGCGTGGGCACTTCGCTGGCCGATCAGGGCTTCGTCACGCCCGGCGGCACGCAGAGTATCGTCGCCAATCGCCCGCAGTATCAGGGCATCGAGAACACCATCTTCAACAGCTACACCATCGGTGTGGACATCACCGGACTCAACCAGTACGACAACACCTGGGAATTCCGCGACAATTATTCCCGCGTCATCGGCACGCACACCGTCAAGCTCGGCGGCGAATACCTCTATAGCCAGGTAAACGCTTATCCCGACGTGCAGTCCAACGGCACCTTCACCTTCGCCGGCACCGAGACGGGCAGCGACTTCGCCGACTTCCTGTTGGGCATCCCCAGCCGCTTCACGCAGGGCGACGCGCAAGCCTTCTACATGCGCAACAAATACGGCGCGCTCTTTGCGGAAGATAGCTGGCGCGTTACGCGGCGCATCACGCTGAACTACGGCTTGCGCTGGGACGTCATCCAGCCGTGGTACGAGAAATACAACCAGATCCAGACCATTGTCCCGGGCGAACAATCGGTCGTTTTCCCCGGCGCGCCTGAGGGCCTGGTTTTCCCGACGGATCCTGGCGTAGCCCGCAGCCTCGCGCCCACCCGCTGGAACAATTTCTCGCCGCGCCTCGGCATTGCCTATGCTCCCGGTTACCATGAGGGTTTGCTGGGCAAAATTCTTGGCGGCCCCGACAAGACCAGCATCCGCGCCGGCTTCGGACGCTTCTTCTCCGCGGTCGAAGGATTCACCGCAGGCGTAATGGCCGGCGATGCACCCTACGGCCAGACCTACACCAGCCCCGGCTCGCCGCTCTTCAACGATCCGTACATCACCGCGGCCAACGGCTTCGACAACGGCCAGCGCTTCCCGCTGCAATATCCGCCGCTCAACGCCACCGCCAGCAACCCCAACAACAGCGTGAACTGGTCAAACTATCTGCCGATCAACGGCCTCCCCGGCTATCAGCCCTCCAACGTCAGCCCGTACACCGAACAATACTCGCTCTCGATCCAGCGGCAGTTTGGCAGCGACTCGCTGTTCACCATCGCCTACGTCGGCAGCCAGGCGCACCACCTGATCGTTCTGCAGGAAGCTAACCCGGGCAATCCCGCGCTCTGCCTGAGCCTCAGCCAGACGAGTCAGGTCGCCGCCGGCAGCGCCACCTGCGGACCTTTCCAGGAAAGCGCCACGTTCTACAGCGCGGCCAATCCCACCGTGCCCATCAACGGCACGCGCTCCACGCTGGGCTCGAATTTCGGCAGCGTCGATTGGCTCAGCACCGTCGGCAATTCCAATTACAACGCGCTGGAACTGAGCCTGCGTCACACCACCCGTCGCGCGGAGTTCCTGCTCGGTTACACGTGGTCGAAATCTCTCGACAACTCGAGCAGCCTTTCCGATCAGTTGGTGCCGGGCTACCCACACTTGAGCTACGGCTACTCGGCCTTCGACCTGCGCAACAATTTCGTTGCCAGCTACCGCTACCAGCTGCCCTTTGAGAGTCTTTTCCACGCCAATAACCGCCTCACGCAGGGCTGGACCATCTCCGGCATCACGCGTTTCAGCACCGGCTTCCCGGTAACCTTCCAGAATCCCACGGACAATTCGCTGCTCGGCACCGAACCGGACGGCGTGAACTCGTTCACCGCCGACCTTCCTTACCGGACCGTCGGCAACCTGGCCATTGCCGCCAATAGCCCCCGCAGCACTGAGCCGTGCGTGGGCGACCCAACTCAGCTCTGCCGCTACTACTTCAATACCAACGTGATCGGCGTGCAGCCCCTGGGCTCCCCGGGTAACGTGCCGCGCCGCTTCTTCTCCGGCCCCGGACTGAATAACTTTGACATGGCGCTGCTGAAGGACACGCACATCACCGAAACGACCAATCTCCAGTTCCGCCTCGAAGCCTTCAACGTGTTCAACCACGCGCAATTCTTCGGGCCCAACGCCATCGACGGCAACCTGCTCAGCTCCACTTACGGCCAAGTGATCGCTGCCGCGCCTCCGCGCCTGGTGCAACTCGCCTTGAAGTTCTCTTTCTAGGCGTCGCTTCTGCAGAGGCCGGGACGACAACCCGGCCTCTTGCTGTGCTCTTCTTGGCGTTGTAACCGCGGCCCGTCGCGTCCGTTACTTTTCTCTGCGTCCGTTGCTTTTCTCTGCGTCCTCTCTGTCCTCCGCGTCCTCTGTGTAACTTCCGCGCGCTAAGTTTGCTCCGGCTTTTGACGTTGTAGCGGCCGCCTTCTTAGGCGGGCGCCTTTGGTGGCCCACGCCATGATCGATCCGTCACAAAACCTCGTGCGTTTATCGCGCATCCTAAAAACTGCCGCGCCGTTCACCGCCAGACGGCATTCCGGCTTAGAATGGATTGACATAAACTGCGCTTGGAAAGCGAGGAGCGGGAAAATGAGCAGCCGTACTTCGGGCGCGAAATCGCTCACCATTTGGCACGGGCTCTTCGCCTTGGCCGCCGCGTGTGTGCTTGGCTGTGCATCGGCCACGGCCCAGGAAGTCGGCCCCTTGCCGACGCCCCCGTCTTCCTCCGCCCCCGCTGCGGCGCCCCCGGTACATCAACAGGAGCGCGCCCCCATCACCCCGCAAGTCGGCTCCCACGTGGACGATACGCCCCCCGCCATTCCCATCGACCAGATCATCCAGAAATTCGCCGCCCGCGAAGCCGAATTCAAGATCGAGCGCGACAATTACACCTACACGCAAACCTTCGTCATGCAGACCATCGACGCCGATGGCCAGCCCGACGGCGAATATCGCATGACCAGCGACATCCTTTTTAACCCCGGCGGCAAACGCTACGAACACGTCACCGACGCGCCGCCCCCGTCGCTCCAGCGCATCTCTGTTTCGCAGCAAGACCTCGACGACCTCGAGCACGTGCAACCCTTCGTCCTCACCACGCAGGAGCTGCCCAAGTACGACGTGAAGTATGTTGGCCGCCAGCAAGTCGATGAACTGAACACCTATGTGTTCGACGTGGGGCCGAAGGTCATCGAAAAGAATCAGCGTTATTTTCAAGGCCGCATCTGGGTCGAGGACAAGGAATACGGCATCGTGAAGACCGACGGCAAAGCCGTCCCGGACATTAAAAAGCACGGCAGCGAAAACGTCTTCCCGCGTTTCGAGACCTTCCGCGAAAACATCGAGGGCCACTACTGGTTCCCGACCTACACGCGCTCCAACGACACGCTGCACTTCACCACCGGCGACGTGCGCATCCACATGACCGTGCGTTACGCCAACTACAAGCGCTTCGGTTCCACCATCAAGATCGGCGAAGCCCACCCCACAACGGACCCAGACAAGCCGCGGCAGTAAGCGGCGCGTATTGCACGGCAGTTCTAGGGTCGCGGCTCTGATGAAGCTGTCGTATTCATGAGACGACGGTCAGGCTTCCAACTTTTCCAGTAGGCAGTGCTCCGGGCCACCATCGTTCCTCTTGTTGTCCCGCCGACGAGCTGATACATTTCCTGGCGTATGGAAACGGCAGCAGAGTACGAATGAGTGAATCGAAAAACAAACTTCTTCAATCCGCAATACATGCTGCGGTCTTGGTGGTGGTACTCTGCGAAGTTCTTGCTTGCAGCAACACCCCCAATGCAATCAGTCCTTTTGTACGAGAGTCCTCGTCCAGCCAGAAGCCGATCTATAGCCGGGACTGGGCTCCGGTCCTAAGCCAACTGCCTCAAGGGATGTCGCGGAAGGACCGTGTCGAGGCAGCGCGCAACGCTGGCTTGCAGGTGACTGTCGACGAAAAACCATGGGGCGATATCTTCATTGTCTATTCAGACCCTGCTACGCATTCAACGGTGCTGCAAGAGCACATAATTGTTGACCGCTTTCCGATCCCGAAAAGCACGTTGCGAGCTCCTCATTAGGTAGCACTGACTCGCTTTCCGGACGATTAAATCTTCGGCGAGGGAACCATTTGCGCAGCTCTAACCTCGCTCACATCAGCTAGCGATGGCTCAACCAAACAATCGTCACCCCTAGGCACACAATTGCCACGCCGACCCATCGCTGCGTATTGATCCGCTCGCGCAAGAAAATCGCTGCGCCCACCGCACCCGCCGCGTAACTCAGCGCCGTCACCGGCACCACGAAACTCACGTTCTCAAACGACAACATCGCCAGCAGCGAAAAAAACGCCAACGCCATCATCCCCACGCCCACCCACATCCAGGCCACGCGCAAAGCCCGCAACACAAATTTCACCAGCGCCAACGGCCGAAAGTCGTGCACCTCGCCAATCTGTTTCATGGCGTGCGAGACGCACAACTCCCCGCCCGTCCCGGACACCACCAGCAGCGTCAACAGCAGAAACTCCCGCAACATCTAAATCCGCTCCGTGGTACGCGGCGCCGTATGCCCCACCACAAATACGCCCACGCAAATCACCGCAATGCCCAACCAGCGCAGCGGCGTGATCACTTCGCCCAGCAGAAAATAGCTCAGTATGCCGGTCACCGCGTACGCCAGCGACGACGAAGGCTGCACATAGCTGTAGTCCGCCCAAGTCAAAACCAGCATGTACGCCACGAAAAACGTCAGCAGCGACGCCACACCGAGCCAGATATAAGGGGAAGAAAAAATGCGCGCCAAGACGTGCGGCAGCGCCGACGGCGACCACTCCCGCGCCGACCCCACATCCTTCATCCCTTTTCCCAGTAGCACATTACCGAGCGGCGAGAAAATCGCGATGCACGCGATCATCAAATACGTCTTAAGGTGGAACCCTTCCGCTTCCTTCATAGTTTCATTCTAAGAAAAATGGCAACGCGGGCGTAACGCCAGGCGCAGCCCCGCAATGGAGTTTGTGCAATGGGTTACCGTAGCGTAGTCCATCTTCGCCGCGGCGTCTTCGATGCCGGACGCTCGTTCGCCGGCAATTCGCGGTTGGCTATTCCGCTGGCTTGCTATACGTTGGTCGGCGATCCGCTAACGCTTCTTCGCCTTCGCCAGCGGATTCTCGTTACCCACGCGCGCATCCGCCGCATTGGACCGCGTCGGCATGCTCATCTGCATCCGCCGCTCGTTCTTCGGTTCGCGCCAATTCACCTGCGGCAGCATCAGCGACGCATCAATCCGTTCGCGATACTGCAAGGCAATATTCATCAGCGAGTCCAGCAGCGCATCCGAAAGCAAGTGCGGTTCAAGCCCCAGATCCACCAGCTTCGAGTGCTTCGCGTTGTAATAATGCTCTTCGGCTTCCACGCGCGGATCCGGCAGGTGATCGATCTCCACGCTCAAGCCCAATTTCTTGCCCGCCGCTTCCACCATGTGCGCCAGGTCCAGCACGCTGAAGCGCTCCGTGAATTGGTTGTAAACGCGACACTCGCCCTTCTTCGCCGGATTCTCGCAGGCAATCTCGATACAGCGCACCGTATCCCGAATATCCAGGAAGCCGCGCGTCTGCCCGCCCTTGCCATACACCGTCAATGGCTGCCCAATCGCCGCCTGCACGCAGAAGCGGTTCAGCACCGTGCCGAACACATCGTCGTAATCGAAGCGGTTAATCAGCGCCTCGTCCATCGCCGTCTCATCGGTGGTGGTGCCGTACACCACGCCCTGATTCAAATCCGTGGCGCGCAGACCCCAAATCTTGCAGGCGAACATCATGTTGTGCGAGTCATGCACTTTCGAGAGGTGATAGAACGAGCCCGGCTGCTTCGGGAAAGGCAGCACGTCCTTGCGCCCGTTGTGCTCGATGGTGATGTAGCCTTCTTCAATATCGATATTCGGCGTGCCGTATTCGCCCATCGTCCCGAGCTTGATCAGGTGGCAATCGGTGTTCAATTCGCGAATCGCGAACAACACATTCAGCGTGCCCACCACGTTGTTCACCTGCGTGAACACCGCGTGCTTGCGGTCGATCATCGAATACGGAGCCGAGCGCTGTTCCGCGAAATGCACCACCGCTTCCGGCGCAAAATCCCGCAGCGTCGTCGAAAGAAAATCGTAGTCCGCCACATCTCCAACAAACAGCTCGATCGTCTTCCCCGTCAGGTTTTGCCACACCCGCAGACGGTCCGTCAGCGGTCGAATCGGCGTCAACGTCTGCGCCCCCAATTCGTGATCCCATTGCCGGCGCAGGAAGTTATCGATAATCGCGACGGTATGTCCCTTTTGAGATAAATACAGGGCTGTCGCCCAGCCGCAATAGCCGTCGCCACCGAGCACGGCAATCTTCATGAACCCTCCTCAGGTAACCCTAAGTTCCGTGGATCATATAAACAGGCGCCCCGTCGTCCCCGCGGCGGCTGCAC
>Ga0181531_10000666_pt1 | contig 22676 bp, 18 predicted proteins | sample PEATcosm2014_Bin_38_FD_119743 | JGI IMG/M metagenome (GOLD analysis project Ga0181531, IMG submission 119743) | Peatland microbial communities from MTU Mesocosm Facility, Houghton, MI, USA - PEATcosm2014_Bin11_10_metaG | ecosystem: Environmental > Terrestrial > Soil > Wetlands > Peat | place...
AATTATTGGAGAACAAAAGATAGAAGGCAAAGCCAATCGCGATGCTGATCGTCCATGGATACTTTGCAAAATACTTGCCCGTCGGTTCAAACACGAGTCGAACCGCGGCAATACCGGCGCCCAACAGGATACCGGACTTGATCGCGTCAGGCACGAGTTCGACGAACTTCTTCGCCAATCCGGTCACACCGAAGAACAGCGAGATAATGCCCAATTCGAATTCAAAGGCAATCAAGGCATGAAGTCGCGGAACGCCTTCGGGGAAAGTCTTCAGCCACAATAGAAGCAGCGGGATGGCCGGAGTGATCCAACCGGGGACGACGGGATCACCCAGGTGCGCGTGCCACAAATAAAGAAAGCCATTGAGAATCACGACTGTGATGGCAATCTCAAACGGCATGCCAAGATATTCCATCAGAATAGGAATAATGCCGAGGCACACCGCACACATCATCAAACCCTGGATATAATCTGCCGGCTCAAAACGATAGTGTATGAACGGCAGCCTTAGTTGAAATGGACCAAGTGGGATGTAGGGTTGCACCTGGCCATACTGACGCTTGCGAATCGGCCCTAACATAATCTTCTCCTTGTGAACCGAATGATTCCGGGTGGGGCTTCAGTAAGAGGTCAACTTCTAACGCAAGTCAGTAACTGGATTGACGCGCTGGTTCATCCCAATGAATAACGTTCTGTATATGGAACTTTTCGCCCCGAAAGTGCGAGGATAATAGTATGGGGCAGCAGCACTGTCAATTGTTTTCTGTATTAGGAATGACGTTCAGTATGCAGAATGCTTGAACCCACATCGGGAGGGTAATGGCACTGTGATTCCCGTCACAAAGCGTTGTGCGGTTGGGTTATCGCCTCGCCTTTGCGCAAGCCAGCTAAAACGCCGCGTGTCCTACCGAAAGCTCGCGTGCTCCCAGACGTTTCGAGAGTTCCGCTGCCATCAATTGGACTGCTTGAATCGCCACGTTTCTCTGTCGCGCGTCCGTATCTGCTTTCAACAGACTTACGCCAATGCCGGCGACGGCACTTGTGTTTCGCGAGTCAAAGATAGGAGCGCCGAAACAAATCATGCCATCGCGCGTCTCTTCATCGTCTTGAGAAAACCCGCGCTTGCGAACCACTGACAACTGTCTCATCAGGGTCGGCAAATCAGTAATACTCTTCTTCGTTAAACTGGAAAGCCCGCCCGCTCCCGCCAACTCACTGACATGCTCAGGGGGTAGCGTGGCTAGTATCGCTTTGCCGCTGGCGGTGCAACTGGCCGGAAGCCTCATGCCGATTCGGAAGTTAAGTCCGAGTGGTCGAGTACCGTTGCGGCAGCCCAGGTAAACAACATCGGCACCATCGAGAACCGAGATGATGATGGTTTCTTCAGGAAGCACGGCAAGGGAGTCGCCAAGACTTGTGAATTCTGCGGTCAGATCGATGCGCGCGAGAAAGGCATGGCTCAAATCCATGACGTGCGAGCCCAAGTGGTACGAGCCATTATCGAACCTGCGGACTAGACCTTCGTGAACCAGCGTTGCGCAGAGTGCGTGAATTGTACTTTTCGGAAGACGAAGCGCTGCGGTGAGCGATGCCAGCGTCAAAGGCTCCTTAGCCTGAGCCAGTACATCCAGCAGGTTCACGGCCTTCAAAACGGCCGGAACAAGGCCTTTTGGAGTCCCACGAGGAACGGAGTCCGCGTTGGTCGGGGTACCGCGCTTTATAGTGTTACTTCTCGCACGTTTATCCATGGCCCACCCTGCTCGTGCCTGAGACTGCTGTAAATCCAGCATAGCACATATCGTTCACAATACTGAACGGCATCATGTGGCAGGCGGATTCCAAGATGCCCTGAGCCACCGAACATGTGCGCCAGGGCAGTGCAACCTCCGGACTCGATTGGGCTCTGCGGAGCTGAGCAGAGCGGACGGTCGCAAACTGATCCACAAGCTCACCGCAGGGGAATAACCACAACTCCTTCTTAGAATCAGAACAGGTGTAAGCGGACTTCCGATCACTGCACGAGGATCCGTGTTCCTCAACGAGCTTGCCTCAATGCAATTCTTCGCTCGTCACATTGACCTGTGACATCTTTTTGGGGTATACGTGATAACCATGATGTTGTGTTGCCAGACCGGTCGAATGATGTGCTGCCCTTGTTGTTGCAGCATGAAACCATCTGGCGCACGGGAGATCATGGTTTAGCAATTATTTAACCAGGATCTAGATTTTCCGACCCATCCGCCAGAAGTTTTCAGGCGGGTGGGTTTTTCGTTTTGGAGACAACAATGCCAGAGCAGCAGGAAACAAAAGCACAGCGAGTTGAGCGCCTGAAGCGTGAAAAGAATCCTTGGGAGTGCCTTCATGAAATTCGTGAGTTCGCGCGAGGTGGACACGGGACCATTCCTCCGGAGTGGCTTGGAACCTACTTCCGCTTCTGGGGCGTGTACACGCAGGGTGACGGCGCTGGAGTTACTGGAGGCAAAGGCGGCGAGGGAAATGCAGTGCAGTACTTCATGGTCCGCGTCCGAATCCCGAATGGACTGTTGTTGAGTCACCAGGTTCGCACCATTGCCGAGGTTTCCACGAAGTACGCGCGAGGCTTGATCGACATTACAGTTCGTCAGAACGTGCAGCTCCACTGGGTGCGAATTGAGGATCTTCCAGATCTGCTGGAGCAGTTATGGCGCGCAGGACTGACAACCATGGGGTCCTGCGGCGATGACACACGCAACATTACAGGATGCCCACTGTCAGGAGTCGCTGCTGGAGAGGTATTTGATCCGTCTCCGTTAGCACTGGAACTGAATAAGTATTTTGTGGGAAATTCCGAGTTCTACAATCTCCCGCGAAAGTTCAAGATTTCGCTCACCGGCTGCGAGTCATGGTGCTCCTATCCAGAGATTAATGATGTCGGCTTGACCGGTTTGATTCGCAAACGCAATGGCCTTGAGGAGCGCGGCTTTTCACTTCGCGTTGGTGGCGGACTCTCAACTCAGCCTCATCTTGCACTCCGGCTCAACGCATTCGTCGGCTGGAACCAGGTTGTGCCGGTGGTGAAGGCGATCGCGGAAGTTTTTCGCGACGCGGATGTTCTAAGACAGAGCCGCGAACAGGCACGACTGAAGTTTCTCTTTCTCAAGCAGGGATGGAGCGCGGAAACATTCCTTGCCGAGTTGCATAGGCGGCTAGGCTTTCAACTCGATTCTGCCGAAGAAGAGCGCCTGCCCAACGATCTGCATCGCGATCATGTTGGCATTCACGCTCAGAAACAGCCGGGGTATTTCTACGCAGGGGTGTCGGTGTTGCGGGGCAGGCTCAACGCGGAACAGTTACGCGGAGTGGCCGATCTCGCGGACCGGTTCGCCTCCGGCGAGGTGCGTACCACAGCCATGCAGAACTTGCTGATCGTAAATGTGCGCGAGCAGAACACCGCGGCTCTGCGGCGCGGACTCGAAGAGATTGGCCTGCCCGTGGAAGCATCTCCATTCTGGCGCGGAACGGTTGCGTGCACAGGAACCGAATTTTGCAAGCTGGCAATTACCGAGACCAAGAGCTTCGCACGTTGGGTGGTAGAGGAACTTGAGGGTCGAGTCCCCGGCTTCGATCAGCAGCTCAGGTTGAATATCACAGGGTGCCCAAATAGCTGCGGCCAGCACTGGATTGCGGACCTTGGCCTGGAAGGCAAGAAGATCAAGGTAAATGGAGAGTTCGCAGACGCCTACTACTTCTGCGTCGGTGGGTCGGTGGGCCGCGTGCAGGCCGTAGCGAGACCTGTAGGCTACCGGTGCCTCGCCTCAGAGGTTCCGGAATCCATCGCACGGCTGCTTTCCCGCTACACCGAGCTAAGGGTGCGCAATGAAGACCTGCAACAGTTCTTCGCCCGCAAATCCAATGATGAACTGCGCGGATTCTTAGCCGGTGTCGAGACTGAAGCCGCACAGCGCGACATTCCAACAGCTCCGGCACCGCATGGTGTGGAGGGATAGATGGCTCACCTATTTCCACTCTTCCTCAAGCTCGAGGGTCGCAGATGTGTGCTGGTGGGTGCCGGAAGCATCGCGCAGCACAAACTTGCGGGTCTCCTGGACTCTGGCGCGGACTTGCATGTCATAGCACCGACTGCATCAGAGGAGATTCAGAAACTTGCGAGCGACGGTCGCCTGAGTTGGACGCCAGCGGAGTTTGAAGCCGCTCATCTCGATGGCGCATTACTGGTGATTGCCGCAACTGGAGACCCGTCAGTGAATGAAAGAGTGCACAGGGCTGCCCTCGAGCGCGGTGTGCTTTGCAACTCAGTGGATGAACCAGCGCGCTGCGATTTCTATTATCCGGCTGTCGTGCGACGCGGCGATCTGCAAATTGCCATCTCCACGGCCGGTAAGAGTCCAGCGTTGGCGCAGCGCATTCGCCGCGAACTGGAAGAGCAGTTTGATGCCGGCTACATCTTCTGGCTCAACTGGCTTGGCTCGGTCCGCGAACTCTTCTTTCGCCTCCACATGGAACCCGAACTGCGCAAGCGGACCTTACATCGCATTGCCGGACGCGCAGTCTTCGAGCGCTTCTGCTCGTCGCGCGAAAAGAACGGAGGTCACCATGGGTAAGGTTTATCTCGTCGGCGCTGGGCCCGGAGACCCAGAGCTGTTGACATTGCGCGCAGCCCGTCTGCTTCAGCAAGCCGACATTGTGCTGCATGATGCTCTTGTTAGCCCGGAGGTGCTCGCGCTGATCGGTCACGCGAAGGTCATCGACGTCGGGAAACGATGCGGCACGAAGCTTTTGACGCAACAGGAGATCAACTCGATACTGGTCGCCTTTGCTTCGCAACACGAAGTGGTAATCCGACTCAAGGGAGGCGATCCTTCGATTTTTGGCCGGGCGGGAGAAGAAATTCAAGCTCTCGTCGAGGCGGACATTGCGTACGAGATTGTACCTGGCATTTCGTCAGCATTAGCTGCCGCCGCTGCTGCTGGCGTCTCACTTACTGACCGACGTTACGCCTCCAGCGTTGTATTTATCACTGCTCACCGTGGAATTGATCCCGAGTTAATTGCGTGGAACCAGCTGGTCAACTCGCATTCCACCCTTGCCATCTACATGCCCGGGAGCAACTACAGTCAACTCTCCATGCAACTTCGTGAAGCAGGAGTGAGCCCGCAGACGCCGTGTGTAATCGTCTCCCATGCCGGTCGACCTACTCAACAAGTACGCAGGTGCGATCTCTTTTTATTGGATCGGATGGAGTCACTCGCTGCACCAACTCTGTTGATCGTAGGGGAATGCGCAAACCCGACGCACGTCGCGGAGCATTGCATACCTCACGACTCTTTCATCGATGAACCACTAACCGAAACTCTGGCGCAGCAGGTATAAGCGTCAATTCAGGAGTCCAATATGTCCGAAGAAAAGCTCGCAACCACGGCAACCCGACTGGGTCTATCACTCGATGTGTGGGCCGTACTTGCCTCATTCCTGCTGGCACTATTGGTGCGTGTTGGAGTGCTGAAGCACATCCCCTGGTAACAAACACAATCGTGGCAACTGAGGCGTCAAGAGGAGAAATGAAATGACCACATCTTCTATACCACTGCCGAAACAGGAGCTTCACAGCCCCTTCGCAAATGTGGTCCGCTTTCTCCCTGGCGTGCTGCTGCTCGCGGCAGTCGGCTATGCAGGAAAGCTGCTGGAGCAGTCGGTTAACGGTTATGCGAAGGCGCATCACCTGGTGATTCCAAACATCGAGTATGTGCTGTGGGCGATTGCAATCGGCTTGCTGATTTCAAATACTACGACCATTCCGAAAGTCTTTCTGCCCGGCATTGCGACCTACGAATTCTGGCTGAAGGCTGGAATTGTGCTACTCGGCGCGCGCTTCGTAGTGGGTGACGTGCTGAAGCTGGGCGGCATCAGCATCGGACTCGTGGTACTGGAGATTTCCGGTTCCTTGATCCTGATGACATTACTCGGACGGCTCTTCAAACTTCGGCCGAAATTGACCTCTCTTCTTGCTGTCGGCTCCGCCGTATGCGGAGTCTCTGCGATCATCGCGGCCAAAGGCGCGATTGATGCCGACGATGAAGACTCGGCGTTTGCCATTGCCGCAATTCTTGCGCTGGGAGCCATTGCGCTTGTCACGTTTCCCCTGATTGGCCACGCTCTTCACTTGAGCGACAACGCATATGGCTTGTGGTCTGGCCTTGCAGTGGATAACACTGCAGAAGCAACGGCCGCTGGTGCATTATTCTCCGACGCAGCAGGCAAGGTGGCGGTGCTCGCCAAGACCACCCGCAATGCGACTATTGGATTCGTCGTGCTCGGCTATGCAATCTACTGGGCCAGCCGGGGACAGGCTGAAAAGGTGAAGAACAAAGGAGCATTCCTGTGGAACAAGTTCCCGAAGTTTGTGCTTGGGTTCCTGGTGATCTCGCTGCTCGTCTCGGTCAACGTGTTCAACAAAGAGCAGGTAAGTGCGCTGGCAAATCTCTCACGCTGGGCATTTCTGTTGACATTTGCGGGCGTCGGCTTGCGTACAAACTTCCGCGAGATGTCAAAACAGGGACTGCGGCCTTTCATCGTCGGTGCTCTGGGTGAGGTGTTGATCGCCGGTCTCACGCTGGGACTCGTGGTAGCGGCCAACGCTGTTTGGAAGCTCTAGAAAGCGGTTACTGTGAAGAACTAGCCTTCTGAGGCGGATTGACGTTCTCTGGCGGGGCGAAGGTATCTGAGGGGTGGACGTTCACATTTTCAGTTTATCGCTTTGATTGTGTAACTATTTCTCCGCAAGCGCGTCTCATGGGCAGATGGATTGGAGTCATCGTTATGCTCAGAGGTTTGCTGCGTGGTGCTTTGATCTTGGGACTCGCGGTTTCACTTGCTGGCTGTGTTGCAAACGCCACTTCAAAGACACCGATTCCTCCCGCCAAAGTAGACTCTTCGCTGGTTGCGACCCCGGGTACACAGAAAGCGGTGTTCGCCGGTGGCTGTTTCTGGGGAACTCAGTCGGTATTTGAACGGGTCAAGGGAGTCGTCAAGACCACGGCCGGATATGCTGGTGGTTCCGCCTCAACAGCGACCTACGATAGCGTGTCAACAGAAACGACCGGGCACGCGGAGTCTGTCGAGGTGGTCTACGATCCTTCAAGAATCAGCTATGGTCAATTGCTTCGCGTGTTCTTTTCTGTTGCGCATGATCCGACTCAGCTGAATCGACAGGGACCGGACGTTGGCAGCTCGTATCGTTCCGCGATCTTCTACCTCAATGATGACCAGAAGCGCATCGCGACTGCTTATATCGAGCAACTCGACAATGCAAAGGTCTTTTCGGGACGGATAGTCACACAGGTCACACCGCTGAAAGGCTTCTACCCTGCCGAGGACTACCACCAGGACTATGCTCTGCACCACCCTGACAATCCCTACATCCAGGTTTGTGATCGGCCAAAGATCGAAATGTTAAAGCAGCAGTTTCCAGATCTTTTTAGCGAGTATGGTGGAAAGCACTGAGCTGGAAGCTCTCATTCTCGGGATCCTTCTTATCGAGGCGGGAATACAATCGAAATCACAGTCCCTCTACCAAGTTTGCTGCGGACCTGAATTCTCGCCCCGTATTTTTCAAGAATCTGCTTTGAGACCCACAGTCCCAGTCCAGTTCCAACCATTTCCTTTGTCGTGAAGAAAGCCTCAAAGATTTGTTTTAGCCTGTCGCGAGGTATTCCCACGCCGTTATCTGCGATTGTGAAGCGCACTCCCTTTAATCCGTTCAATCCAATTGAAGACGATGTCCGCAGACGTATAACCCCATGCTCAAGAATGGCATCCATGCTGTTTGTGAGCAGGTTTGAAATGACCTGTTGAATCTCGCCGCTGTTTGCGAGGATGAGCCCGACTCCTCCATAGCGCTTCTCAACGTCAATGCCCCTTGCGTTCAATCGCGGGGTGAACAGTTTCAATAAGCCTTCTGTGCATTCGCGCAAGTCGATCGGCGCCGGCTTTTTCTCGGAACGATGGAACGCCAGGGTTTGTCTTGTAATGTGCGTGACGCGATCGAGTTCTTGAGTCGCCAACTCGAGATACGATTTTGCTTCCTCAGAGATACCCTCATTCGTGATTGCCAGAAACACGGCGTTGCCGATGATCTCCAGAGGATTATTGATCTCGTGCGCAATCGAGGACGCCATACGTCCCACGGAAGCCAATTTCTCGCTTTGGATCATGGCCTGTTCCACGCGTTTCCGCTCAGTGATGTCCATCACCGTTCCGAACATCCGCGTTGGCTTTCCGTTATAGGGCCAGGTGCGGCCACAAACCCAGACCCAGCGTACCTCTCCATCTAAACGCCGAATGGGCACTTCAAAATCCAACTTGCCGCCACTCAAACAATTCTCTAGATAGCATTTGAGGTCTTCACGGTGTTCAGGCAAAACATGATCGCAAAACTTTTGGAGGCTCCAATCTCCCGAAGGCATTTCATATCCGAAGATGTGGGCATGGCGTTCCGAATGAGATGCGCTAAGGTCAACTAAATTTACTTCCCACTCACCCAGGCTGGCGACCTCTACAGCTAGTTCCAGTCGCTCTTTGCTCCTTTGCAACTCTTCTTCGGCCCGCTTGCGCTCGGTAATATCTCGATTCGTCTCCAGCACGCGTTTGGTTCCGTCGGCGGCTTCGATAATTTGCTTCCTCGCGGAGACCACGATTTCTCTGCCGTCCCGATCACAATGACGAAGCTCGCCTTCCCAGGAGCCTTTCTGAAACAGTTCTGCCTGTATCTCTTCCCATGGCCGCGGGTGAGCGGTTCTCAGTAGCTCATGTGTGATACATCCCAAGGCCTCGCCCTCGGTGAATCCGTACAGCCGTTGAGCACCGATATTCCAGCTCTCGATACCTCCATCCAGCCGCCAGATTATGATTGCGTCATACGAGAGCTTCAGCAATTCGGCATGTTTTCTGAGGGACTCCTCCGCCGCCAGCAGTTCGCGTTGTCGCTTCTGTTCAGACAGGTCGGTAACAACCATGCAAAGTGCTGCAGGCTCATCACCCTTTAACCTGCCAATCGAAAGGTATACGGGAATGCTGCCGCCCCCTCCCGAATTTAGGATGCACTCGCACTTCGCGGCTTGGCCGTCCAATGCAGCAGCCAGCATCGCCTCGAACTCTGCTCGGGACTCGTCATCGTGCAGTAGATGCATGGCACGGCCGCCGACGATTCGCTGAATCGGAAGCCCACACAGGTCAGCCAGTCGTTGATTGCTATAAAGAACGGTGCCGTCCGGAGCAAGCGAAGCGGCCCCTTCATTCATTGCCTCTACCAGCGCACGATAGGCGTACTCAGCGCCTTTAAGCGTGAATACCTGCTCCCCTTCCGGCCCGGACACAACAACGGCGTCTACATCGCCCGACTGAATCGCACGGATCACCTCCTGTGCTTCAGCCAATTGGGAGCGGAGAAGTTCAATCTCCTGTGCCATTTCATTGGTTGTACGTGAAGCCGCTTCTGCCATCCTCGACCTCAGTGCTGTAAGTGCAATCCGACCACAATCCGTTCCGTATTGGACATGTCGCCAACAAACCTCTGAGGGGGAAACGGCAGTTCTTTGATTAAGGTGGGAACGGCGACAATCTGTGCCGTCTTGGTCGCCGCAGGTTGCTGATAAACATCGATCACTTCCAGTTCGTAGCGTCCGGGAAGATGCTGCTCACATATGCGCCTTACGTTCGCTACCGCAACTCTCGACCGGGAGGTGTTGCCCGAAACAAATAGCCGGAAGACGTAGTTGGGCGTCGCCAGATCCGAGACTAGCTTTTCGAATTCCTTCAATGTCTCAGCGGCGCCAAGATCCAACTCTTGCTCGTCGCCTTCGCGAGGATCTTCGCTACTTGGTTTGGAACTCATTTAGTCTCCGTGTGGGAAGGTGCCAGCCTGACATCAATTCCCACCAACACACGTTCCTCATCAGCTAGGTCTCCGATGATCTTCTTGATCGGCGCAGGAAGCTGCCTGACCAGAGTGGGAACCGCAATGATTTGATCCCCCTTTGCGAGCTTGGGATTCACCAGCAGGTCCACCACCTCAATCTGGTACAGCCCCTTTAGATGCTTCTCACAGATCTTGTGAAGATTGGAAAATGCGGCCACTGACTTCGGGGTCTGTCCCGCCACATATAGCTTCAGCAGCCACCTCTCAGGCTGTCCATGTTCCTGTGCCTGCGGCGGTTCGCCCGATTGGCCAGCCATTATCTGGCACCCTTCGCACTAGATGCGCCTTTCCTAGCCGTGTGCTTCTTGCGACGCGCTCTATCAGTTTCTTGTTCATCTGCGAAGTTTTCGCCAAGCTGAATTCCGTTATCCGTAAGCAGGAATTGCCGCATCTCGTGCGAGTGTGCCATGCCCCTGGATTTCAGCACGTAGAGTGCGCAACTTCTATTCCCTTCATGTTCCACATCGCGCAGCAGCATCCACGAATCCATGATTGACGACACATTTTCGTCCGTGCTTTCCAGTTGTCTGCCTGTCGTCGAAAGATGAGTAAACATGGCGGTGATCTGCTTCATTTTCAAATAGTCGACCAACCGCGTCAGCATCGACTTCACCCCGGACCTGTCACTACCGGCAATCAGGTTCGTGATCGGATCCACCACCACAACCTTTGGATTGACCCGCTTGATGATCTGGTGCATAGAAGCGAGGTGTGCTTCCAATCCCAGGCTGCTGGGGCGGACGTTGTGAAAATGCAAGATGCCCTTGTCTAACCACGGCTTGAGATTCAGCCCGATCGAGGACATATTGCGAACCACCTGGTCTCTCGATTCCTCGAAGCCGAAATACAGCGCCCGCTCGCCACGTTCGCATGCAGCCTTCAGAAAATACAATGCCAAACTGGTCTTCCCTGTTCCTGCCGTACCGGACACCAGGATACTGCTTCCGCGGAAAAATCCTTTTCCGCCCACCATCTTGTCGAGATCAGCAACACCCGACGAGATTCGTTCAGATGGAGCCGTGTGATTCAGGCCGACAGACGTGATGGGCAACACCGAAATTCCATCCTCGCCCATCAGGAACGGATACTCGTCCGTTCCATGCAAACTGCCGCGGTATTTCACGATGCGCAGCCGTCGAGTTGAGAGCTGCTCCGTGACCCGGTGGTCGAGAAGAATAACGCAGTCCGCCACGTATTCTTCCAGCCCATAGCGGGTCAGTTGCCCTTCGCCGCGCTCTCCGGTGAGAATGGCGGTGAGTCCCCTGTCTTTCAGCCAGCGGAAGAGTCGCCGCAACTCGGCCCGAATGATCTGTTGGTTCTTCAGTCCAGCAAACAGGACTTCGATGGTGTCCAGCACTACGCGCTTTGCCCCGATCGCATCCACCGCGCAGCCCAATCGGATGAACAGTCCTTCCAGATCGTACTCACCGGTCTCTTCAATCTCGCTGCGCTCAATGAAAACGTAATCGATCGCAAGCTTGCCTTCTTCCTGCAATTTTTCAAGATCATAGCCAAATGACGCCACGTTCTGGCTAAGATCCTTTTCGGTTTCCTCGAAAGCCATGAAGACGCCAGGCTCGCCATACTCAACGATGCCGTGGACGAGAAACTCCATGCCGAGCACCGTTTTGCCCGATCCAGCGCTGCCGCAGACCAACGTGGTCCGCCCGGTCGGCAGTCCGCCATTAGTGACCTCGTCGAGGCCCTCGATACCTGTTGGAGTCTTTTTGAGAAAGTTCTTAGGTGTCAAACCACGTCTCCGTACAGAGAAGATTCCGCTTTGGACCTTAGTGATTTTGAACGCAAACCGCTAAATTTGCCAGATCAAATCATCCAGAAACTCTCCAATGTACGAATGTCTCCCAAGTCCGCCATTTCTGGCGGACTTGGGATCATGCGTGGTACTCGCCCTTGCGCATCCGCTTACTTTGAAACAACCTCACTTTGTGAAGCTTCACTTGTAGCATTCACACGCAATAGGAGCGCGCTTCCACCGCGCAACTTGAGGCCGCCGGAGCTCGACGCTATCACGATCTTTCCGTCCGAATTTCCCCTGCCAGCGTGCTCGACTCTCGCGTCATACCCGTACACTCCGCACGCATCGTGCGAAAACACCCAGAGTGCCTGTGGCCTGTCATTGCTCGCGACCGTTCCCCTGCACCTTCCTTCTGGATTTGCAGCTACCTGGCTCAAGACGCCCCAATTCCCTGCATAAACAGCGTGTCCAACCGTTTGTCCACCGCTTTCCACCATTCCCTCCTCGCGATACGCCACGTCTCCGCCAACCAGTGTCACCGTTTGAGACCACGGAGGCGTGGAGCCGCGATCATCGCCTGAGATCTGTGTCTGCGCGGCATCAACATCAAGTGGCGAGGCCAGCGCGCGAAGACTGGTTACGACCGGCATCACCTTTCCGGAAATGTTCACCTTATCGAAGCGGAGAGTGACTGTTGCCGGCTGCGAATTCCCTGCCGGCGTTGCCGCCATAACTTCACCGACTACGCGGCTTCCTGCCTTGATCTTCGTGCCGTTGTCCAGCAAGACATCCTGAGCGACTCTTGCCGAAATTGCTTGCCCCGGCTTGCATTTGTTCACGTCCACTGTGGTGTTCAACTCCACTGGAATCACGGTTCCCACAGGAATACTGGATTGCGCAATCATCGTTGCAGAAAGCGCAAATACCCCCAACAACACCGAAATCGTTTTCATGAACCTTCTCCTTTTCCTGAAAACAAGCGCACCCCGCACGGAATCGTGCATAGCAGCGCCTTTGCTCTCTATTTGAACGTGCATACCCTCTATCGATCCAAAGGGGAACGGGCGATTGATTCGCTCACACGCGCGGGGGAGGAGGAAGGTCGGAACAGCGCGCGAAGAAACATTCGCGAGGAAGATCGGGGCATTCCGGGAGAACTGCATCCCCGGACGGCAAAGGTGCCATAGTCGCCTGCGACAGTACAGGCGCAGTCCAACTCACCTCGCTGACTCGGAACTGCCTCTGTTTCGGGTGTGTGGAGGACAACGAGGAGCCGGACTCAAGTCCGGTGTAGAGAGGAGAGGTGCGTATCGTGGTGAACGCCAGCAGCGCGAGAATTACCATGGCGACCGCGGCTTTGGACCTGCGGCTCACCCGCCCGCTGCATTGCCTCGCGCAACCCACTTTGGGCCTCCCCGATCGGGGCGTAGCGTAGCATGGCCCGCAGAAGGTTTCAAGGCCTAAGACCCGCGCGATTTCCGGTTTCATCGGCATCATCCCTGACTCCGCCCCAAACTCCTATATTCGAACTATTGAATTGAGCTCGCAGCAGAGTAAACTGTTGCCTAATATGCCCAAACAATTTTTCTCATCTAAGCGGGGCGCGCGCTGGAGTTGTCTCCTGCTCTTGCTTTTTTGTGGTTTGGCCCTCAGCGCCCAAACTGTTTCTCCGCAGCAACTCTCCGACCTTCAGAAGCAGGTCACCGAGGCCCGTGGCAACGCTGACAACGCGTGGATGCTGATCAGCTCCGCCCTGGTGCTGATGATGACCGGACCTGGTCTGGCGCTCTTCTATGGTGGCCTGGTTCGCAAGAAGAACGTCCTGTCCACGATGATGCAGAGCTTTGCGATGATGGCGGTTGTTACAGTCGTATGGGGAATAGTAGGATTCAGCTTGGCATTTGGATCCGGCAATAGCTTCATAGGAAACTTCCAGCACCTCTTCCTTCATGGAGTGGGTGCAGCTCCGGACTCCGATTATGCCGCCACCATCCCGCTCCAGACATTCATGATTTACCAGTTGATGTTCGCCATCATCACTCCTGCGCTCATCTCGGGTGCTTTCGCCGAGCGCATGAAGTTCAGCGGCATGCTCGTGTTTCTCACCCTCTGGACCCTGGTCATTTACACGCCCATGGCGCATATGGTCTGGGGAAAGGGCGGCCTGCTGAACGCCTCGCTTGGTGGTCGCTTTCCCTGCCTCGATTTTGCTGGAGGCACGGTCGTGCACGTAACCTCTGGCGTCTCAGCCCTGGTCTGTTGCCTGTACCTCGGCAAGCGCAGGGACTACCCACACGAAACGTTTCGTCCGCACAGCGTCGTCCTCGCCTTTATCGGAGCGTGCATGTTGTGGGTTGGCTGGTTTGGATTCAACGCCGGAAGCGCCCTTAGCGCAGGCAGTCTCGCCACCAGCGCTTTCGTCGCAACCCATTTTGCCGCTGCCGCCGCTGCGCTCGGCTGGCTCGCGGCCGAGTGGATCGTCTCAGGACATCCCAGCGCCCTGGGCGGAATTTCAGGCGCGGTTGCAGGTCTCGTCGCCATCACTCCCGCCGCTGGTTTCGTCGATCCCATGTCGGCTCTGCTCATCGGGTTCATCGCCGGACCCTTCTGCTTCTTCATGGTCGCCAAGGTCAAAGCCAGATTCGGATACGACGACTCCCTCGACGCATTTGGCGTGCACGGTGCGGGAGGAACCCTCGGTGCCATCCTCACGGGAGTATTTGCCAGCCGTTACATCAATCCTGTCTTTAAGGACGCCAATGGAAACCTCAGCGGTTCTGGCCTGTTCGATGGCAACGCTCACCAACTGATCAACCAGCTCACGGGAGTTGTGATCGCCTGGGTGCTAGCTGCAGTAGGAACCTTGGTGCTTCTGAAAGTCGTGGACCTCACAATCGGCCTGCGTGTCACCTCCGAACAGGAAGTAACAGGCCTCGACCTCACCCAGCACGGCGAGGAAGGCTATTCGCTGGATTAACTCTCTTGCTTCAGCAAAGAAAAGCCGCCTTTCTGGCGGCTTTTCTATTCGTTCGATCGCTATTTTCAAGCCGCTTTTAGCATCAACGTTCACGCCGCCTCTCGACGTTGCCTATCGTGTTTGCAATCGGGCACTGCTGGCAAATTGGCCGACCACGCCGTAAGGTCTCACTCCGGAACAAGCCGAGATGCAAAACAGGTCGTGTAAGTTGCCCGCCTAGCTCTCCCTCAATTGTGACAATCATCACGCGGGCCGGGCTCTGGAGTCGGTTATAAGAAAGATCAACGTGGGGCTTATGGTGAGAGCGAACGCCATAGCCGCTAATCGCCTCTCCATTCGAAGACATACCAGCAAGTTGATGACTCCTCCGGGGTGACCGTCATGTTGTCGAAATGCTTCAATCCGCACTGTTCAGCGAACTTCCGTTATCTCGGACAGGGTCGTTTGTATCGGATAGACCGCACAAAGACAGCCGCAAGTGCATCGATTGTTCCGGGACTCGAGGCTTGCAAGCCCGGTATTAAGACTCACCCTCTCGAACACTTCTGGCTTTGCGGTAAATGCGCAGCCAGTCTGACGCTTGGTTCAGACGATACCGGCGAAGTGCGATTAGTCCCGCTTAAAGCCATATCTCAGAAGGCGGAGGCTAAAAAGGCGAGTAGATTGCGCGCTTCCTGAGCGACCTGTTTCTCCCAATTGAGAAAGCTCTTCAGCTCTTGTCCAGGTCATGCAATACTGCCATAGCCGCATTGCGGCCGTTGATACCGATCACGCTGCCCCCTGGATGCGTACAGGCTCCACACAGATAAACTCCCGGCATCGGGGTTCGCGTCGAAAGCCGTTTCGACCACATGTACGGCGGCAAGCATTCTCCCTGGAAAATATGTCCGCCTGTCAGTCCAACTTTTCGCTCGATATCAGGTGGCCCCAACACCTGGGCATCCACGACAGCCGTGTCAATATTGGAACAGAAGCGAGCCAGCGAACCCAGTGCTGCCTGCTTGACCTCTTCGCGCCGTTCGTCCCAAGTACCCTCGGCAAAACGATACGGAACATACTGAGCAAACACGCTCATCGTATGCTGCCCAGCCGGTGCCACCGTTCTGTCATGAGCGCTTTGGAAATAAAGTTCGCACCAGAGATGCTCCGGCAGTTCGCCACGCCGCGCCAGCGCGAAGCCTGCTTTCCACTCCTGCTTTGTCAGCGGAGCATTGATCTGTCCGTAGTGGTGCGGTTCATTAGTACCAGGGCGTGAAGTGAAATTTGGCAGTTCGCGGAGCAGAACATTCAGTTTTACCGTGCAGCCTTCAATCGGAATGCTTTCAACGCGCGCTCGCCACGCTGGGTCGGCTTCATCGCCAAGCAGACTTAGCGTCTGCCGCGGATCTGCATTTGAGACGACAACAGGCGCGGTAATTCGCTCGCCGGATTCCAGCATCACCCCTTCCCCTGGAACGATCTGCGCAATAGGCACCCCCGTCGCAACCACTGCACCGGCTTCTCGCGCGGCATCGCAGAAATAGAAGGACACCATGCCCATTCCGCCCCGCACATATCCCCACATTCCTGGCATTCCGCCCAACCGCCCGGAAGCGTGATGGAAGCGAATGGAAGCCGTTCCCGCATCGAAAGGACTCGCATTCGTTCCAATGACGCCCTGGCCTAAGTACGCACACTGCAGGCGTTCGTCCTGCAGATAGCGTTCGACAAACTCTGCCATGGACCAATCAAACAGCAGGTGTTTCGCTTCCGTATCCGTTCCCAGCAGGTTCTCGATCTGTTCTTGTGTGGGCGGCTCTCCAATCCAGACGTCCCCATCACCAGCGGGTCGCAGCTTATCCCTCAACCGCCGGATGACATCGTTCATGGCGCGCCATCCCTCTACATCGCGGGGAGAGAATCTTCGCACTTCTGCTTCGCAGGCGTCCTCATCATCCCAGAGTTGAATGCTCGAACCGTCAAGAAAGGGGACAAATAATCCATTCACTGCCGGAGTCCAATGAAAACCGCGCTTCACTAATTCCAGCTCAGAAATCACCAATGGATGCAGGAGCCCTGCAAGGTACGCGCAGGGAGACATATGGACATTAGGGAATGGCTCTTCGATGGTGCACGCGCCACCGACCCGCTCGCGGCTCTCCAGGACCAACACTCGCTTACCCGCCCGCGCCAGATAAGCGGAACAGGCGAGTCCATTATGTCCCGCCCCCACGACGACTACGTCCCACGAGCGAGCCGCGAGCTCGCGAACGGGCATTGGAAGTCCGAGTTTACCCAGCACGGCGCCAGTCGGTGAGCTCAAGAACACCTCCCATCCTTCAGATGCTCTCAATCTTGCCGGAGTGCAGCAGTTCTGCATCGCGCTTCTAAACGTCAGCATCTAATTGCAACCCCGCAATTCGTTTTATCAATCTCAGAGCAGTTGGAGGCCATATGTTCGAAGGTGGGCTGCTGAAAGGTTGGCCAGTGCTGAAGCAGGTGCGATCGGCCGATTGGCACGCTACGGGTGAAACAGCCTGGAGCCCTCGGACTGAGTCACTGCTGCCACGTCATCATGATGCGGAAGTCACGTCTTCTATTTGCCCGTATTGCGGAGTGGGTTGTGGACAACTTATCTACCACAAGGACAATGAACTCATCAGCATTGAAGGCGATCCTAATTCTCCTATTTCGCGCGGTCACCTATGCCCAAAGGGTGCGAACACACATGAGCTGCACACCCATGCTGGCCGACTGAAGACCGTGAAGTACCGCGCTCCATATGCAACCGAGTGGCAGACGATCCCGCTAGAGCGAGCCATGGATATGGTTGCAGAACGCATGTGGGAAACGCGCGACCGAACCTTCGTCGAAGAGCAGGACGGCCGCTCCGTCATGCACACGCTCGGCATGGCGCACCTCGGCGGGGCCACCCTCGACAACGAAGAAAACTACCTGATAAAGAAATTGTTCGCCGGCGGACTGGGAATGAATTGCATCAGCAACCAGGCCCGAATATGACATAGCTCGACCGTGCCCGGTCTGGGCACATCATTCGGACGCGGTGGCGCAACCACCGCACAGCAGGACCTCGCCAATTCCGATGCAATCCTGATTATGGGATCTTCGATGGCGGAGAATCACCCCGTCGGATTTCAGTGGGTCATAAAGGCTCGGGAGAACGGGGCCAAGATCATTCACGTCGATCCGCGCTTCACTCGGACCAGTGCCATGGCCGACATCTGGGCTCCACTGCGACCCGGGACAGACATCATCTTCCTCGGCGGACTGATCCATTACGTGCTGACCCACGACAAGATGTTCCGCGAGTACGTTGAGCATTACACCAATGCAACGACCATCTTGCGTTCCGACTTCAAGGACACAGAAGAGCTCGGTGGCATATTCTCCGGTTGGGACGCCGAGCAGAAGAAGTACGATTTCACCACCTGGCTTTACGAGGGAGAGCAAAAGAAGAAGGAGCAGCCAGGGCACTCTGAGATCGATGGCGGGCATGGCAAGGACCGGGGTGGCGAAGCCGGCGAGGCAGACATACAAACAGATGATCCGACCATGGAAAACCCTCGCTGTGTCTTTCAGGTGCTCAAAAAGCATTTTGCCCGCTACACCCCGGAGTTTGTGGAAGAACAGTGCGGCACACCGAGAGACGTATTCCTGAAAATTGCTGAAACATTCGCAAATGCAAGCGGGCGCGAGCGCACGGGAGCCATTTGTTACGCCGTCGGATGGACACAACACTCCAAGGGTCCTCAGATTATTCGCTGCGCGGCCATTCTGCAGTTGCTGCTGGGAAATATCGGGAGGCCCGGAGGGGGGATCCTGGCGTTGCGAGGCCACGCCTCCATCCAGGGCTCTACCGACATCCCTACGCTTTATGACATTCTGCCCGGATATTTGCCAATGCCGTTTTTCGAAAGCGGCAGCGCCAATCTTGGCGAATTCATTGACAAGCACCGCTCGCAAACTGGCTGGTGGTACAACTTTGACAAGTACATTGTCAGCCTGCTGAAAGCCTGGTACGGCGACAAGGCGACGCGGGCAAACGAGTTCGGATTCGGCTGGCTGCCGCGTGTTACAGGCGATCACAGCGAATTCGGATATTGGCTCGACATGGCGGACGGCAAAATGGATGGCTTGTTCGTCATGGGACAGAACCCCGCCGTGGGTGCACCGAATGGCCGGCTCGAACGCAAGGCCCTTGCGAAACTGAAATGGTTGGTAGTGCGCGATATGGTGGAGACCGAAACTGCCAGCTTCTGGCGCAACTCGCCCGAGGTCGACCGTGGGGAGATAAAACCAAAGGAGCTCGCGACTGAAGTCTTCCTCTTCCCTGCTGCTGGCCAGGCGGAGAAGAGTGGGACATTCACCAACACGCAACGTCTGGTTCAATTCCACAACCAGGCCATCGATCCGCCCGGTGATGCCCGCAGTGAGAACTGGTTCATCTATCACTTGGGACAACGTCTGAAAGCGAAAGCCGCCGCCGACCTGCGTCCGCGCAACGCCGGATTGAACGCCCTCACTTGGCAATACGCTACTCACGGTGATGACGCAGAGCCGAATCCAGAAGATATTTTGCAGGAGATCAATGGATACACCGTGGCTGATCGGAAGTTGGTGGATGGCTTCAAGAAGCTCGAAGCCGATGGCTCGACCGCGTGCGGATGCTGGATTTACTCCGGGATATTCCCCGAGCCCGGCAAGAACAAAGCAAACATGAGAGAACCGCACAATTATCTCGGCCACGGCTGGGGATATGCATGGCCAGCAGACCGCCGCATTCTATACAACCGCTGCTCAGCTGCGCCCAACGGCGAGCCTTGGTCCGAGCGAAAGAAACTCGTCTGGTGGGACAAAGCGAAACAAGAGTGGACTGGCATCGACGTCCCCGACTGGAATCTCAAGAAGACGCCGGACTACCAACCCGCACCCGATGCCAAGGGCGACGACGGAATTGCCGGGGACAAACCGTTCATCATGCATCCGGACGGTCGCGGATGGATCTACGTCACCAGCGGGCTGAAGGATGGCCCATTGCCCGCGCATTACGAGCCGCTGGAATCGCCGTTCTCCAACGCACTCTATCCGAAATACGACGCCAATCCCGCCGCGAACAGAAAAGAGCGTGTGGACAATCCTTACATCTCCCAAACCGGAGATTCGCGGTTCCCCCACGTGCTTACAACGTATCGCCTAACCGAACACCACACCGCGGGCGGTATGTCCCGTACGCTCGGACACCTCGCCGAATTACAACCGGAGCTGTTCTGCGAAGTCTCGCCGGAGATGGCAGCCGAGGCTGATCTGGAGCACGGTAAGTGGGCGACCATCACGACGCCTCGTGGAATTATTGAGGCGCGCGTCCTGGTGACTTCGCGCATGACTCCGTTGTGGGTGTCCGGAAGGCGGGTGCACACGGTCGGGGTGCCCTATCACTACGGCTACAACGGCACGGTGACCGGCGATGTCGTGAATGACCTGCTCGCAATCAGTGAGGAACCGAACGTGCGCATCATGGAAACCAAGGCGCTCGTATGCGACATTCGTGCTGGCCGCCGCGCAAAGGGCGAAGGTGCGCTAGCCGAACTGAATGACAAGATGAACGAAGCAGCGTGAACCGGGTCAAAGTCCGAGAGATTGTGGAATGGCGGAGATAAACATGGCCTCAACGCCGTTTGAACAAAAGACGACAGCTTTTCTAACCGACTCCACCCTCTGCATCGGCTGTAAGGCTTGTGAAGTCGCATGCAAAGAGTGGAACCAACTCCCGGACGACGGGATGAACTGGTCTGGTCTCTCCTATGACAACACCGGCGCAGTTGGACACTCGTCGTGGCGGCACGTGAAATTCGTCGAAGGCAAGCCCGAACCCGGCTTCGGCGGCAATGCCGCAAAATCGCTTTCGTGGGAGTTTTCGTCAGACGTCTGCAAGCACTGCGAGAATGCCGGCTGCCTGGAAGCATGCCCCACGGGGTCGCTCGTGCGCATGGAGTTTGGCGCGGTGTACCTGCAGCCGGATATCTGTAACGGCTGCTCGTACTGTGTCGTTGCGTGTCCGTTCGGCGTGGTGCAGCGCAACGAGAAAGATGGCCGGGCATTCAAGTGCACATTCTGCTCTGATCGCCAGCGGGTTGGATTGCAACCAGCCTGTGCGAAAGCCTGCCCCACGGAGTCGATCAAGTTCGGTACCCTCGATCAGTTGCGCGTGGATGCCGTGGAACGGGTTGAGCGACTACATTCGCAGGGCATGGAAGACGCACAGCTTTATGATCCGCGGGATACCAGCGTGCAGGGCATCCACTCCATGTTTATCGTTCGCGGTGATCCACGCCAATATAATCTGCCTCCAAAACCTGAGGTGCCGACCATCTACTTGAAGGACGGTTGGCGCGCTTCCGCGCTTGCTGCAGGTCTGTTGGTGGCTGCCACGCTGGCTGCATTCGTTGCGTCACCCAGAAGGCAGGCCCGAAGCATGGCTCGGCGGTAAGACAGACTCGTCGCGTCCGAAAGAGAACATCATGAGCAGTGAGACGAACATCCCAAGACCCGCAACCGAGAGTCGGCTGCTTCAAATCCGCAGTGAAGCCGAACGGCACGGTCGCGTCCAGGCCGCAGGCGTTCAACCCGCCGGCGCGCCTTTTCCCATAGCCTCGCCACAGACCGGGTACTATGGTCTCCCCCTGCTCAAGGAGCCGCAGTGGAGTTGGGAAGTCCCGGTGTATTTCTTCGTCGGTGGCGCAGCCGGATCAGCGGCGGTTATCGGCGCGGTAGCACATTGGACGGGTCGCGACGAACCGCTCGCCCGTGATGCTCGCTTCGTCGCCGCCGGTGGCGCATTGCTCTCAAGCGCCCTGCTCGTCTCCGATCTTGGAAGGCCGGAGCGCTTTCTGAATATGTTGCGTGTGTTCAAGCCGCAGAGCGCAATGTCCGTCGGCGCATGGATATTGGCTAGCTTCGGAACCTTCTCGGGAGCAGCCGCCCTAGCAGAGATCGTGAGTACGCGCATCGATGTTCCGCCCGTCAGAATCCTGGGCGAAGCGGCGCAGGCGCTTTCTGCCATCTTCGGCATGCCGTTCTCGAACTATACCGGGGTGCTCATCGGGGCAACGGCAATTCCCGTCTGGAACCACAACATCAAAACTCTGCCAATTCACTTCGGCATGTCAGGACTGAACTGCGGAGTCAGCATTCTGGAACTCGTGGGACATGAGCGCAGCCGCGCGCTAAACCTGCTCGGTGGCTGTGCTGCCGCAATGGAAACCTACGAAGGCTACCACGTTGAGATGAGGCGCGACCCTGTTATCAATGAACCGTTGAAGCGTGGCGTAAGCGGATGGATCACGCGCACCGGTGGTGTGCTCTCGGGTCCTGTGCCGCTTGCTCTTCGCCTGGCCGCAGCGCTGACTTCAGATAGCACTTCGAGACGGTTACGCCGCATGGCTGCATGGATCAGCATAGCCGGTTCCCTGCTGACCCGCATTGGCTGGATTCGGGCTGGCCATGCATCAGCCCGAGACTGGCGCATTCCGCTCGACATCCCGCGGCCGAGCCGTGGAAGCAGTGAGGTAATCGAACTTCAATCCAAGCCGGAGTTGCCGCAGTTAAAGCGCAATGTGCGCTAGCCCATTCCATCTGAAGCCCACCCGCGCACTCCTGCCGAACCTAACCTTGACATGAGTTTCATCCTGCTGCAATCTTGTTGCGACACCTCAAATCAATCCTCATCAGAACGTCCTCAGGCGTCCGAAGGTGGAACTTACTTATATGAAGCAGATTCCAATCAAGCGGTTCATTGAAAAGGTCCCCGGCGGAATGATGGTGGTTCCTCTCCTCACGGGCGCTCTTATAAACACTTTCTTGCCGAATACGCCGAAGTTCTTCGGCTCTTTCACCGGATACTTATTCAATGGCATGCCGATTCTGGCGGCGTTCTTTGTTTGTATGGGTGCCAGCATCGACGTTCAGGCGAC
>Ga0181531_10000667_pt1 | contig 22612 bp, 19 predicted proteins | sample PEATcosm2014_Bin_38_FD_119743 | JGI IMG/M metagenome (GOLD analysis project Ga0181531, IMG submission 119743) | Peatland microbial communities from MTU Mesocosm Facility, Houghton, MI, USA - PEATcosm2014_Bin11_10_metaG | ecosystem: Environmental > Terrestrial > Soil > Wetlands > Peat | place...
GCGGCGGGGATTTGCGGGTCGCTGATGTTGGCGTTGCGCACTTCGCCGCGAATATTAAATTTGTGAATGTCGGTGTGGAAGGCGGAGCGCATCTGGCCGACGTTGCCGGAGAATTCGATGGTGGTTTTTCCGGCGCCTACCTTGATGTTCTGGAAGCCGTGGCTCGAGAGCCATTGCGTTACCGCTTGCACGTCGGAGTCGGCGGGACCGAATTGCGCGGCGAACTGCTGCGGCGTGAGCCAGGCATGATAGTTGGCGGAGGATATATTTTGCTGATCGTCGAGCAACTGGCGGAGGGCGGTTTCCTGGTCCGCGCTGCGCTGCAGCAGGATGAGCGCGCGGGTAACGGGGGCAGAATCGTCGACGGCTCCCTGGTCGAATTTAGCCTTGGCGAGCGGGTGGACGTTGCCCTTGAGGCGCACGAGCTGCGCTTCGTCGACGGCTTGGGTGACGCGCGGGCGCACGGTGGAGACGGCGCTGGCAGCGGCGGCGGGAGTTGGCCCCTGCGCGCTGACCTTCGTGGCTAAGGTGAGAGCCGCGAGCGTTAAAAGCAACGACAGCAGACTGCGTGTGTGGAACGAGGGCGTTTTCATGACCGATCCATTCTGAGAGCGTAATTTTGCTGCAAGTAAAATAGTGAGCGGCTGGTGGTGCAGGGCGAATCGCATGGGTTGGTGAAATTTGTGAGCGTCCGAGGCATCGAGCCTGATTGAAGGTGAAGGAATTCGCCGCACGACACTGTAGCACGCGAGACGGGTGCGACTTGTAAGATTTTGTTCACAGAGTCGTTACTTATTGGCACCCGAACAAGAGACAACAACAAGTGCCGAATAGGATGCCCTGAAAATGCCCGAGGATGCTTTTGGGACACCCGTGTGGCGAACTAACCCGCCGGGCGCGAATTTGTTGCGCGGTGCAATGCGAATTGTCTGCCACCTCGGAGTTTGCCACGTCGCGGGTTGCGCTGCTGCGCGCAGGAATCCCGGTTGTTGCATAGTTCCCGCGGGAGGGGAGATTCGTTCCCGCGAAGGGTCGTGGCTTATTTGAAGGGCAGTGAGGTGAGGTCGAGATTGCCGCCGGAGAAGATGACGCCGAGCTTTGGCAGCACCCGATCAGCCTGTTGGGGCAAGCCGAGCGCGGCGACGGTGCCGAGGCGGAGCAATGGCGCCAGGGCTACGGCGCAGGATGGCTCGATGATGATTTTCATGCGCTCCCAGACGAGACGCGTGGCGGCGATGATTTCCTCTTCGCTGACGAGCAGAATCGCGCGGACGCGTTCGCGCAGGATGGCGAAGGTGCGCGGCGAAAGCGAGGCGCGCAGGCCGTCGGCGATAGTGTCGCTCGATTCGAGGGCTTGCAGGGTACCGGTTTGCAGGGAGCGGTAAGCATCGTCGGCGCGCTCGGGTTCGCAACCGAAGACGGCGATGCCCGGGTGCAGGCCCTGCGCGCCGAGACACGTGCCGCTGAGCAAGCCGCCGCCGCTGACCGGGGCGAAGACCGCGTCCAAATCCGGCACCTCTTCCAGCAATTCCTTGGCGGCGGTGGCTTGGCCGGCGATGATGCGGTCGTCATCGTAGGGATGGACGAGCGTGGCGCCGGTTTCGGCTTGTACGCGGGCGGCGGCTTCGGCGCGGGCCGAGACTTTGGGTTCGCAGAAGGTGATTTTGCCGCCGTAGGCTGCGACGGCCTCGCACTTCACTTTCGGCGCGTTTTCGGGCATGACGATGTAGGCGGGGACGCCGCGCCAGCCAGCGGCGCAGGCTACGGCGGCGCCATGGTTGCCGCTAGAGAGGGTGACGATGCCGTGGGCGACCTCGGCGTCGCTCATGGAGAGGATGGCGTTGCTGGCGCCGCGGATCTTGAAGGAGCCGGTCTTCTGGAAATTGTCGCACTTGAAGAATAGGCGAGCGCCGGCGATGACATCGAGGGAACGCGAGGTGAGTACCGGGGTGCGGTGGATGTGCGGGGCGATACGGGCGTGGGCGGCTTGAATGGTGGGCCAGTCGGGTGCTTGGTAGGCGAACGGGTGGTTGGGGCCGGTCGGCGCGGGGCTGTTCGTGGCCACTGGACACGCTCTTTTCAGGCAGGCGGCGTTCATCGGTAGGCTCTGGGGCAACCTGCCCTCCGTGCCTGCAAGCGCATAGTATTCCATAGCCGCAGCGCTCGTGGGGCGACTTGGGCGGCATGGCGGTCCTGCCAAAGTGGGCTGGTCGAGTTGCAGCGGAAATGCTTTGCCATCTGCCAAAGAGACACCATGAAAAGGCTTTAACGCGCGGCTTTGTCGCTTGACCCATGCGCCTCGATTGCCTAATCTAAACGCTCCCTCCCCCACACCTCGCGACCCGCGTAAGACTTTCCTCTCGCGCGGAGGAGGACAGATATGACCGGTTCGGAACGACGTCAGCTCACCCGCTACTACTTGCGCACACCCTTGCGTTTTCGCGCCATTGGATTGGCTTCGGATAAGACGGAGCATTTCACGGAAGCGTTGAATGTGTCGAAGGGTGGATTTTACTTTGCGTCATCGGCGGCGCTGCAGGTGGGGATGCCGATTGAGGCTACGCTGCGCATGCCCGGGGAAGTGACCGGAGACTCGACGGAAGAAACGCGCTGCACGGCGCGGGTCGTGCATGTGCGCAACGCGCCGTACGGCGATGGGCGGATTGGGTTTGGCGTGGAGATTGAGGAGTTTCGCACACGGCAGGCGGTTGGCGCGGTGCCCGCGCAGGTGGATCGGCACGCGAATTGATCTAGGAAGTTAGTTCGTTCTTCAGAATTTTCCAAAACAGAAAGAATCGGATGCTGCGCCCAGACGGGCGAGCATTACGGTTTTGCCGGGATGGTGACGACCGTTTTGGCGCTGCCTACGTTTTCAAAGCGGTCGTAGGCGCGCACGGCGATGGTGTGTTCACCTGCGCCGGTAACCGGTGCAGTGGTGAAATCGTAATGCTCTGCGGGAGCGTCGCTGATATTTCCAGCCGGCGAGCAGAGAATCCAATCGCCGCCGTCGATGCTGTATTGCGCGCGCTCGATGCTGGTGCTTGCGTCGCGTGCGGTGAAGTGTACGTTGACAGCGTAGCCGCCTGCGGAAGCGCCCGACTGGAAGCTGCCAAGATTCGTTTTGAGTTCTTCAATTACCGGGGGTGTGTTGTCGATCTCAAAGCGTTCGCTTTCGCGCTCGGCGGTTAGGGTAGCCGCTGGTGGATTGGAGGGCGCGTCGCTGGCGACGATTTTCAGGTAGTACGCGCCGTCGGGCATGGTGGTGGTGTCCCAGGCGTAGAATTTCTGGTCCAGCTTGTCCTTCAGCAATTTCCACTCGTGTTCATTTTCGCCGCGGAAATAGACGGCAAATTTTAGGTCGTCGTCGTTCGCGTCGTGCGCGGTCCAGACCACCGATTGATAGCCCTTCTGTACCACGCCTTGCGGCGGCTGCTCGAAGTGCGGTGGCGTGCTGGTCTGGGTGATGATCACGCCGTTGGGGTTGTCCGAGGGTGGCATGCGCAAGGTGACGCTTTGCGGCTGGCCGGGGACGACGGTGAAAATGGCTTGCGCGCGCACGCCGGGATCCTGGAGGGCGATGCCGTCAATGACCGGAGCGACATTGCGCGGCAGATAGGCGACGCTGACCCAGTTGAGGCCGTCGCCGGGCGCGCCATCGTGAATCACGGCTTTCCATTGCACGTAGCGCGCGGGCGGAGCTTCGACCGACGTGCCCGACTGCGTGTAGGGGCCGAACCAGCGCGACCATTCCGCGCCCGGTTCTTCTGTGTTGCCGGAGCGCACGAAGAGTTCTAGGCGGGGCGCGCCGTTCGCGTGATCATTCTTCTTGCCGGACGACGGAACGTTGGAAGCCACCGGAGGACTCCACCACTCGATGCGTCCCCACTGTGCGAAGGTCTGCGCGTCGAAGGAGCGCGATTCGTAGGAGCCTTCCGGTTCATACTCCGGCCCGAGCGAAAAGATTTTGCCTGGATTGGCGGTGCACACAAATAGTTTGCCGTCGGCGTTGGAGGCGATGCCGGTGATTTGCGCCGAGCCGGCCTTGGCGAGTTGCGCGTAGGCACCGCGTTTGTCGATGGCCAGCAAGGCGCCGTTGTTGCCGGTGCCGGCGAGCAAGCGGACATCCGCACCGATGCCGAGTGAATAGACGATGTCGTCGCGCGAAGACCACATTTCCGTGGGCGCGCCGTCCGGGTCGATGCGATAGATGCTGCTGGAAAGCAGCGGCGGGAAAGGGGTGAAGATGGGCTGGCCGATATTGGAGATCGCGCCGCCGCCGGTGAAGGTGGTGGTGCCTTGCGGCGTGGCGATTACAGCGTTGGGCGCCTGCCCGGTGTTGTGCTGTTTTTCGCCGACGGCCGCAACGTAGATGGTGCCGTCGGCGCCGACGGTTAGCGCGGTCACCTCGCGCTTCGCGCTCTCGTACAGCACGAAGCCTTCCGCGGAACCTTTGGCGGAAGCGTCCGCAGATTTTTTATCCTTGTCCTTCGCGGAGTCCTTCGCGGAGTTTTTTTCGCCGGCCGACGCGGGGCGCGGCGTGATGCGCAAGACGCGGCCGCTAGGTTCAGTGCCGGCGAGCAACTGATGATTTTTGTCGAAGGCCAGCACGCGGATGTGTGCTTCATCGCTGGCGTAGAGCAGGGAACTCTTGCCGTCGGGCGCGACCGCGAAAATCTGGCCCTTGTCGCCGGTGGCCACGTACAGCGTGCCGTCGGCGGCAAACGCCAGATCCCATATGTATTTGGTCTTGGGGTCGAAGAACACGGTTTTTTCGCCGGTGGCGGAAACTTTGTAGACTTTGCCGTCCGGCGAAGTGCCGACGTATAGAGTGCCCTGCGCGTCAAACGCGATGGCTTGCGCGGAAAGATCGCTGGAGTCAAAGACGACCGTGGGCTTGTCGCCGATGTCGAGTCGAAACACCTTGGCCGGCGAACCGCCTGCGGCGTAAAGCACGCCGTGCGGGCTCACTTTCAGCGACCATAAATAGGAAGCATCCGCATCGGCGAGCAGAGCGAATTTGGGCGCAAGCTCGAGGCGGCCATCGCTGCGCACGGCGACGCCATGCGCGGTGCCTTTCACAAACTCGTCGTAGGCCGATTGGCGCCACCTGCGGGTGTGTTCCGCGGTGGCGGAGAGGCCCAGCGCGAGAAATAATCCTGCCAACGCCAGGGCGCGAAACGAAGAAGTCTTCATGGATCGAGCGGTGCGCATCGTTCGTTTCTTCTCCCGAGAACTCTGACTCTTTCCCACGCGCGAGTTGCGCATTGCCGCAATTCGAAAATGGTGGTCACCTGCGATTCACCGGATCTGTAAGTTCAGCGAAATTACGCCGGATACCGGGCCATCGAGCGGAATGCAAGCCTCGCCGGCGAGCGATTCGCGCAACAGCTGCACCGTCCCCGGCGTCGGCCGCCCATCGACCACATTAATCTCCGAGAGCGGGACGTTGGGCAGCTCTTTATCGTCCCAGAGCATGGTGGGAGCGGGCGAAAACAGGCCCACGTAAACGCGATCGTTGCGGCGCTCGCGATTCAGCAGGGCGATCAGTTGGTCCAGGCCGTTGGTTCCGCCGCCGGTGGAAAGGGAAAATCCCCGGGACGCGCGATTGAGCGTCTCACCATCCGTGACCAGCACGCGCAACGAGGTGCCGCGCGCGATCTGTTCCGGCACGCGCACGGTGGTCTCTTCCACATGCGGTGCGCCGCGATACGGGTGCACCAGCACGCGCACGCGCAGCGTTTCGCCCGGCGCTGCTTCGCCCTTTTCGAGCCAGGCGCTGTCGATGCTGTAGGACTGGCGACCGGGCACGCTTTCCACATTCAGCGCGATGCGGTCCACCACGGTGCTCTCATAGGTGTTGCTGAAAAGCCTCGCAAACACCGATTGCACGCTGATGGCCACCTGCAAACCGTCCGGACTCAACGTGTCGCCGGGCGCGAAGGTATCTTCAATCACCACCGGCGCGTGGCCCTGCAGCCGCACTTCGCCGGACAAATGCAGCGTGGTGCCTTCGCCATAGACGCGATTTTGCGCGAGCCCATTAAAAATAGTGAGCGCTACAAGCAGCGGCGTAAGCTTCGGGTGATTGATCAACTCAAAGTGAAGTCTCTTTTCGCCGCCCGGGGCCATGACGGTGAGGTCCAGCGGAATCATTGCCGGGCTGGCGCCCAGCCGGCCGGTGACGGCGGTGGTGTGGTCGCCGGTGATGGTGCCGATGTCGCCGCCAATATTGACGATTTTCGTGGAGGCCAGGGTGGAAGAAAGTGTGGTCACCACGCGGGAACGGGCCATGGGGATGGCGACATTCCCAAGATTCAGAAAGGGATGGCCGCACAGAAAAATATTGTCGCCGCGCACGGCGGTGACGGTGCACGCGGAACTGATGGAGACGTCGCCTTGCACCAACACCATGCCCGCCATGTCACCGGGGACGAGGCGCGCGTCGTCGGTGCGCGCGGGGGCCGTGCCGCCCTGCGCCGCGACGAAACCGAAACTCTGGATTTGCGAGGCGAAGGGTTGCAGCGACGCCGGCGCGAATCCTGAGAACACCAGGGGGGTATCGATTGGCTCGAGACCGGAGCCGGAGGGTAGACCGTTGCCGGCGATTGGCGTAGGCAAGGAGAAATTTTGTGGCGGGTTGCCGGCAGTCGTGGCGGTGGCGCCGCTGGCCGCGCTGGAATTTGCCGCGCCTACGGCGTTGCCGCGTGGGGCGTTGGCGTCGGGCGCGAAATTTGCCGCGCTTGTATTTGCCGGTGCTGAAGGCGGATCCAAAATGTCGTGAATCGGCGTGACGCCGGCCAGAGCTTCCTTGTCGAAGACGCCCAGCTTGAGCGAGAGAGCGCCCGCCAGCTTGCCGTCTAAATAGACCGGGCTGCCGCTCATACCCGCCACCACGCCGGTGTATTCCACCTTTGCGCCCTTCAGCTCGACCAAAATAATGGACTGTCGCGGGCCAAGGAAATTGTCCAGAACGCCGATCACCACCAGGTCAAATTTTTCAATCTGGTCGCCGGCGAAGATGGTATAAGCGACGCCCTGCATCCCGGGATGAATATCCGAAAGCGAAATGGTTTCGGTGGTGTTGGGCGGCGTGGCGGGTTCGCCCGGCGTCAGGGACGGCGCGAGCGGTGCAGGGTTGTTGCGGGCAGGCAGGGAAGGAGAAGCTGCGGCCGGACTCTGTCCAGCGTCGTCTACGGTCCACCCAAACAACGGGAGCGCACCTAAGACAAGCGCCATCAACGTGAAGGACATGAGGTAATAGATGCGCGGCGGACGCAACGTGCCGCTCAGGTTCGACCGGGCTGGTGGCATGAGCCATTTATCTTACGCGGCAGGGTACCGCGAAGCAATCGAACGACAGTTTCGCTCGCGAGTAGTCCAACTGGCATAGCAGTTCTAGTATTGGACGCACACTCTCACGCATTGGGAAGCGTCGGTGGCATCCTGTATATTTGTCGCGTGAATGTGACGCTTACGGATGTTGAGGCGCGCGTGCTGGGCGCGTTGGTGGAAAAAGAAGTCACCACGCCGGAATACTATCCGCTGTCGCTGAATGCGTTACTGAACGCTTGCAACCAAAAATCGAATCGCGATCCGTTGATGCACCTCGATGAAGATGCGGTGCGGCACGCGTTGCGCGCGCTGAGCGATCAGTACCTGGCGCGCTCAGCGGCTAGCGACGGCCGCGTGGCGAAATTCGAGCATCGCCTCGGCGAAGCCTACAATTTTGACCGCAAGGAAACTGCCATCTTGTGCGAACTGTTGCTGCGCGGCCCCCAAACGCCCGGCGAATTGCGCAGCCGCGCCGAACGCATGCACTCCTTCGAGGATTTGAGCGAGGTGCAAACCACCCTGCAACGGCTGATGCGCCGCGATCCGCCGCTGGTAAGGCTGCTGCCGCGCCAGCCGGGAACCAAAGAGGCGCGCTGGGCGCACCTGATGTGTGGCGAGGTCTCGGTAAGCGCGACGGAAGCGACGAACGAAGGCGACGCCGGCCGAGTCAGCGCCGCGGACAACGGTCAGTCGACGGCTGCCGGCTCAGTGATGCAGACGGTCTCGGCGGAGCGAGTGCGGGAGTTGGAATCGGAAGTAGCGGGGTTGCGCGAAACAGTACGCAAGTTGCAGGAACAGTTCGCCGAGTTTCGCAAACAATTCGAGTAGCGATCTCCGTGCAATCTTCGCGCCCCGACCGGCCATTAATCCATGTGCATATGCACGGCGAACTGCTTCTCGAGGGTATCTTCGTACGGATATACGTGGACCATCCACCCCAGAATCACGGGATGAAACTTACCGCCGGCAGCGTCGCACGCTTCCTGCGTGGCGATTGAGCCTTGCAGACCGAAGCGCCCGCCGGTCCACGCGCCGCGCTGCCCGAATGGCGGCACGCAGAGGTTCGTATGCAAATGCCAGGTGGCGATGCTCAGGGGAATGCGCGCATTTAATTCGTCCTCGGAGGCGCGGCGCGGCATGGTGTACATGGCCCCGACCAGCTCATAACCCGTCGCGGTCTTCTTGTAGAGCAGGGACGTGGGCCGCGTGGGATCGAACGACAGGGCTTCGAGGAAGCCGTTCGCGTAGTTGGTGAAGTGATATTCCGGCTGAGGAATATTGGGCAGGAAAATCTTGTAGCCCTCGCCGAGCGCCACGCGATAGTCCTTGTACTTCTCGATGGCGCCGCGCAGTTGCGTGGCGATGTCCTGGGCTTTCTGCCGGTCGCCGGGCATTTGCGGGCGCGGCGCGGTCATATACATGTGCAGGCTGTGCGCGTCGTGATGGTGCATGCCGCTCATGTCTTCGACGGCCTGACCGTCCACGGGCTTCTCGTCACCGGGCATCTTCATGCCCGGCATGCTGGTCGAGTTGGCATCCTGCTGTGCGGCAGCCGGAGCGGCGGCTGGATCCGCGGAGCCCACCGTGGGCGCGTGGTGGCCAGGCATGGCCGCCAGCAACACGCTAACCAGGAATAAAGCGCCAAACGCAATCGTAAATTTGCTAGCCAACTGTATGGCTGTTCTGCGTACTGACATCGCCGTTCTCCTCACCTAATAATACGCACGACGGGACGCGCTAGTTTCGGCTGGATTGGCAGGAATTGCCTGCGGCAAAACTGGCCGGGTGGACAGTGGCGAATTGGCGGCGATGGCCAACCTCGGAGGCTGACCGGCGAGGCAGCCGTTGCCCGCTACCGGAATGCGCCGATGCGCATGCTAAAATCGTCGCGTGAAAAAGCAAACTATCCAACCGGCCAAATCGCTAAACGGCGGCATCGAGCTGCCCGGCGACAAATCCATCTCTCATCGCTACGGCATGCTGGCGGGTATCGCCGAGGGCGTCACCGAACTGCGCCACTTTTCCGCGGCTGCGGACTGCCACAGCACGCTGGCTTGCATGCGCGCCCTCGGCGCCGAGATAAAAATCGAAAAGGACCTGGTGCGCGTCACCGGGCGCGGCCCGCACGGCCTGCAGCCCTCGCGCAAAGCTTTGGACGCGGGAAACTCCGGTACCACCATGCGGCTGCTTGCAGGCATTCTCGCCGGCCAGAACTTTTCCGCAACGCTGACCGGCGACGCTTCGCTGCAAAAGCGCCCCATGAGGCGCATCGTCGGCCCGCTGCGTCAAATGGGAGCGGAAATCGCGGCTCGCGAGGATCAGTTTGCGCCGCTGGAAATTCGCGGCGCGAGACTGCACTCCATCCGCTACGAGATGCCCATGGCTAGCGCACAAGTGAAGTCGGCGGTGCTGTTGGCGGGCCTGTTTGCGGACGGCGTCACCACGGTAGTAGAACCCGCACGCACCCGCGACCATACGGAACTCGCACTGGCGGAGTTTGGCGCGGAGTTGGAACACCACGGCTTGACCACCTCGGTGCACGGGTTGGGCGCACGGAACGGCCATGGCACGCTCAAGGGCCGTGCGCTCGATGTCCCCGGAGACCTTTCTTCCGCGGTTTTTTTCATCGCCGCGGCGTCGCTCTTTCCGGAGTCCACTCTGTTGATCCACAACGTAGGCCTAAATCCCACGCGCACCGCGATTCTGGATGTGCTCCTCGGCATGGGCGCGTCGATCAAGACGCCCTCACTGCGCACGGCGCACGGAGAAGTGGTCGGCGACCTGGCGATCAAAGGCGCGATGTTGCAGGGCGGAATCATCGAAGGCGACACCATCCCGCTGGTCATCGACGAACTACCCATGCTTGCCGCGTTGGGCCCGTTCACCGAACACGGCATCGAGATTCGCGACGCCCAGGAACTGCGCGTAAAGGAAAGCGACCGCATTGCCGCGTTGGCGGAAAATTTGCGGCGCATGGGCGCGCAGGTGGAAGAGCGTCCGGACGGCTTGCGCGTGGAAGGCCGAAAAGCCGGCAAACTGCACGGCGCCGAAATTGAGCCGCACGGCGATCATCGCATTGCCATGGCGTTTGCGGTGGCCGGGCTAGCTGCGGAAGGGAAGACCGTGATCCGCGATGCCGACTGCGCGGGCGTTTCCTTCCCCACCTTTTACGAGGAACTAGAGCGCCTGGCACAGCGCTAAAGAAATTGCCGGCGCTAAGCTGAGGCAACACCGTCACATCGGGGCTGCGCAATTCATTGTCCACGGAATGCCGAAACGATCGACGAGGATCCCGAATCGCTTCGCCCAGAAAGTTTGTTGCAGGGGAAGTTCCACCGTGCCTTCGTGCGCCAAAGCATCAAAGACGCGTTCCGCTTCCGCCGGATCATCCATATTCAACACCACGGAAAAGCCCTGCGGCTTCACGTAGTGCCCCGGAAGCGCATCCGCGCCCTGCAAAAGAGATTCTCCAAGGTCAAACGTGACGTGCAGGATTTTACCGTGCCATTCGGGCGGCGCTTGCGCCGCCGTGGGCGAACTGCCGTAGGTCATCAGCATGGCGATCTTTCCGCCCAGGCACTCTTCGTAAAACCGGAACGCCTCTTCGCACTGCCCGTTGAAACTTAGATAGGGGTTCGAGCGCATCGCATTCTCCCAAACACACAACTACAGGCTACGCGATTCCGCGCGATTCCGGAAAATGGTTGGGGGGTCACGAATTGGAAGTCGGCGAGGGAACCACCGGCGCGGGAGGCTTGGGAACTTTGGGAACAACGCTCGGATGCTCGTGGCGTTCCGGCCGCTCCGGCTTTTCCGGACGTTCCGGCCGCTCAGGCTTCTCCGAGTCATCCGCGCTGCTAGTCTTGTGCAGCGAAATCGAACCGTAGCTGGTCTTCAAGATAATCTTGGGCCCGCGGCCCGTCCCATATTTGCCCTGCAAGTGTGCGTCCCCCGAATTCGAGGTCTGCGCAAGCGTGCCGCCATCAAACTCCGAACTGATGTCGCAGGAATGGCAATCCGCCGCAATTTCAAAACTCACGGACTCCGGCAGGCTCAGCGAAATGGAGCCATTGGAATTGCTAATCGTCACGTCGTCCTTCGGCATGCTGGAAAAGCGCACGTCCACCGCAGCATCGCGGTTCTGCACATCCACTTTGCCCCCGGCGTTCTCGATGTCGATATCGTATTTGTTGGTGCGCAGCGAAAGGCTTCCCGGCGCGTCCGCGATTTCCAAATTGCCCGAGCTGAACTCCATGTGCCCGCTGAGTTGCGTTAACGTCAGGTCCGTGCGCTGCGAAATGAAACGCACGCCCTTGGCAATCTTCTCCGCGCGAATCGGTCCGTAGAATTCGCCGTTCAGCGTCAGCCCGCCGCTGGCATTCTCCACGTTCACTTCTCCGCCGTGACCTTCGATTTTTACGTTGCCTTTGGTGTCGGATACGCGGATGTCGCCGCCGCGCGCGTCGATGGTCACGTCCGAAGCGCTGTCGCGTACTTCCACATCGCCGTGGCTGCTGCTTACGTTGACCGCTTCCTCCATATCGGAGACGTTCACATCGCCGTGCTGATTCCGCACGGTCACGTTCGCCTTAGGCGGCACGGTCACATCCATGTCCACGCCAATGCGCGAATCATCGTGAAAGCCGGTGGGCTGTACATCGTAACCATCGCCATTCGTTACGATTTGGGCGGACACCGGCTTTGCAGCATTTGCCGCGTCCGTTTCGCTCCATGCGTGTACGTTGGCCTTCCCGGACACATTGATCTCGTTCCTTTCGCCGGGCCGCACCGTAATGTCTCCGTGCGTGCCGCGGATGGTGATGCGCGCGTCGGCGGGCACTTCTTTCGGGGCCACATCCAGGTCGAAGCCGTAAGAGTTGCCGATTTCCGGAGCCCAGCCGGGAAAGTGTTTTTCTGCTTGTTCCACTCCGACGACAATGCCGACAATCGCCAGCACCGCAATGACCAGAAAAATCTCGCCGCCCGTGATGCGCGCCGCCCCCGGTTCCACGTACCGCCCGCCCGCCGTGCGTTCGTACAGCTTGATCAGCCCCAGCGCGATAATGATCAGCGGCCACCAGCGCGTGAACAGCGTGCCGAGTTCGAATCCGCGGTAATTGTGCAGCAGCAGCATGCCGCCAAAGATCACCAGCACGAGTCCGCTGAACAGGCCACTGCTGTTGCGAGGACTGTAGGCCATCCGGATTACCTTCCCTGTCCTGGAATCGAGCCCGGGGGCACGGAACTTGGCGGCACAGAACCTGGAGGCGGGGGCGGCATCGGCGGCGGAATGTTCGGATTATTCACCGGATCGGGAATGTGCCCGTCCATCGGCGCCAGCGCGGAGGCCAGGCTGATCACTCCCAGCACCACCAGAATCATCGGCCACGTATTGTGAAACGACAGGTAGTAGTTGCCGTGCATCTGGTCCAGCAGAAACAGAATGCCCACAGTGATGAGCACCGCCGGTCCGCGCAGATTGCGAATCGTGCAGCGCGGGCACCGGCAACGACTGGCAGTATCATTTGGCATAGCGGCTGGCTCCTAGAGTTCTTTTCCCATGCGGTTGCGGAACATCAGCAATCCCACACCGATCAACACCAAGGGCCATAACTGCTTCACGCGGTAAAACGCAAACCAGGAAAAATTGTTCAGCAGAAACAGCGCGCCGAGCCCAATCAGAATGATCGGGCCGATGGGCCGCTCGCGGCTCCAGTGTTCCAGCGGATCGATTTGCGCTTGTCCCGCGGAGCGGGCCAGCGCCGTGCGCCGGGCGTCAAACGCCATGTAAAAAACAAATCCCGCCAGCAAGAACGCCAACGCCGTAGTCTCGCTGTCGCCGATGTCGCTGTTTAAGCCCACGATAATCGCGGCGAACACCACGATGTGAATCAGCGCTTTGTTGTATTCGCCGTTGTACACCGCGCCAAGCCCGGGGACTAAGCCCAGCAGGAAGGCCACGCTGCCATTGCGGGTGTGCGGATGCGGTTGCACCGCACCGCCGCCCGGGCCATAGTAACCCTGCGGAGCGACATACGGCGGAGCCGCTGCCGTGGCTACCGGCGAGCCCGGCAACGGCGCCACTCCCGGCAAGCCCAGCGTCGCTGCCAGACAATCCTCGCAATAAATCACATCGCGCACCGGCCGCGCGCACTCCGGACACAGCGCCTTGCCGCAATTCCGGCAATACGCCGTGGCGTCCACGTCTTGATGGACGGCACAGTTCATCGCGTGGTCCTCCCGCTGAAGGTGCCCGGCACCAGCAGGCCGGCAAAGCGGGGAACTTCGGCCAGCAGCTCTCGCGAGGCGATGGTTGTGGCCAGAACTTGCAAGTTGTGATTAATGCTGTTCGCGCGATTCTGTTGATTCGGCGTGCTGGGCTTGCTGCCGTCGCTGCTTCCGGGAGCGTGCTTGGGCGCTGCCGGCAGCGTGTCTTCAGTGTTGGACGGCACTTCATTGTTGTCTTGCCGCAAGCGCGTCTGGATCTCATACACCACGCGCAAATCGCTCACGAATTTTGAGCTGCGCGCAAACACCAGGTGCGCCTGACGATCCACGCCCCGCGCGATATTCACGGGCGCCAGGTCCGCCATCTTGGGATGCCGCGGGGAAAATCCCGAAACGCTGGCCAGCATCAGGAAGGTTGCGGAAAGCGAAACCGCGCCGTATGCCAAACGCGGCAACCCAATCCCGCGCCACCAGGAGAAAAATCCCGGTGCCGCCGCCACGGTTTCGCGCGGACCCAAAGTTTTTTCCAGGATGGCGTACACCAGCCGCGGCGGTTCTTCCATTTGCTCGATACCGTTTAGATTCGTCACCAGCGCCGAGACGCTCGCCAGCAGCGGCGTGCAGCGGTCGCAATGCTGCGCCAGGTGCGCATCCATCGCCGCTTGTTCCACCGGCGGCAGTACGCCGTCGATGTAATCCATCAAGCGCGCTTCGGTTTGTTCGCAGGTCCAGTTCATCATTCGCCCCTCGCTCATGACGGGCCCACGCCCATCTGTTGGAGGATGCGGGCCAATTCGATGCGCCCGCGGTTAATCCTTGATTTTACCGTGCCTTCCGGCACGGACAATACCTGTTGTATCTCCGCGTAGTCCAGTTGTTGCAAATCGCGCAAGATCACCGCCTCGCGCAACTCCGGTGAAAGTTTGATTAATCCCGCCTGAATCTGGGTACTGAGCTCGTGCAGCAACGCCAGCTCGTCGGGTCGTCGCGCCGAACTCTGCTTGTTTTCCACCGCAGGCATCGCATCATCGAGAGAATCCGTGATGCGGTCCCGCCTGGTTCTACGGTAATGGTCGATTAGCAGATTGCGCGTCACGCTGGTCATCCAGGTCGCAAAGCCTCCGTGCGCCGAGCGGTAACTCCCGAGCGTGCGATACACGCGTAGGAATACTTCCTGCGACAGGTCCTCGGCTTCCGTGCGGTTGCCGGTGAACCGGTAGCAGATGTTGAAAATCCGCCGTGTATGCCGACGCACAAGTTCCTCCCAGGCCGACCCGTCGCCCTGGAGGCATTGCTGGACCAGTTGGGCATCCTGCTCCAACGTCTCATCAGCCTCGTATCCTGCTACGGTGCAAGGGGTTAGCCCCAATCGCCTGGGTAAAACAGCCCAGCGTGGACGTTAACCTCGGCCTGCAATGTATGGAACGCAAAGTGCTCTCTAAATGTTCCGTGTTCGAGGCGGCGGTGTCCACGTCGCCCTTCCTGGTGCCTCGCATCTTATCCACACCGCGCCACGTATACAAGGCGACCAAGGTAGGTTCGGTGGGCGGTCAGTTCCCGGTTCGCGCGTTGATCAGGTGTCGATCGACAACTATCTGTTTGTCCAATTCGCCAAATATAGCGCGCTACGGCGCCAGTGTTCGCCGCGGGAGGGTCTGGGGGATACTGGACGCCCTACGAACGCGAGCGCCGCGGTCGGCGCTTGCTCACGGGAATCAATGCGCTCAACGCCTTATTCACCGACTCAGCGTCGGGGAAATGTGCCGCGACCTCGGGAGTCAATAGCACCAAATTGATGCCAGCGCGGTAGCGTTCGACGTATTTACCGCGAACGCCGCCTGTCATTTTGGAAAAATCGTAATGCGGTCGCATTTCGTCGTTATCACTGGCCTTGCCTTTGCGCTTTTTCATAATCTTCTCGCTCATCTGGGTCCGCTCTTCGAGCACTGATAACTCGGATACGTTCGTCGTCCTCCAGATGAGCTACGATTAGCAATCGATTGGCAATCGACATACCAAGAGTGACGAATCGCTGCTCATATTCGGAGTGGTCCGGGTCCGGGTAAGTGATGCCAAACCGATCTCCAAAGACCGTGCTAGCCTCCTCAAACGTAACCCGGTGCTTACGGCGGTTTCGCCGAGCCTTCACCGGATCCCACTCAACAATCAGTCTTCAGATGTTACCCCTCCGCCCTTCTGTTTGAAACTGCAAATCGAACTGAGAATGGGTGATCCATCGGCTCGCTCAACCTTGACGCTGCCGCCCGCCGCCAGTACGCTCCTTACGCATGTCCTCCAGGTCCAGAAAAATTCTCCTCGCTGTTCTGGCTGTGCTCGTGGTGGCCTTCCTCATCAATCAGGCACACGGCCTTTCCCGCGCCGGCAGCTTCAGCCCCGCCAAGCTGCTCGCCGCCATTCGCAGTGCCAACCTTTACTACCTCGCGCTGGCGCTTGCGCTCATCTACATTTGCTACGGCATCCGTTCGCTGCGCTGGCAAGTGTTCCAGCGCAACCTGGGCGCCGCGCACTATCGCAACATCCTGAGCATGACCATCGCGGGTTTTGGCGCCATCTTCTTATTAGGCCGCGCCGGCGAACCCGTCCGTCCTCTGCTCATCGCTCGTAAGGAAAAACTTCCCGTCGCAGGCATTTTCGGAGTGTACATTCTCGAGCGCCTGTTCGACGCCGCCAGCACCGCGGTCATTGCCTCCGTCGCCCTCATCCTTTTCCAGGCCCAGGCGCACACCGGAGAAACCGCGGCCAGGCTCGAAGCTGCCGCGCGCACCACTGGCACGCTCCTCTTCGCCGGCATCCTTGCCGCCGTCGCCTTGCTCGTGTATCTCCGCCTGCACGGTTCGCTCTGGCTGCAGTCCCGTCTCACGGGCTGGCGGCGCACAGCTGGCTGGCGCTCCAGTGCTGCGCGCATCCTTCTCGGCTTCCTCGGCGGTGTGCAAACCATTCAATCCTGGAGCGATCTTTTTCTCGCCCTTTTCTACTCCGGGACCCACTGGTTTTTCATTGTGCTCGTCTATTACCTCAGCTTGCACAGCTTCGGCGGCGCGCTGCACGCCCTTCGTCTCGGCGACGCCATGCTCGTCGTGGCTTTCTCCCTCGTCGGCTCTGCGGTACAGTTACCTGCCGTGGGCGGCGGCTCGCAGTTGGCCTCTTTCGTGGTGCTCACCGCTATTTTTAACGTGGATGCAGCATCCGCCACCGTGGCCGCGCTGGTCCTCTGGGTGGTCACATTTGCCTCCGCCGCGCTGGGAGGCGTTCCGCTTCTGCTCCGCGAAGGCTTTTCCCTTGGCCAGTTGCGCGCCCTGGGTCAGGAAGAGAAGCAGGAGGAAGCCGGCACGCTGCCTTTGGGTTCCACGCAAGCCACGCTCGAAGAGCTCGAAAGGGAATTGCCGCCACCATTGCCCGCTGCCTCGCACGCTACACCACGGCAAGGAGATCCCCGCAAGTGAGATGCCCATTCTGCGCCAACGTCGACGATAAGGTCATCGACTCCCGCGAAGGCCGCGGTGGCGATACTATTCGCCGCCGTCGCGAGTGCCTCAAGTGCGAGCGCCGCTTCACCACCTACGAACGCATCGACGAAATTCCCTACATGGTCATCAAAAAAGATGGCCGCCGCGAGCGCTTCGAGCGCCAAAAAATCCTGCAAGGCCTGCTCAAAGCTTGCGAGAAGCGCCCCGTCGCCACTCCGAAACTCGAAGCCATCGTCGACGAAATCGAGGGCGTGGTCCACGAAGCCACCGAGCGCGAACTCACCACCACGGAAATCGGCGAAATGATCATGCGCGGCCTGAAAAAACTCGACAAGGTCGCCTACGTCCGCTTCGCCAGCGTGTACATGGATTTCAAGGACGTCCAGGAATTCATGAGCGAACTAAAAAATCTCCTGAAAGATCGCGCCAAGAAATAATCCGTATCTCGGAGAACAAACCGTGCCGAAGTCTTATCGCGTGCCTGTTTTTCTTGCCATCGCTGCGGGAACTCTACTCTTTGTGGCAGCGCCATTCGCTATCCGACTTGTCGCGCGACAAGCGCAGCCGTCCTCGACCGTCGGCGCAACAATAAAACTGCCGGCCGCCAGCGCCGACAAAATCCGCCAGCACGTGAAGTATCTTTCGAGCGATCCCCTGGAAGGGCGCGGCATGGGCCAGCCCGGTGGCGATAAAGCGGCCGACTACATCGCCAAGCAATTCGCATCGTATGGCCTCGAGCCCGCTGGCGACGATGACACTTTTTTCCAGAGCGTTGCCATGGTCGCCATGAAAACCCTTCCGGAAACCACCTTCCAAATGGTTCCAGACCAAGGTGACCCGCTCACCCTGAGGCTCCTCGATGACTTTGTCACCACCAACGAAACACAAAAAGAAGTCTCCGACATCGACGCTCCCATCGTTTTCCTGGGATACGGCATTAACGCCCCGGAATATCAGTGGGACGACTACAAAGGCGTCGATCTCAAAGGCAAAGTTGCCCTCCTTTTTGTGAACGAACCGATCTCCAACAATCCCAATTTCTTCAAAGGGAAAGCCCTGACCTACTACGGCCGCTGGACCTACAAATTTGAAGAGACGGCGCGCCGCGGTGCGGTGGCCACGCTGATCATCCATCGCACCGACCTGGCCAGCTATCCTTGGGAGGTCGTACGAAATTCGTGGGGCAACGAAAAGTCCTACCTGAAGCTCGACGGCACGCCGAAACTCCAAGCCGCCTCCTGGATCAGTCAGGAGTCCGCGAAAAAATTGGTCGGGCTCGCCCAGCTTGATCTCGATGAACTTTTCCAGCGTGCACAGGGTCGCGACTTCAAGCCCATCACCCTTCCGGTGCATTTGAAAGCGCATATCGCCAGCCGCGTGCGCCCCTTCGTTTCCCGCAACGTCGTCGCCATGCGCGAAGGCTCCGATCCCAAACGGAATGATCAGGCAGTCCTCTACACCGCCCACTATGACCACTTTGGCATCGATGCCAGCCGCAATCCAGGCGACCAGATTTTTCACGGCGCCGTGGACAACGCCACCGGCTGCGGCATCCTCTTGGAGCTAGCCCGCACCTTTGCCCGGGCTAAAAAAGCCCCTCCGCGCACGATACTTTTCGCCGCCGTCACCGGCGAAGAGCAGGGCCTGCTCGGTTCCGAGTACTTAGGCAAACGCGCGGATTATCTGGCCGTCAAACCTATACTGGATCTCAATTTCGACGCGCTCGCCCCTCTGGGCATTCCGCAAGAGACGGAAGTTGCCGGCGCCGATCGCACCACGTTTTATCCGGCAGTGCAAAGCACAGCCTCACGCTTCGGCTTGGTGATCCAACCTGACGCGCATCCCGAAGCCGGCCACTATTATCGCTCGGATCATTTCAGCCTGGCGCGCGTAGGAATTCCGTCCTTCTCCATAAGCGAGGGCCAACTCTTCGCCGGCCACGATGCCGCCTGGGGTGACGCACAATTTAAAGACTACGTGGCCAATCACTACCACCAGCCTAGCGACCTCTTCCACGAAGATTGGAATTTCAAGGGCTTGGCCAAAATGACTGACTTTGGCGCGGCATTGGGAGTCATTGCCGCGACACAATCCCAGCCCATCGATTGGCTACCCGGCGATGAATTCGCCAAGTTTCAGCAAGCCACGCAAAGCATCGACGGCGATGCCCTCTTCGCGGGCCGTCCGGACCTGCGCCTCGTGAGCGCTCCAACCATTCCGTACCCGCCGCTCGCCAGGCAGACGAGGACTAAAGGCACCGTCGTTCTCGATGTCACGGTCTCCGCTGATGGGTTGGTCAGCAAGGTTGAGGTCGTCTCTGGACACCCGTTACTTCAACAAGTGACCATCGACGGCGTAAAGAAATGGGCGTTCGCGCCCCATCAGGGCGAGCCAAGAACCTTTCGACTGGAAGTGGAGTTTGTTGTGAGGACAGCCGCGAGGTACAGCCGACGGCCATCGAGCATTCATGTTTCCGGACCGCTACACTTGGTCATACTCGCGAACGGAGTTTATCTCGAAACTATGTACTCTACTGTGCCCAAATAAATCCACCTCACCGCGGCCAAACCCCCGCCGTAAACGACCGTATCGTCGTAAATCCCAATTTCTCATACAATTCCACCGCCGTCCGATTTTTCGCCGTCACCGTCAGCGTCAACTCCCGCATCTTCTGCGCCCGCAGCGCCTCCGCTGACGCCAGCATCAGCATCCGCCCAATCCCATGCCCCTGATAACCAGGCTGCACACAAATCTGCGTCGTATGCCCCACGCCCGGGCACACCTCGCTCGTCAGCACCGTGGCAATCAATTCATCGCTCCCCGGCTGGTGCAGCACAAACGACGCCCCCGGCACAAAATTCCCGCACCCCGGCAGCAAAATAATATTCTTCAGAAACCGCAACGCTCCCGCCCGCGAGCGATACTGATCGTTAATCTCCCCATCAATATGATTCGCGTACGACAAATAAATCAGCTTGGCGCAGGGATCAAAATACCGGTCATGCCAGCGCGACAAACGCATTCCGGCAGGCACATTCGGCGTCAGCGTTTTATGTTTCGCCAAATCCAGCAGCATGAACTGCCGCGTATACAAATGAAATCCCTGGTCGCGCAGCGGCTCATCCACCGGCCCGCTAAACGGCATCAGCTGCGCTTCAATCCGCACCAAATGCGGTATCGCCCGCATGCCAAAGAGCATCTCGTCCAGTAGCCGCCGCCCAATCACTTCCTGCTCAAATTTCGACGACACATACAACCCGCCAATCAGACCTTTCTGTTCTTCCATCACGTAAAAGCTGTACCCCGCCGCCACGCCATTCTCAAACGCCACGCACCCGGAAAGCGCATGCGCCTCCAAGAATCTCTTAATTAATTCCAGCGCCCCACGATAGTCCCAATGCAACTCATCCCGCCAATGCCGAGCCTCTTCCTCCAGCAGGGAATCCAATTGCCGCGCGGTAGTCTGACGAAGATCAACAATATTCATCGAAAATAGAAATCACTCATAGCCGTAACCCACCCATAATATCCGATTTCTCCAGTAGCGCCGGCTTCCAGCCGGCAGCCTGTACCATTCCTGGGAACGCCAACGCTTCTCCATCCCGCGGGGCATGCGGGATGAATCTCCGTATTGGCGGGTTTGTCTGCCTTTGTAGCGGCCGCCTTCTGAGGTGGGCGCCTTTGCCTTGCATATCCACGGGCGTATCACGCTCGGCCTTGGCTTGTTCGGACGCTGCCCGCCAGCCACGGCCCGGTTCTTCCTGTCCTGTCAGCTTCCATCGCCCATTCTCCCCAAACGCCACGATATTCATGCGACACACCCGCCAAACCTCCCAAAAGCCGCACAAACCCCACGTGTTAACATCGCCCTTGTTAGCAGTTATTAAAGATTTTTGCTCGCTGGATCGGCACAAATAGACGCAGGTGCGCGCGCAGCACGAGCTTCACCGCAAAGGAGACCCGTTCCACCCGGCACAGCCATGGCGAAACAGCCCTTCTCCCTCTTATTTGAGCTGCGCTATCCCTCGCGCTGGTACACCAAGCTGGCCATGGCCATCCTGGCGCTCGCCTTTTTCGTGGTCCTGGCCACCACGGCCATCGCCGGGTTCCTCGTCTATCGCATCGTCAAGCCTCAGCGCACCAGCAGTGAGATCAATCTCGCCAGCTTCCCAGGCCGTCCCGAAACGGTCGACTTTGAAGTCGCCGGCCGCGGCAGCCGCGAAGGCTATTTCTTCCCCGGACTGCGCGGCGCGCCAACCATCATCCTCTGCCACGGCTACGAATCCAGCCGTGGCGAGCTTCTCACCATGGTCTCCGCCTTACAGGATCACCAGTACAACGTCTTCGTCTTCGATTTCGCGGGCCACGGCGCCAGTCCCGGCACCACCACCTTCGGCTACAAAGAGGCCGACGAGCTGAAAACCGCCATCGATATTCTCGGCGCCCGCAATGACGTCGACCCCGTGCGCTTCGGCGTCTGGGGCTACAACCTCGGCGCCTATGCCGCCCTGCGCGAGGCCGAGCATGACACTCGTGTGCGCGCCCTGATACTTGATTCTGTCTATGACAAGCCGGAGCAAATGGTCAAAGTCGGCGTGGAACACAGCGGTCTTGGGGGCTTCCCGCTCATGGTCCGTTCCGCGGAGACCAGCTTCGACTGGCTCAACTACCAATACCGCGACGAACCCCCGCTCTCCCGGAAACTCGGCGCCATGTCCGGCGTCCCACTCCTCTTCATTCAGGCCCTCGACGATCCCGAACTCGCCGCCCTCACCAGCCAAATGTTCCTCAAAGCTCCCGAACCCCGCGAACAAGCCATCATCCCCAAAGGCAATTTCCCCGGCATGAATGACGACGACAAACGCGTCTACGAAAATCGCGTAGTCACCTTCTTCCTCCTCCACCTCCCCGCCACCGGCAAGCCCCAACACTAAAGTGGCTCAGTTGCCTTGGCCGTTGTAGCGGCCGCCTTCTGCCTGTCCCGGTGAAACCGGGGAGGCGGTCGCCTTTGCTTTTGCTTCTGTCTTTGCCTTACTTTTATCGACTTGCGTAAATGCGCGAGGCGGGTGCCTTGCCTTTGCTTTTAAGCCCTACCTTTTGCCGGGAACGCCAATCTCCGTATTGGCGGGTTTAAGCCCGAGTCCCACATAGATCGACCCAAGGTTGTCGCGGACGCCGCGCCGTCTCGGTTGTTTTTTGTGCGGCGCCCGCACAGCGCGACTCCGCTCCCAGCTTGACTAGATAGACCTGCTCATCGCGCGCGCCGGTTTTCTCTGCGAATCTCTGCGCCCTCTGCGTCTCTGCGTTATACTTTTCTTCCTCTTCTTTCCTCGTCCTCTTCACTACCGCCGCCCCGCCCCCGCAATCGGTATCACCAAGTACAAAAATCTCCCGGTCTTCCTCTCCGCATCCAACGCCTGCTCCTCGCAATAAAATACCCCCCCCCCCCCCCCCCCCCCAATTTTTCCCCCGCCCCAAAAAAAAACCCCCCCCCCCCCCGCCCCCCCCCCCACCCCCCCCCCCCCCCAACAAAAAAAAAAAAAACCCCACCCCCCCCACCCCCC
>Ga0181531_10000668_pt1 | contig 22600 bp, 14 predicted proteins | sample PEATcosm2014_Bin_38_FD_119743 | JGI IMG/M metagenome (GOLD analysis project Ga0181531, IMG submission 119743) | Peatland microbial communities from MTU Mesocosm Facility, Houghton, MI, USA - PEATcosm2014_Bin11_10_metaG | ecosystem: Environmental > Terrestrial > Soil > Wetlands > Peat | place...
CTTCCATTGAAAATGCCAGGCTGCGCACCGGGCAGATATAGCTTCGGTCGCCAATCATCACGGGACCATACTCGACTACCGTGGCGGCACGCAGCAGAGGATCGCTGCCGCTCAATTCAGCTTCCAAAGTAATGCGAAGAATGGCCCCCGTAGCGGGATCGATCGAGAGCGAGCCATGGTAACCGGGGGTCTCGCTGAATGGCCTTGCGGCGCCCTGCTGGCTGGGCATCTGCACCGTCGCATCCCGGCGCCCGCCTGCCTGGCGCAGGATGGTCACCGCAGCGTCGCGAAGGCAGCAGTAATTCACTGAATAGTGTGAGCTGGCTTTGGGCACCGAGTAGCGATAGACAGCAGCCAGCCCTGTCGGGGTCTGCTCCCAGTGGTTGAACGTGACCTTGCCTTTGGCCAGGTCGGTGAGGATGACGAACAGTTCCGGCCCAAATTCGCCCCAGGAATGAAGCCCCAGTTCCTGCTGTCCCTTCTGAGCGGCGGAAGGGACGGAGGAGTCCGTCTGCTGGGCCTGAATCGGGTCCTGGATCTCCTTCCCATCGCGGAATGTGATCTGCCGGGTTGCGGTTCCCACCAGATGAAATCCCGCGCGAACCGGCCAGTCGCCCTTGGCCAGCACCTGCGGGCCATCATCGAAGCGGTTGGTCGTGCGGGTGGCGAAAAAGTTCGGCAAATGCGGCACCGTCTCCACCACATAGCCCCGCGCCGCATTCATCATCTGTTGTTGGGTGGCGGCGTCGGGAAAAGCGGTGGCGGGCAGTTCGACCGCGGGAGGATCAAGGAAGGCGGATTGGTGGGCCAGCAGTTGCAGCGCCAGCGCCGTTCGCGGCCCCAATGGCAGCCTTGCGGCAAACCGGTTCAGGCTGAGCTCGGTGAGCCGCTCGGAGAGTTCCAGGTCGCCGATCTGACGCGCTACCTCGGCATCCGTCCGGTGGGATGCACTGTCAGCGGCCAGCATCTGCTCCAGTTGCGTGACCGTGATTCGCCTTGCCGCACTTGCGGGAGATACCATGGCGGCCAGCAAAGCCAGCACAATCAGCCTACGCATTGCAACCTACCCCGTTCGTCCCTGGACGTTCTGCCTTGATGGACGGAGAACCCCGGCCAAAAGCTGCCAAACCCATCCGCAAAATCGCTTTTGCCGCTTCCGCTGCCGCGCTGCTCGGAGAGCGGGGCCGGAAATCCATGCATGAAACTCTACACAGATCGAGGCACACTGGACAAACGGATGGCTTGTCAGGGAGACGGAGACGTCCTGGACAAGTGAGTGATCCATCTCGTGCCGCGAATCAGAACGCCGCCGCGCAATTCCACAGAAGGAACCAAACTGTTCAGGGCCTTAGAACCTGTCTAATAACTTGGCTGGAACAACGGGCAAGGGTAGGTCAGGGCTTCAGCCCTGACATTCAGGCTGCAAACGATGGCGGCCTTTAGGCCCTGAGGTGTGCTTTTTCCTTCCGAGGTCCATACCTCAGGGGCTAAAGCCGAGCCGATTTCGCTATCGTTTTGCCGGGGCTGAAGCCCCGGCCTATCTCAGAGCCGAGTTAATCGGCAGGTTCTTAAACGGTCACCGCAACCTTGCTCTTGAAAAACTCGAGCGACTTTGCCAGTCCCTCCTTGAGCGTAATCCTGGGCTCCCACCCCAGCAGGGTGCGGGCCTTTGAAATGTCGGGACAGCGGCGGGCCGGATCGTCCTCGGGCAGGGGTTCAAAGCGCAGTTCACTCTTCGAGCCGGTGGCCTCCAGTACCGCCTGGGCACACTCCAGAACGGTGAACTCGTTGGGATTGCCAAGGTTCACCGGCAGGTGCTCGCTGGAGCGGGAGAGGCGCAGGATTCCCTCGACCAGGTCGTCCACATAGCAGAAACTGCGGGTTTGGTTGCCGCTGCCATACACAGTGAGCGGTTCGCCGCGCAGGGCCTGCATCATGAAGTTTGAAATCACCCGGCCATCGAGGGGATGGAGGCGGGGCCCGTAGGTATTGAAGATGCGGACCAGGTGAGTATTGACGCCGCGTGAACGGTGGTAGGCCATCACCAACGCTTCCGCATAGCGCTTGGCTTCGTCGTAGACCGAACGGGGGCCGATCGGATTCACGTTGCCCCAGTATTCCTCTGTCTGCGGATGCTGCAGCGGGTCGCCGTAACACTCCGAGGTTGAGGCATGCAGATGACCCGCGCCATACTTTGCGGCTATCTCCAGGGTGTTCTCAGTTCCTGCGGAGCCTACTCTCAGGGTTTCGATAGCCAGGCGGAGATACTCCGGCGGGCTGGCCGGGGAGGCCATGTTGAAAACGTAGTCCACCGGTCCCGGATCGAACGGCACACAAATATCCCGCTCTTCAAAGCGAAAACGGGGCTCCTCATGCAAGTGGGCCAGGTTCTCTGCGCCACCGGTGGAGTGGTTGTCCACTCCCAGAACCGTGTGTCCCTCGCCCAATAGCCGGTCGGTCAGGTGGGAACCCAGGAATCCGGCCGCGCCGGTTACGAGTACGCGCATGGTCAAAGGTGGAAGCTCCAATACCTGGGTCTCAGCACGCAGGGGACGGCTTTCACACTCGGGGAGACTGTAAATGGAAAGCCTAGCAACTACAATACCATGCTGCGTGGCTTGCCCTGCTGCGCCTGATAAGTCGCCGGCCTTCCTACACTTACGTAGGTGAAGCCGTGGTCCAGCATGGTTTGAGGCTTGTAGAGGTTACGGCCGTCGATCACGATGGGGAAGCGGACCGTCCGATTCAGCCGCACCAAATCGATGGTCCCAAACTCCTTCCAATCGGTCAGGATCAGCACCGCGTCCGCGTCGCTTGCCGCTTCGTAGAGGCTAGCGGCATAGTGAATCTTTTCCGAGGGTGGAAGCACCTCCTTGGCTCGTTCCATCGCCGCCGGATCGTAGGCCGTCACCGTTGCACCCGCTTCCAGCAGCTTCTTGATGACATCGATGGCTGGAGACTCGCGAATGTCGTCGGTCTCGCCCTTGTAGGCCAGGCCCAGCGCCGCCAGCCGCTTGCCGCGCAACGTCCACAGCGCCGACAACACTTTGTTGAAGAAGATCTCCTTCTGGGTTTCGTTGATCTTGCAGATATTCTCGAGGAGCTCAAAATTGACGCCCCGCTGCTGCGCGACCCAGTGGAAAGCGGCCACGTCTTTGGGGAAACAGGACCCGCCGTAGCCCAGCCCCGCGCGCAGAAACTTGGGGCCTATGCGGCTGTCCATGCCGATACCGGCGGCTATGTCCTCGATATCCGCGTCCACCGCTTCAGCCAGGTTCGCCACCGCGTTGATGAACGAGATTTTCAGCGCCAGGAAGGCATTGGAGGCATGCTTGATGATCTCCGAGCTCTGCGCCGAGGTGACCAACAGCCTGGCCGGATGGGAGACGCCGCAGCTTCCCGGCACGGCGCCGGGTTGGGCGTAATAGCTGCCGCTCGTGAGTGGCTCATAAATCCGCCGGAGTACGTCGGCTGAGCGCTCAGTGCCGGCTCCCACCACAATGCGGTCGGGATGCAGAAAGTCGCTGACGGCGGTTCCCTCGCGCAGGAATTCGGGGTTCGAGACCACATCGAAGCTCGCCGCAGCCACGCCATGGCGATGCAGAACGCGCCGGATCCATTCGTTGGTGTAGACCGGAACCGTGCTCTTCTCCACGATCACTTTGTAGTCGTTGATGGCGCGGGCAATCTCAGAGACCACAGCCTCGACATAAGAGAGGTCGGCGGCGCCCGTATCGCCCTGCGGGGTGCCCACAGCGATGAAGATGGCCTCGCTCTGCTCCACGGCCCCACCGAGATCGGTGGTGAAGTCCACGCCGCGGCCCAGGTGCTTGGCCAGCAACTCGGGAAGGCCCTCTTCGAAGATAGGCACACCCCCCTCGCGGAGCGTCTTCACTTTTGCCTCGTCATTGTCAACGCAGGTGACGGAATGGCCCATCTCGGCAAAGCAAACGGCAGCAACGAGTCCAACATATCCGGACCCGATCACACAAATGGAGACTGGCTTTGACATGAGCTGGTTGTGACTCCCTCGCGGCATCCCGCGGCAGTTGGCGGCACTGGAGACTCCGGGCCGGCGACAAGTTCGAGCAGCGCTCGAGGCAAAGCACGACAAAGTGCAAGGCCGCCAGAAGCGTCCAAGGTCCAAATCTGACCGAGGACGGAAACCGCACGGCCCAAGTGTCCAGGATCGATTGCCTCTAGGCTATCCCGTACAGACAAGATCGGGCAAACACCTTCGGCGATTTACAACACTTTTATAGAAACTAATGTAAGCGTTGCTGGCACGGATGAGGACTCCGCCGCGCAGCACCAGGGTGCCTTGTCCGGAGCCTTGCTCGGTGTCTGATAGAGTGGGGACTGTGCCTGAGTTCCGGCTCCGCGCAAGCCTGCTCAAGGCATGCCGGAAAGCCGGCAAGCGGCTTTCAATGAAGGAAGATAGAGGCAATTCTTATGGCTCTGTCCAGGCAATTTTCACCTTCGGAACTGCCTCCGTTTCGCATTGCGCCCAGGTTTGTCAGCCGGGTATGGGGCTGCCGGGATCTTCGTCCCTGGTACGACCACGCGACCGAGGGTGGGGAACCCATTGGCGAGGTCTGGCTCACCGGCAATGAGTGTGTGATCGAGACAGGCCCGTATGCCGGAAAAACCCTTGGCGGCCTCTTCTACGAGGCACCCGATGCCATGCTCGGGACCGCGTTCCCGTCCCCCGAGTCGCCGTTGCTGGTCAAGGTGATCTTTGCCCGGGAAAAGCTGAGCGTGCAGGTGCATCCGGACGACAGGATGGCCAGAAGGTACGGCCAGCCTCACGGCAAGACCGAGTGCTGGTACGCGCTTGCGGCTGAGCCAGGGGCGCAAGTGGCCGCCGGGCTCAAGCCTGGCGTCACCCTGGACCAGATTAAGACCGGGATCGAAACCGGCACGCTGGAGGCATCCCTCAACGTACTCCCGGTCGCCGCCGGAGACATGATTCTTGTGGATGCCGGAACGGTTCACGCCATCTGGCCAGGGTCGATTCTTCTGGAAATCCAACAGAACAGCGATGTGACCTACCGGATGTACGACTACGGACGCCCAAGGGAGTTGCACATCGAGAAATCTCTGGAAGCCACAAAGCTCGTGACCCGCGCCGGCAAGGTTCCGGCCCGGATGGTCTTGAATGGCGCGATCCTGGATCGCACCGTTTTGGTGGATGAAGATTATTTCCGCGTGGAGCGGATTCCAGTTGCCGGCAGCCGCGCCGGCTCCAGTTTGCGGGGCCAAGGCGAGCCGGCACTCGGGCTGTCGTATCTGTTTGCCGCTGCCGGGGCGGGCAGGATCACCGGGCAAGGCTTCGAGCCCGTCGATCTGCCCCCGCATGGGATCGTTGCCGTGCCGGCGGCCTCGCCGGAGTTTGCGGTCGCGGAACTGAATGGCCTTGACCTGATCCGCATGACGCCCAAATGGCCGGGACGTATCCAATGACCGTGGCGGGCTGGCGGGAATCGGTCATGGCTTATATTCGCGCCGAGGCACTACCGGTGGATAAATTCGGCCATCAGCCGCGGATCTATGCGCTGGCGGTCCGCCTTGGCGAAGAATTGGACTATGACGACGACGTCCTCTTCGCCGCCGCCTGGATGCACGACCTTGGAGTCTTTCTTGGCCACCGGCCCCGGGACCGCGCGGAGTTGGAGCATTGGGATCACATCCCGTACACCATTGCGCGGACCCGCGAATTGCTGGCGGGATGGGGATTTCCTCCTCACAAACTGGAGGCCGTCGCCGAGGCCATACGGACCCATCAGCCCGTCTCCGACCCTGTGCTAAATGAGGCAGTATTACTGCGTGATTCCGATATTCTGGAACAGTTGGGCGCTATTGGGGCCCTTCGAACCATTGTGAAGGTCGGCCGGGATACGCGCTATGCTACGTTTTCCTCGGTCCTTCCTGTCATGCGCAGTGCGGTAAGCCAATTGCCGGACAAGCTGCGTCTAACTGTTTCGCGAAATCTGGCAGCGCCGCGCGTTGAGTTTCTTCGCTCATTGATTGAAGCCCTTGAAGCCGAGGCAGGTCCGCTTCTTTTCTAGCGAAAGCTGCTTAAGAAAAAATTTGCCCCGGATAGGGCAGCTCGCATGCGGGCTAAGAACTCAAGTAACTGTGTTTGCGGATTTTTAGTCACCTTGATTCCGTGATGTATGGTTACCGATGTACACTTACCCATAGGGGATGTTGCCTCGAGGTAGTTTGCCCTGCAATTTGAAGGAGACGCAGCATGTTCTTCAGGCTGATCCCTAGGTTGTTTCTAACAGCACTTTTTGTCACAATTACGCTTCCCGCCTTTTCCCAAACCGTCCCGGCAGCGAATCAGGGTGGCTTGCCGCTCGTCGTTGGCGTCGGCCTCTCCGATTACAACATTGACTTCGGCGCGGGGCGGAGGATGGAAGGTGTCTCGGCATGGGCCGACTGGAACTTCGACCGCGCGCCGTCGTTTTTGCGTGGTTTCGGCATTGAGGCTGTCGGCCACCATATCGCTTACGGTCTTCCCACAGGCTTCAGTCAAATGCGCCAGGACTCCGGCGAAGGTGGCCCGATCTACACCGTGCGTCGCTACCGCAACGTGCATCCTTACGCCAAGTTCCTGGTCGGTTTGGGCGGCATCGACTTCCCCAAAATAGTGAATTATTCGCATGACACCCGCACGATCAGTTCCCTCGGCGGGGGGGTGGATTACCGGGCATGGCGGGATGTGTGGGTGCGCGGCGACTACGAATACCAGATCTGGCCCGACCTGTTCGGCCGGGGGCACGCGCTCACGCCCAACGGCTTCACGATAGGCGCCGAGTACGACTTCAGGGGCAGAAATCGGCGCTGACGCTCAGAGGGGCTCAGCACAAGCATCGCGCATTTGCGTCGGAATGCTTCCCTTTCCCCTGAGGAGGGCCAGCCTTCCCGGGTTCATCAGGCGCTTCGGGTGCGCCTTGGTGCGCTCCCCTTGCGCACAATATTCATCGCTGTTTGACGGCGGCATCGTTTTTCGCAACCGAAATCTTCTGTCACAATCAATAACGACATGAGCTTTCGATTCGTACTTCCCACCGAGCTTCGCGGCGCCGTTGACCAGGCCGCCGCCGACTGGTCCGCCAACAACAAGGTTGACCGCTTCTGGAAGAAGGACCCCAGCCTTTGGACTCGCGACGGCGAGGAAAGCTGGTTGGGTTGGATCGACATTGTCGAGCGGGATCAGAAGGAACTGTCGTCTCTGGCCGCGCTGGCCGCGGAAGTCGAGACCGGCGGTTTCAAAACGGTTCTCCTGCTGGGCATGGGCGGTTCCAGCCTTTGCCCCGAGGTGCTGTCCGCGACCTTCGGGCAGCAGGCAGGCTTTCCCGCGCTGCACATAGTGGATTCCACCGATCCGGCGCAAGTGAAGGCGGCTCGCGACAAGGTGAACCTTAAGGAAACGCTGGTGGTCGTGGCCAGCAAATCCGGTTCGACGCTGGAGCCGAACATCCTCAAACAGTATTTCTTTGAGGAGATGAAAAATGCCGTGGGCGCCAAGGAGGCCGGCAGCCGTTTTCTGGCCATCACCGACCCCGGCTCGAAGATGGAACAGGTAGCCAGGAGCGATGGTTTCCTGCAAATCTTCTACGGCGACCCGACGATCGGCGGGCGCTACTCGGCCCTCTCGAACTTTGGCGTGGTGGCGGCCACCGTGGCAGGCTTGAATACAGGTAAGCTCTTGGCCGAAGCGGCCAAGGCTGTAGCTGCGGCCAAGCTTGCGCCGGGAAGCAATCCGGCCGTCGAACTGGGCCTCATTCTGGGCTCGGCGGCCAATGCCGGACGCGACAAGATCACCATCTTCACTTCGCCGGAGATCTACGACCTTGGCGCGTGGATGGAGCAGTTGATCGCCGAATCGACCGGTAAATTGGGCAAGGGGATTACGCCGGTGGACCGCGAGGCCATCGGCCCTCCCGAGGTCTACGGCCACGACCGCATCTTCGCCTACGTCCGTCTGGCCGGCACGTCCGACACAAGCCAGGACGCCAAAGTGGCGGCCCTCGAGGCTGCCGGCCATCCTGTCGTCCACGTCGAGATTTCTGATCTTTACGAGATTTTCGGGCAGTTCTTCAGTTGGGAGATTGCCACTGCGGTGGCCGGCTCGGTGATGGGCATCAATCCCTTCAACCAGCCGGACGTGGAGTCGGCCAAGATTGAAACGCGCGCCCTGACCACGGCTTACGAGCAGACCGGCAAACTTCCAGATCGGAAGCCAGTGCTGGTGGACAATGGCATCGAAATCTACGCCACCGACGCCTATGCCGCCACGCTCAAAGCGGCCGCGCCCGCCCAGACGCTGCCTGGACTGCTTCGCGCGCACCTCGCCCAGATCCATCCCGGCGACTACTTTGCGGCGCTGGCCTTCCTGCCCATGTTTCCAGAGCATGAGGCGGCCATTCAGGGCTTTCGTCACAAGGTACGCGACGCCAAACGCGTGGCCACCTGCTTGGGCTTCGGCCCGCGCTTTCTCCACTCGACCGGGCAGGACTACAAGGGCGGCCCCAATACCGGAGTCTTCCTGCAGATCACCGCAGACCACGCCGCCGATCTGGCAATTCCTGGCCAGAGGTACAGCTTTGGCATCGTGATCGACGCCCAGGCTGCCGGGGACCTTGCGGTGCTGGAGTCGCGCGGCCGTCGCGCGCTGCGAGTTCATCTGGGCGCCGATGTGGCGGCCGGGTTGAAGACGCTAGCCGCGGCGATCGATCAGGCGCTTGCGTAGAAATCGAACTTCGGCAAGGAAAGGGGGGCCTTCGGGCTCCCTTTTTCATTCCGTCGAGGTCAAGCATGTGCAGCCGGCTGATAGTGGCCCGGCAGCCGGGCGCAGCGCAAGGGACAAACTCAAAAAACCGTGTGAACGGGCTGAGCTCACCCCGGCTCGCGGGAATCTCGCTCCAAAGGAGCGGAACTTTTTCCCCGCGGCCGGGTTGTTATCGATGACGGCCCCCCCCAAGCCTCGTCTAACGGTTTGGGCCGGGAGCAACACCTTCGAGCGTCTTTCCCAGTTGCGTGGCATCCAACGTAGGTGAGGAAAGCGCGATAGGCAGAGGAGAAACAAAACGATGAATCGGTCATTGCTCAAAAGAGTTTTCCCGCAGGTCCTGGCATGGGCCGGGGTGGTTGCCCTGTGCGGCGTAATTGCGCTTGCTCAAGACCCGGCCGCTGGTCAGAACGGCAGCCAGCGCTCGGACGGTCAGATTGAGATGGATGTGGTGCACGCGCTGGACGCGTCGAAGGCGCTGAAGAGCGACTTGATTACCGCGGCCACCATTCAGGGCGAGGTCACGCTCTCCGGAACGGTGTCCACCGAGGCCTCCAGCGAACTGGCCGAGTCGATCGCCAGCCATGTGGCGGGTGTCACCAAGGTGAGTAACAACCTCAGGGTCGGCAATCCCCAGGATGCCGCCAACGCCCAGGACTCCAACGCACCGCAGATGGCGGATAACCAGCCGGAGGATTCACCAGCGCCCGCCGCTCAAAACGCGCCACAGCCGCCCCCCGGTCCGGATCAAGGTCAGGATCAGTCTCAGGCGCAGTCGCCTTATCCGCCGCCACCGCCTTCGCGGCCGCAGTATGCGCCGCCGCAGCCTCCCCCTCCTGTTTATGAGACTCCCAAGGGCCCGGTGACACTTCCCCAGGGAACCTTGTTGCAGGTGCGCACCAGCGAACCGATCAGCAGCAAGAGGGCCGTGGACGGCACTCCCGTGCAGTTCACCGTGATTCGCGACGTCGTTTTCGGCGGCGTGCTGGCGATCCCGCGCGGTGCGACCGTGCACGGCGTGGTCACCGAAACCAGGAAGAACGGCGACCTGGGCGGCAGCGCGGAGCTTGGGCTCAAGCTCGTCTCGCTGGACCTTGGCGGGCAGAACTACCCGTTGGAGAGCGACCAGTTCAAGGTAAAGGGACCGAACAAGGCCGGTGAGACGGTTCGTAACGCCTTCGGTGGCGCTTTGCTGGGCGCCCTGATCGGCGGCATCGCCGATCGCGGCGCAGGAGCAGCCATTGGAGCGGCAGCAGGCGCCGGCGCGGGCACCATTGCCACCGCAGCCACTCCGGGGCCGGGAGTGTGGATTCCCACCGAGGCCCTGGTAGATTTCCACCTGAAAGCGCCGCTGACCGTGACGCCGGTGAACGCGCAGGAAGCGGCCCGGTTGGCGCAGGGACTTTATCCGGGCGGCCCCACGCTCTACCGGCGGGGCTATGGGCCGTACGGCCGTCCAGCCTACTATGTCTATCCGCCGATTTACTTCCGTCCGTATTACACGGTTGGCGGGTATTACTACTGGCGCTGAGAGCCGGCAGCTCATTCATGAAAGCCGCGGGCATCCCGGAAGCCGGGATGCCCGCTCTGTTTTTTGCAACACTTCTTTGCCTGCGAATCGGCAATGGAGCGCTTGATCCCGACCCGCCGGAGTCCCACTCGTCTATAATGGCATTGAATCGCGTCGAGCGAGAATTGCGCCGCCGTGGGAGATGCCCGCCTCCAGCCGCCACCCTGCTGCCTCTGAGGAAGCTCACCGCGCCCGCGCATAGAGAGTTGAAGGTTCAAGTCCACTCATGATCCGCTTCCTGCAAAGAGACAGCCGTGTCGTCAAGGCATTCTTCGTCGTCATCATCGCCGCCGCCTCCGTGTCCATGGTGGTGTACCTGATCCCGGGCCTTACCGGCGGAGGAGCCGCATCCGCCGATACCTATGCCGTGATCTACCCCCACTGGTACAGCCGCTTCCTGTCTTCCGGCGAGCCGGTGAGCCAGGAGCGTGTGAGCCAGCTTGCCCGCCAGCAGATGCAGCAGCAGCGCTACCCCGACAACCCGGTCATCCTGGGCCTGTTTGAGCAGCGGATCGGGCAGCAGTTGGTGCAGCAGCAGGTCCAGCTCGCCGAGGCCGAGAAGCTGGGCATTCGCGCTACCGACGACGACGTCATCCAGTACCTGCACAACGGCCCCGCCGGCCAGGTCATCTTCCCTAACGGCCAGTTCATCGGCACCGAGAATTACGCCCGGCTGATCTCGGAGCGGTTCAATATTTCGGTCAAGGAATTCGAGGATGACGTAAAGCGCGATATCGTCGTCCGGCGGCTGCAGGCGTTGGTGACCGCCGGTGTTGGGGTGGGCGACCAGGAAGTGCGCGACAGCTATCGCAAGGACAACATCAAGATCAAGTTCGACTATGCGGTAATCTCCTCCGACGATCTGCGCAAAGAGATCAATCCCTCGGACAGCGATCTGGAGAGCTTCTTCAAGAAGAACGCCGTGCGCTATGCAACGGCTGTGCCGGAAGAGCGCAAGATCACCTACTTTGCGTTCTCCGGCAGCCAACTGCCCGGCGGGGCGCCGCAGCCCAGCCAGCAGGAGATTCAGCAGTACTTCGCCGCGCACCAGTCGGAGTACTCGCTGCCCGAGCAGGCTCGCTCGCGTCATATCCTCATCAAGGTCGCCGCGGGCGCCGACGCCAAAACCGACGCCGCGGCCAAGGCCAAAGCCGAGGGGCTGCTCAAGCAGATTCAGGGCGGTGCCGACTTTGCCGATCTGGCCAAAAAGAACTCCGACGATCCCGGCAGCAAGGACACTGGCGGCGAACTGGGATTCTCCCAGCGCGGCCGTATGGTGCCCGAGTTTGACACTGCCATCTTCACGCAGAAGATCGGCGACACAAAGATTGTGAAGAGCCAGTTCGGCTACCACATCGTGCAAGTGGAGGAGCGTCAGGCAGCGCACTCCCAGTCTCTCAACGAAGTGGCGCCTACGATTCAGGCAACGCTGGTGCGCCAGAAGTCGACGCAGGCCGAAGACGACTATGCGCGCGCGCTCACCTCTGAAGCCATCCGGAATGGCCTGGAGAAGACCGCCGCGGCCCATCACCTTGAAGTGGTCACAACGCCGCTGGTCGGCCGCCAGGGGGTCATCGCCGCGCTCCCCGACGGGACGCAGCTCATTTCGAAAGCCTTCGAGTCCAAGCAGGGCGATCCGCCGCAACAGGCGCCCACCGGCGAAGGTTTTGCGGTCTTTCAGGTGACAGGCATCGCCCCGGCCCACGCGCCGGTCTTTGCCGACTGGAAGAGCCATGTGCTCGACGACTACCGCAGCGAACAGCTCCCTGTCCTGCTGAGCCAGAAGACCCAGGAACTGGCGGCAAAGGCCAAGGCTACCAACGATCTTGCCAAGGCAGCCAAAGAAGTGGGCGCAACGGTGAAGACCAGCGACCTTGTGGGCCCAGCAGGCCAGGTGCCCGATCTGGGCCAGGTAAGCCAGGTGGCTCCCCAGCTTCTTGACTTGGCCCCCGGCAGCATCAGCGGGCCCATCAGCGCCGGGCGTACCGGCGTGGTGGCCAAGCTGGTGGACAGGCAGGAGCCCACCGCGGACGAGATCGCCAAGAACTTCGATCAGACCCGCGACCAGCTCCTCGACCAGCGCCGCTCGGATGCCTTCAACGTCTTCATGAACGGCGTGATGAACGACTACAAGAAAAACAAGCGTATCAGGATCAACGCCAAGGCGCAGAACCCCCAGATTCCGGGCGATTAGCAGCCAAATCACGCAACAGCAAAGCCCGCATCCCGTTCCGGATGCGGGCTTTTTTTCTGCTCTGCGGCAGGCCTCGAAGCAGTAGAGCGTTTTCGGAATTACTGTAGACTTCCGTGCCCCATCCATTCCGCGCTTTTCTGCGGAATGGGTGGGATACCTGCGAAATTCCAGTCTGCCCAATTCCCAAAGATGCTCTAAGAGGGCCCGGCCTCAGCTAATCGATTGAGCGCTTTGGCGGCGACGGCCCCCCCTGATCTTCAGGCTGCCTTTACGTCGGCTGCGGACCGCACCCGGAAGCGCTTCATCTGGATGGAGAGCGTCCGTTCGATCTTGCGCAGGTCGCCCCGCTCCGCCGGTCCGGCAAAGGTCGAGGCCACTCCGTGCGCCGAAGCGCGGCCGGTGCGGCCCACGCGGTGCACAAAGTCCTCGGCCACCTTGGGCATGTCGAAGTTGATCACATGCGCCACGTTGGCCACGTCGATGCCGCGGGCAGCCACATCGGTGGCAACCAGCACACGATGATGCCCTTCGGAGAAGCTGCGCAGCGCCGCATTCCGCTGGGCCTGCGAGCGGTCGCCGTGGATCTGTGTGGCGGACCAGCCGGAGCGCGTGAGCCGCCGCGCCACCCGGTCCGCGCCATGCTTGGTACGCACAAAGACCAGGAAGCTGCCCTTTTCAGAACCGAGCAGGTGCTCAAGCAACTCCTGCTTCTTGTCCGGCTCCACTTCGAACGTGCGCAGCTCCACGTTATCCGCCGGCTTCAGCACCGAGCCGATCTCGATGCGCGCGGGGTTATTCAAGTATTTGCGCGCCACTTCCTTCACCGGCCCTTCGAGCGTGGCCGAGTAGCAAAGCGTCTGGCGCACCGCGGGCAACATGGCCGCGATGCGCGCGATCGCCGGCTGGAAGCCCATATCGAGCATCCGGTCCACTTCGTCCAGCACCAGGATCTTCACCTGGTCCAGGCGAACGAGCCTGCGCTTGATGTAGTCCTCGAGACGTCCCGGCGTGGCGACGATAAGCTTCGCGCCGCGGCGAATCGCATCGAGCTGCGACCGTTCGGCCAGCCCGCCGACCACCAGGGCCACGGTCTGCGAAGAGCTCGAGCGGATGGCGAGAAAAGCCTTCTCCACCTGCATGGCCAGCTCGCGAGTCGGCAGCAGGATGAGCGCATGAGCCGCGGGGCCCCGCGCTTCCACCCTCAGCAACATCTCAACGATGGGGATGAGGTAGCCGAGCGTCTTGCCGGTTCCCGTCTGCGCGGTGGCCAGCACGTCGCGGCCTTCCAGCGCCGGGGGAATGCAGCCGACCTGCACCGGGGTGGGAATCTCAAATTTGTTGGCGTAAAGCCGCGCCATCAGCGCGGGCGAAAGAGAAAACTGAGTAAACTGTGTTGTCAAAATAGGGTACATTCCTGTTGGATTCCGCGAGCGCCAGTTTCCCTTGGGCCTGCAATCGGAACCGGACATGAGGCGCGCACACGAATCCTCTTCGCATGGGAACCTGCTATCGATATGCGTAAGGGAGAACCGAAAGTCGTTCAAAAAGACTGGCCGCCGAGCATTCCAAAGAGGAGAACACTCAAGGCCCGGAGCTGCCGCACGCTACTTATCCGCCAGGCGGCTCGCTGCCGGCCGGCTCCACGCTCCCACGCTTTCCGCGTTCCCTGGTTCGATCGAGCCGGTTCCCATTGCAGGGAACAAACGCCGATCTTCACTGCCGGACCTGGTTTGATCCGTGGCAGAGACCCCCAGGATGGGAGACTCATGTGGATACGCTCGAGGGGCTTCGGGGAAATCTGTGCTTGGCGGAGATGCCTTCGGAGGCAATCCGCCGCTCACGGCCAAATCACTGAGCGCATGTTCAGTGTAGCACAGTTTCGCTTTTCCCTCGCCCGCCGTTTGCTTAGCTCCGCTCTTCCAGCCGCGCCACCACTTTTTCAATCAACAACTCGATCTCAGCCGCATGCGCCTCCGGCGCGGGGCAGGCCGGCTCCGGCAAGCGGGTCATGCGGGCGTCCGGGAAGCCCAACCGCCGCTTCACCGCCAGCAACTCCTGGATCTTGCTATCCGGGATGAAATTGAGCGGCTCGCCGATCTGCCTGGCAATCAGATAAGTCTTGCAATAGGTGTCGAGGATCTCGGCCAGCCATTCGGCGTGAGTGGCAGTGTCGGACCAGCAGACGACGCCGTGGTTCGCGAGCAGGATGGTGTTGTGGTCTTGCACGTAGGGCAACACAGTCTCGGCGAAGGCCTGGGTGCCAGGAGTCTCATAGGGCGCCACCGCCGCCGGACCGATGAAGATTTCGTACTCCGGAATCAGCCCGTTGGGAGGAACCGTGCCGGTAATCGCAAAGGCCGTAGCATGCGGCGGATGGCAATGCAGCACGGCGCGCGCCCGCGGGTTGGCCTTGTAGATCTCCAGGTGCAGCAGCAGCTCGCTGGTGCGCAGCCGGTCGCCTGCCAGAATATTGCCTTCGAGATCGGCGAGGCAGATGTCCGCCGGCTTCAGATCGCCCTTGCTCAACATGGTGGGCGTGCACAGCACGTACTCGGTGCCTAGCCGCACGCTGATATTGCCGCCATTGCCGTCCACGTATTGCCGCTCCCAAAGCTTGCGGCCCACGCGAATGATCTCCGCGCGCAGAGCCTCGGCCTCAAAGGAGTTGGCGGCCACCAGGGGCGAGCTCTCCTCCGCCTTCGGCACCCGCAAGGCCTCCACCACGGCCTGCACCACTTCCCTCACCTGTTCCGCAATGGGAACCGCTGTCTGCTCCATGATCGACCTCGCGTGCCGGACCGCTTCACCGGGTTTCCCAGCGACAGGCCTTCGCCGCTGGGCTGGCTTACCAGCCTCGTGAAGGCTTCGCCGGTCCCTGTCCAAATTATATATAGCGCGGATTGCAATCCTGGGCGCGTGACTGAGGTCACGATTGAGGCACTACTCTGCCGGCACCAGCCTCCGCTGCAACTCCTCGAGCGTCTGCCCCTTGGTCTCGGGATAGACGAACAGCACCACCAGAAACTGCACCACGGTCATCACGGCGAAGAAGACAAACGGCGTCTCGGTGTTCAGAACATGCACTACCACCGGAAACTCCAGAGCGATCGCTGTGTTCATGATCCAGTGGCTGGCGTTGCCCACGCCCTGGCCCTTCGAGCGCACCGAATTCGGAAACACCTCGCCGATGTAGACCCAGATCACGGCGCCCTGCGACAGCGCAAAGAAAGCGATGTAGGTAACCAGAATCCATACCAGCGCCTCGGGGTGGGAATGCGTGGCGAAGACCCACGCCACCGCCGCCAGGCAACTGGCTGTCCCTGCCGCGCCAATCAGCAGAAGGGTCTTGCGGCCCAGCTTGTCGATCACGCTCATGCCCACCATGGTGAAGATGAGGTTGGTGAAGCCGATGGCGATGGCCTGCTGATCGCCCGAAATCTGGCTGAACCCGGCCGAGGCAAAGATGTTGGGCAGGTAATACAGGATGGCGTTGATCCCCGCCAACTGGTTGAATGCGCCGATCGAGATCGCCAGAAAGAGCGGATATCGGTACTTCCAGCGGAAGACCGGCATATGGGCCGAGGCATGCTCCTGGGCCAGTGCGGAGCGGATGTCTGCCAGCTCGCCTTCGGGGTCCTGCTCGCCCATCATCTTGAGTACGGCGAGAGCATCGTCGATCTGATTCCGCGACGCCGACCAGCGCGGGCTGCGAGGAATTCCGAACAGCAGCACCAGGAAGCCAATGGCCGGAACGGCGGCTACGCCCACCTGCCAGCGCCACTCCGCCGCGCCCAGGTGCAGCGTGCGAATCAGGTAGTTGGAGACGTAGGCCGTCAGAATGCCGAAGACCACGTTGAACTGGAAGGTGCCCACCAGCCGTCCCCGCCACTTGGCCGGAGCCAGTTCCGCAATGTAGACCGGACCCAGCACCGATGAAGCCCCTATGCCCAACCCGCCTACGAATCGGAAGACCATCAGCGAGGGCCAGCTCCATGCCAGCGCGCTGCCGATGGCGGAGATCACGTACAGCATGGCGGTGATGCGCAGAGTCTCGCGCCCGCCCAGCTTTTGTCCCACTACGCCCGCGCCCAGCGCTCCCACCACCGTGCCGATCAGCGCGATGGCCACCGTCCAGCCCTTACCCTGCGGGCTCAAGCCATACAGGCGCACCAGGGCGTCGATGGCGCCGGAAATGACCACAGTATCGAATCCGAAAAGCAGTCCGCCCAGGGCTCCGGTCAGCGTCGCCTTCATTAAGTGAAAGTTGGGTCGCATCTTCTCCAGGTCCTTGATTTCCCAACCATCCTACAGACTGCCCTCGAACCCGGCAAACCAAGCCAGGTCTCAGCCTTCCAGGCTTGATGCTCCGGGCAAGACCGCAAGCACCCGGCAGCGATACTTGCCTGCGGCGCTCCAGGCCAGCGCCATCTCGCTCTCCATATAGGCGCAATCGCCGGCCTCCAGCACTTCCTGCAGGCCACCCGCCTCCAGCTGCAGCCTTCCTTCCAGCACATACACCAGGCCGCTCGTCTCGCGGAAGCCTTCCATCGCACTCGTGGCTCCGCCAGGCGAAAACTCGATCATCTGCGCCACCAGCCGGGGTCCCCGGTAAGCGGGCTTTGATTCCTCGGAGGGCGTGTGGCGGGGGCCTTCCGCTGTCGAGTTCAACGGAGTCACCTTCACCGATTCCAGGCTGCGGCCGTTGCCTTCAAGGTGGGCCCTGCGCGTGATCGAGAGCGTGTGCCGCGCGGGCTCCGCGAAAAAATAGCTCATACCTACGCCGTACACCCGGCTGATGGTGGCAAGAGTGGACAACGTGGGAACCATACGATCGGTCTCCAGCTTGGAAAGCAAGGCCGTCGAAAGCCCCGTCTCCGCCGCCAGCCGCGCCAGCGTGAGCCGCTTTTGGATGCGCAGCGAGCGCAGCTTCATACCGATGCAGTACGGTTCAAGCGCCCACTGTGCGTAGGAAGCGGTCTTGGGCATCGCAAACTCTCCTGAGGGCCTGTAAACAGACCCTCAACCAGCTTGACAGCCCGCGGACTTCCAACTCTTGAAGAATCCTGGAAGTCTTTCTGAAGTCAGCCCCAACGCGACTCTGCCCCTGTGTTACCCTTTTCAACAGAGTCAGTTACGGAAGTCCCCTTCTACCGCTGCCTCCCTCCTCTAACCGGTCGTAAATGAAAGGATCATTCCCTATGACCCTGCTCTCCTCCTTGCGCACTCCTTCCCTCTTTCTGGCGTCCGCCCTTCTTGCACTCTTCGCCGTCCAGGCGCTCCGTGCCGACACCGTTGTCTTGAAAAACGGCGACCGCCTGACTGGAACTGCAGTCAAGCTCGAAACCGGCAAGCTCACCTTCAAAACAGCCTATGCGGACGCGATCGCGATTGCCTGGGACCAGGTGGTAAGCCTCACAACCACCCAGCCTCTCGTATTGCCCACGCCGAAAGAGAACCTGACCGTTACCTCCATCGAGCGCACCGATTCTGGCATGACTGTGGCCACAGCTTCCGGTCCGGCCACCATGGACCCCGCCGCCGTTACAGTGCTGCGGTCGCCGGCTGACCAGAAGACCTATGAAGCCTCGCTGCACCCGAATTGGGGCCATGCCTGGGCCGGCGCCGTCAACGTGAGCCTTGCGCTGGCCCGTGGAAACTCCGATACCGCCACCTTTGGGTCCGGGCTCACCGCAACCCGCGCCACCCGCACCGACAAAACGCTCCTCTACGCAAACACCCTCTATAGTCACGATGGTCACGCCGGGACCACTTCCGCCAACGCCTCCGGTGGCGGGCTCCGCTACGATCACAACCTCAATCCAAACCTCTTTGTCTTCGGCAGTGGCGATTTCTCCTCCAATGCCCTCCAAAACCTGAATCTCCGCTCCATCGTCGGCGGCGGTTTCGGATGGCACGCCCTGAAATCCTCCAGGCAGACCCTCGATATTCTCGGCGGCCTCGTCTGGACCCACGAAGACTACTCACCCGGCCCCACCAACAGCTTTGCCGCGCTTGACTTCGGCGAAGCCTACTCCCATAAGATCGGGACCGCCAGCCTGCTCACTGAGCAGGCCTACCTCTATCCCGACTTGAACAATTTGAACCAATTCCAGTTCAATCTGGATTCCAGCTTTGTCACCAGGATCGGGAAACTCTTCAACTGGCAGACCACTTTCAGCGACCGGTATACCTCTTTTCCGCCTAGCGGAACCGTCAGCAACGACGTGATTCTCACCACTGGGCTGGGTGTCTCGCTGGCTCGCCGTTGAAGCTTTGCCCGTATGCGGCCGGTAGCATTTACCTCAGCCTGCGGGAACAGTACTGGCCCTCGATTCGGGATGGATGGAATTCCTGCTTGGGCGGCCCGCGAAGGTCCAGATTCCATTCATCCGGCGGCAGCCGGGGGCACCGGCCGAGGACCCCTCATAACCAGCCGCCGAGCGAATACAAGCATGTTTCGGTGTGAAACCGATCCGCGCCCAATTCAATGAAGAAACATATGCAAACCCTAAAGAGTGAGCGGGATGCACTCGGCGCACGACGTTTACTTACTAGTTACTTAGTAACCACATTTCGATTACTTCCGGCCCTGCAATGCCCATATCAAAGTCTTCCCTTTTCGCTCCAGGCGTGGATAATCGGGTTGTCACCAAAGCATCGAATTCAGAAAACCCGAGGGGTCCGCGGGTGCAGCTCGTGATTGACCGTGCTGTACACCATACTGGTCCCCACAATCCTGCGTGCCGGCTTTCTTTTACGTCATGCAAATGGCGAGAGACTTGCAGGCAGGTTAACGAGGAATACGAGGGAGTGCGTTGGATCGGATGAAACGGCCTTCATCGTCGCACGAATCCCGAGAGCCGGCGTCCCTTGCAACAGATCCTGGCCACAGGGGCGGAGAGTCGGGGTTTTCATTTGCCGGTTTCCGCCTGGAGGCCGATGGGACGCTCCTGCGTGGAGATGTGGTGGTTCATCTGCCGCCCAAGGAGCTGGCAGCGCTTCGGCTCCTGCTGGCACATGCCGGACAAATCGTAACGCCGCTGCAACTGAGGCGGGCTTTATGGGGCGACGTGCACGTCACCGCAGAAAGCGTTCCCAAGTGCATCTCCTCTTTGCGCGCCCGGCTGGAACCCGATGAGTGCATTCAGACGGTCTACAAGCGCGGGTACCGCTTCTCTGCCGAGGTCCGGCGCCAAAGCGCCACGCGTACAGGCACAATCCCCCGCCTGGCGATTGTGCCTTTCGAAACCGGTTTCTCCGTCCCGGAGCATTTAGGATCGGCAATTGCTGAGGGGACCATCGCGCGGCTCACGAGTGCGCACCCTCCTTCCGTCGCGGTCCTGGCCCGGGATTCGGTCTTCACGCTGGCTCTTCGCGGGACCACGGCGCAGCAAATCGGCGAATTGCTCAAGGCCGACCTGGTTCTCGCCGGAACTCTGCGGGTACTGCCCTCGCATTTCAGGCTCCGCGTGGAAATGATCCTTGTCGAGGATGGCGCGCAAATCTGGGTTGAAGATTTTCTCGTGGCGCGGAGCCGGATCGCGGGACTGGAACTGGAATTGATCGACCGGCTGGTCTTTCGCCTGAATAGCGGAGTCCACAGCGATGCTCCGGCCCTTACGAGTGCCCCGGCGCCCATTTCGTCGCCCGGATTAAACGCCGGGGGAATGGCCATCTCTGCCGCTGCCGCTTCCACCGTCGAATCCGAGAGCGATCCGAAGCAGCGAGAGGCATACGATTTCTTCCTGCGAGGGCATTACGAGTGGCAAACGCTACAGCGGCATCGCATGCAGGATGGCCTGCAACACCTCCTCCGGGCCACCGAGCTTGACCCCTGCCTCCTGCCGGCGCGCGTGGATCTGGCGAATCTATGTGTGACCCAGGCTTTCTATGGCTTCATGTCGCCGGCGGTCGAGGCCGACCATGTGCGCCGCGCCGCCGGGTCACAGGCGGCAGCTTCCGGCCCCAGGATTGGGGAGTCGAGTCCAGGCTTTTCCGATCGTGCCGAAGCCATGCTGCCGGCGCTCGGGTGGGTCAAACTCCATGTGGATCACGACCTGGCCGCAGCCGCTCAGGCTTTCTCGCTCTCCGCGCATCTGCCTCACGATCCCTGTGTCACTCGTATGCGCTTTATGTTCGCACTCAGCCGCCACCGTTTTGCTGAAGCGGTCGACCTGCTCCGCGCCGCGATCCATCTGGACCCCTTTTCTCCCTGGCTGCACTCCCGCCTGGCCTGGGCATTCCACCTGGAGGGCCGGGCTTCCGAGAGCGTCGAGCACATTCGGCACGCGCTAAGTCTCTTTCCCGACCATGAAGGCGCCTGTCTCTACGGGTCGATGATCCTGGCTTTCAACGGGGAGGCGGCAGACGCGGTTGAGCTCGCGGAAGGCCTCGCCCAACGATCACCGTACTACGATGTCGCGACCGCAGTTCACGCCTATGCGCTGGCCAGCAGGGGAAGCAGGGACGAAGCCTCCGCAATTCTCGAGCGGTTGCAATGGATGAGCAGGGAACGCTTCGTCATGAGCACGTTCTTGCCCGCCGTCTATGTCGCGCTGGGAGACCTGGATGCCGCGCTCGCCCAACTGCGCGCCTCCGCCGTCACGCGCTGTCCCTGGTTCTTCCAGATGCTGGCCGATCCTCGCCTGAAACCCTTGCAAGGACTCCCCGCGTTCGGCGAAATGCGAGCAATTCTCTCCCGCATCGAAGCAGCCGCCGCAGAGCAGCCTGAGCCAGAAGCGTGAGCGCTCCCGCCATGCTTCCTTCCCATTAGCGCGGGTAAACCCCAGAGTTAGCCAAAGACCCCTCCCGCCTTGTAGAGTTCCTACCGGCTGGCCTTTTCTTTGTTATGGCCGGCAAATGACCCGGCAGGCTCACGACTGGCAAAGCGAGCTGGCCGGCCCCAGAAGCTGCGCGCCGTTTCGAGCGCAGCCCAAATCAGAGTCCGAGGAGTCACCCGCTCATGCCGCTCCGCCGTTTGCTCCCTCTTTTACCTATCGCACTCGTCTTGTTTGCCGCCGCCGCTCAGGCTCAACAGCCTCCTTACCTGGACACTGAACTTTCTCCCAGCGAACGCGCCCACGATCTCGTCGGCCGCATGACTCTCGAAGAGAAGGCCGCTCAGCTTGAAGACTGGGCCACCGCCATCCCGCGGCTGGGCATTCCCGACTACCAGACCTGGAACGAAGCACTCCACGGCGTAGCCCGCGCCGGCTACTCGACGGTCTTTCCCCAGGCCATCGGCATGGCCGCCACATGGGACCCCTCAATCGTCCACAGCATGGGCAACGTCATCTCCACCGAAGCCCGCGCCAAGTACAACCAGGCCCAGCGCGAGGGCAACCACCGCATCTTTTACGGGCTCACGTTCTGGTCTCCCAACATCAACATCTTTCGCGATCCCCGCTGGGGCCGCGGCCAGGAGACCTACGGCGAAGACCCCTTCCTCACCGCAAGGCTCGGCGTGGCATTTGTTTCCGGAGTGCAGGGCGGCGACCTGAACCACCTGCGCGCCGTAGCCACCAGCAAGCACTTTGCCGTACACAGCGGCCCCGAGTCCCTGCGCCACGGATTCAACGTGGACCCCAGCCCGCGCGACCTCGAGGAGACCTACCTGCCCGCCTTTCGCGCCACCGTCACCGAAGGCCACGTGCAGTCGGTGATGTGCGCTTACAGCTCCATCGACCAGTGGCCGGCCTGCACTAACAAAATGCTGCTCAACGACCACCTCCGCGACGCCTGGGGCTTCAAGGGCTTCGTCGTCTCTGACTGCGCCGCCATCTTTGACATCAACCAGGGCCACAAGAAGACGCCGGACATCACCCACTCAGCCGCCCTCGCTCTCCAGGCCGGAACCGACCTCTCCTGCAGTATGTGGACCCCCGGCTTCAACACGCTTGCCGATGCGGTGCATCAAGGGCTGGTCACCGAAGACCTCGTCACCCAGGCCGCCGAGCGCCTCTACACCGCTCGTTTCCAGCTCGGACTCTTCGATCCGCAAGGCGTCAGTCCGCTGGACAAAATACCCTTCTCCGCC
>Ga0181531_10000670_pt1 | contig 22590 bp, 21 predicted proteins | sample PEATcosm2014_Bin_38_FD_119743 | JGI IMG/M metagenome (GOLD analysis project Ga0181531, IMG submission 119743) | Peatland microbial communities from MTU Mesocosm Facility, Houghton, MI, USA - PEATcosm2014_Bin11_10_metaG | ecosystem: Environmental > Terrestrial > Soil > Wetlands > Peat | place...
GCGCCGCCGCCGCGCGACGCGGCCAAAAGATCGGCGCGGTTGAGGCTCGACGCATGCGCGCGGATCAAAATCTCATTGGCTGCAGGTTCGGGCGTCGCAATGTCGCGGACCTCAACCTCTTTGTCGCCGGCGATCGCTGCCTTCACGGTCGTTCCTCCCTGTTCTCGTTGGCTTTTGCTGCACTATCGGTCCGAACTCCCATTCACCGACGGCTGGCTGGTCACGCCGATCCCCATACTTCTTGCGCGGTCTCGACGACGAGCCGCAGCTTTGCCATCTCGTCTTCGACAGTCATGGCATTGCCGCCGATGCCCGACGAGAAGCCGCATTGCGGCGACAGCGCGAGTTGGTCAAGTGGCGCGTAGCGGGCGGCTTCGTCGATCCGTCGCTTGAACTCGTCTTTTGTTTCAAGCGCCGGGCTCTTGGTGGTGACGAGACCCAACACGGCGGCTTTGCCTTTCGGCAAAAAGCGCAGCGGCGCGAAACTGCCGGCGCGCGGCGAGTCATATTCGAGGAAATAGCCGTCGACCGCGATATCGTTGAACAGAAGCTCGGCGATTGGGTCGTAGCCGCCCTCGGCGACCCAGGCGCCGGCGAAATTGCCGCGGCACAAATGCATGCACACAACCATGTCGGCGGGCTTGCCGGCGAGCGTGTCATTGAGAAGCTTGGCGTAAGTCTTCGGCAGCGTGTCCGGGTGCTCGCCGATGTTGCGCACTTGCGCACGCAAATCGGGGTCGCACAGATAAGCGAGATTGACTTCGTCGATCTGCAAATAACGGCAGCCGGCGTTCGCGAGATCGCGGATCTCTTCGCGGTAGACGCGCGCCAGATCGTCGTAGAACTCGCCTAAATCCGGATAGGCTTTGGCGTCGATGGCGTCGCGGCCGCCACGGAAATGCATGGTGGTCGGCGACGGAATGGTGGTCTTCGGCGTGGCGTGCGTAACAGATGCGAGGAATTTGAAGTCCTCGACAAAGATGCCGCGCGGCCGCGACAATTTGCCGGTCATCTGCAGCGTCGGCGGTGAGTGATCGCGTGTACCGGCAGCGGAATGAAACCGCACTGTCAGTTTCGCGTCGGTCTGTCGCACATTGGCTAACTTCAACAGAAAATCCCGCTGCCAGGCGCCGCGGTTATATTCACCGTCGGTTGCAACGTTCAGCCCCAACCCCTCCTGCATACGCACCACGTCGCGAATGGCGTCGTGCTGGATCTGCGCCAGATCGGCGACGGCGATCCCCCCTTTGTCGGCGGCCACGCGCGCTTTGATGAGCGCCTCCGGCCTGATCAAGCTGCCGACATGGTCGGCACGAAACGGCGGCTTGGTACGCGCCTGCATGGGTCATTTGCCTTTTTCAACGGTTTCAACCCTCATGCCACCGGTGTAAAATGTTGGCAAATATCGACAACGAGGATCCGCCATGGACGCAGCGATTGCTCCGCAGGCTCTCGGATATGTGGGAGTGCGCGCCAAGGATTTGGGCGATTGGGCGAGTTATGGCAGCGGGCTCCTTGGGCTGCAGCGCATCGATAAATCGCGCTCCACGCTCGCCTTTCGTATGGACGATCGCAAGCAGCGCATCATCGTCGATGCGGACGGTGGCGAGGGCATAGGCTTTTTCGGTTGGGAGGCCGCCGACGCGCGCGCGCTGCAAGCGCTTGCTGCAAAACTCGACAACGCGCAGATCAAAGTCGCGGCGGGAACAAAAGCGCTCGCTGACGAGCGCCACGTCAAGGATTTGATCGTGCTCGCCGACCCGCGGGGCTATCGGCTTGAGATTTTTCACGGCGCCGAAAGCGCGGCGGCACCGTTCAAGCCCGGACGGTCGATTTCCGGTTTCCGCACCGGTGCGCTCGGGCTCGGCCACGTCGTGCTCAACGTCGATACCGCGGCGACCATGGAGCAGATGACGGCATTCTATCACGACATGCTCGGTTTCCGGCTCACCGACTATTATTCTTATCCGTTCACTGCCCGTTTCTTTCACGTCAACCGGCGCCACCACAGCATCGCCTTCGTGCAAATCGGCAAGAACGCGGTCCATCACTTGATGATGGAATTGTTCAGCTTCGACGATGTCGGACAGGGCTACGATATCGCGTTGAACGAAGACCGCGTCGGCGTGACGCTCGGCCGCCATACCAGCGATTTTCTCACGTCGTTTTACTCAAACACGCCGTCGGCGTTCATGGTCGAATATGGCTGGGGCGGACGCCTGATCGATGTCGATACCTGGCAGGCCTATGAGCGCAAGGAAGGGCCGAGCATGTGGGGCCACGACCGCAGCTGGCTGTCGGCGGAAGATCGGAGCAAAGCGCGGGCGCTGCGCATGAAGAACGCGGCCGACGGTTTTCGCCGGCCGGTGCAGGTGATGGACGGCAATTTCGAGGTCATGTCCGGCGTTTGCCCGTGGTGGGACAGCGTCAAGGGGCGGAACGCGGTAGGGTAACGCCGTCAACGTCAACGCTTCATCGGCAGTCGTTATCGTCGCCCCTAAGGTAAGCACCGCCCAGGACCGTTCCAATGGGAAGAGAACGTCTCGCCACGTTAAGCGACGGCGTCATTGCCATCATCATCACCATCATGGTGCTGGAACTGCATGTGCCGCACGGTGCGGACTCTGGGCGGCCTTGGCGTCGGTGGCGCCGAACTTCGCCGCCTATGTCTTGAGTTTTGTCTATCTCGCCATTTACTGGAACAACCACCACCATCTTCTGTATGCATGCGAACGCGTCGATGGCCTTATTCTGTGGGCGAATTCCTTTCTGTTGTTCTGCCTTTCGCTCGTTCCCGTCGCCACCGCCTGGTTGGGCGAAAATCTGATCGCGCCGTTGCCGACCGCGACCTACGGCGCGGCGTTGTTGATGTCTGCCATCGCATATTACCTCCTGCAGATGGCGATCATTCATCAGCAGGGCGTGCATTCCGTGCTGGCCAAGGCGCTCGGCCGTGACGTCAAAGGCAAAATCTCGCCGCTCTTTTATATCGCGGGAATTGTGCTGGCGTTTTTCGTACCGTGGGCGTCGATCGCCCTTTACGCGCTGGTCGCGGTGATGTGGCTCGTTCCGGACCGGCGGATCGAGAGCGCGATCGGCAATCACTGAAAGCTACAGGCGCGCGGCGCTTGCGAACCGCGCGCCGGTTTTGCTTTAGGCGCGCACCAGCACGTTGCTGAACTGCCACGGGTCGTCACGGTCGACGCTTTCAGGGAACAAAATCCCGCGGTTGTCGACCGGCGTCCAATCCGTATAGCGCCCCACCACCGGGCCGAGATAGGGCCGCTGGATTTCCAGACAACGCCGGAAATCCATCTCATCGGCCTCGACGATGCCGCGGTCGGGATTCTCCAGCATCCACACGATGCCGGCAAGCACCGCTGAGGTGACCTGCATGCCGGTGGCGTTCTGGTAGGGCGCAAGCGCCCGAGTCTCTTCGACGGAAAGCTGCGAGCCGTACCAATAGGCATTCCTGGCATGGCCATAGAGCAGCACGCCGAGTTCGTCGATGCCGTCGACGATCTCCTGCTCACCGAGGATTTTCCAGTCGGCCGGCATTTGCCAGGCCGCGCCCGCCATTTCGTGCAGCGACAGCACCGCGTCGTCGCAAGGGTGATAGGCGTAGTGGCAGGTCGGCCGAAAGAGCACCTCGTCGCCCTCGCGCAGCGTGAAATAGTCGGCGATTGAGATCGACTCGTTGTGCGTGATCAGGAAGGCGTGCTGCGCCTGCGCGGTCGGCGTCCAGGAGCGTACCCGCGTCCCGGCGCCGGGCTGGGTCAGGTAGATGGCGGCCTGGCAGCCGAAGTCGTGCTTGCGCCCGTTCGCCGGCATTATCTTCTCGTGCGTGCCCCAGCCGAGCTCGGCCGGCTGTAGGCCCTCCGAGCAGAAGCCCTCGACCGACCAGGTATTGACGAACCAGCCGCGCGGCTTCGGAGCGCGCGCACGCTGGGTGTCGCGCTCGGCGATGTGGACGCCCTTGACGCCGGCACGCTGCATCAGCCGCGCCCAGTCCTCGCGCGTCTTCGGCTCGTCGAAGGAGAGGCCGATTTCGGCGGCGACGTCGAGCAGCGCCTGCTTGACCATCCACGACACCATGCCCGGGTTGGCGCCGCAGCAGTTCACCGCGGTGACGCCGCCCGGCCGGCGGCGGCGTAGCTCGAGGAGGCTTTCGCGCAATGCATAGTTTGAACGCTGCGAGATCGACAGGTTGCGGTCGGTGTAAAGGCCCGGCCACGGCTCGATCACGGTGTCGATGTAGAAGGCATCGATGTCCTTGGCGAACGCCATCAGCTCGACCGACGAGGTGTCGACCGAAAGGTTGACGATCATGCCGCGGCCAAGTCCGGCGGTGAGCAGCGGGCCGAGCACCTCGCGGTAATTGTCGCGGTTGATCGCTTGATGGATGAAGGCGAGCTTGCGCTCGTCGACGAGGCGGCGATCTTCGTCGTCCGGCGCGATCACGACGAACTTGTTACGGTCGAACGCGATATGGCGCTCGATCAGCGGCAGCGTGCCGCGGCCGATCGAGCCGAAACCGATCATCACAATCGGTCCGTCGAAGCGGGCGTGCAGCGGCCAGGCGGTGGCGGTTTTGGTCATGGCGTTCATGTCGTCGTTCCCAATGTTCGGATGATAGTCAAGCTGCGTGACGCGCGTCGGTACGTCCGAGGTGCGCGATCAGCGTGTCGAGGCTCGCCGACGGCGCGGTGCGGCCGGTTGCGCTGACGAGGCCGCGCGCGCCGGATAGCGCGTCGGATCGCAATTCGCAGCCAAGTAGGCGGTCCCGCTCGTAGGGTCCCGGCAGCCACAACGCGCCGGTTTTCTCGGCGGAAAAGCCGAAGCGTTCGTAATACGCGGCATCGCCGACCAAAATCATCGCGCGATGGTTGCGCCGGCGCGCCGCCGCCACGGCGTGCCGCATCAGCGCGCCGCCGATACCGCGGCCACGCTGCGCGTCTTCGACTGCGAGCGGGCCGAGCAGCAAAGCGGGCCGGCCGGGCCCGGCGCAGACGTGCCAAAGACGGACCGTACCGACGACGGTGCCGTCGTCCTCGGCCACGAATGAGAGCTTGTCGGCGGGGTAACGGCCTTCGCGCAGCCGCTCCGCGGTCTTTTGAAACCGCACCGGACCCCAAACGCGATCGAGCAAGTCGTCGCGCGCTTCGATGTCGGCAAATGTTTCGTTGCGGATCGTCACCATGACCCACTCCTTCCGCTTCCCGCGGCTATGTCGGTGCGAGCAGGATTGATGATGGGAGCCGGCCTAAGACCGGCTCCTGGCGAGTCAAACGCGGCCACTTAAATGTGGAAGGTCTGCAACGGCGCGAAGCCGTTGAACGCCACCGACGAGTAAGTTGCCGTATAGGCGCCGGTTCCCTCGATCAGCACTTTGTCGCCGATTTCGAGGCTGATCGGCAGGGGATACGGCACTTTCTCGTACAGCACGTCCGCCGAGTCGCAGGTCGGACCGGCAAGCACGCACGGAGCGAGCTCCGCGTCACGGCCGTCGCGCGGGGTGCGGATCGGGTAGCGGATCGACTCGTCCATGGTTTCGGCCAAGCCGCCGAATTTGCCGATGTCGAGATAGACCCAGCGCACGTCGTCGTTCTCGCTCTTCTTCGAGACGAGCACGACTTCGGCCTCGATCACGCCGGCATTGCCGACCATGCCGCGGCCCGGTTCGATGATGGTCTCCGGGATGCGGTTGCCGAAATGGCGCCGCAGCGCACGGAAGATCGCCGCGCCATAGGCTTTCACCGTCGGCACGTTCTTGAGGTACTTGGTCGGGAAGCCGCCGCCCAAGTTGACCATCGACAGGTTCATGCCCCGATCGCCGCAGTCGCGGAACACCGCCGCCGCGGAGGCCAGCGCCCGGTCCCAGGCATGCGGGTTGCGCTGCTGCGAACCGACGTGGAACGAGATGCCATAGGCTTCGAGGCCGAGGCGATGGGCGTGTTCGAGCACGTCGACCGCCATGGCCGGCTCGCAGCCGAATTTACGCGACAGCGGCCATTCCGCCCCGACGCAGTCGGAGAGGATGCGGCAGAACACGCGGCTGCCGGGCGCGGCGCGGGCGATTTTGTCCACCTCGGCCTGGCAATCGACCGCGTAGAGGCGAACGCCGAGCGCGTAAGCGCGGGCGACGTCACGCTCCTTCTTGATCGTGTTGCCTAAGGAAATGCGGTCGGCGGTGGCGCCGGCGGCGAGCACCATCTCGATCTCGGCGACCGAGGCGGTGTCGAAGCAGGAGCCCAGGCCCGCGAGCAGCGTCAAGACTTCCGCCGCCGGGTTGGCCTTCACCGCGTAGAACACGCGCGTGTCGGGCAGCGCCTTGGCGAAGTTCTGGTAGTTGTCGCGGACGACGTCGAGGTCGACGACTAGGCAGGGTCCGTGGTCGTTGGCGTTTGCGTGGCGGTCACGCAAGAATTCGCGGATGCGCGCGGTCATGGGCGCTCTCCTTACCCAGGTTCAATGAGCCTCGTGGCTCGGATTGAAATTCAGGCGATCGAAATCGCCCGGCGTCAGCGGGTGAGGGTCGGCGCCTCGCCGTGCGGTGGAGACACGGAACGAAAGCGACGGGCTCTACACCCGAGATGCCGCCTTGGCTTGGAGAGGGAGACCCGCTCCGCACGGCCGGCAAGGATGGACAAGCCTCTGCGGTGCCGACCTTTGGAGGGTCGACGAGACCAGAGAAGCCCGCTCCGTCGTTGCTTTAAGCCGCGTCCCCCGTTGAGCGCGGGGTGCGCCGGTTTCGCCTCCGGCTGCCGGTTAAGTGGTTCGGAGCTCGAGCAGTCGGCACTCTCGCCAGTCGGCTTGCGCCGGTCGGCTTTAAGTTTCGACCTCACTCCGGGCGGCTGTCCGGCCTCTTGTCCGGATGCCCACCAACCGACACGCGGCCACAGGCACGTGCGAAATTGGGCGGACGCGGACATAATCGCATTAGTCTCTCGATGCAAGAGTTTTTTTGCTTTGCCGCGGTTTTTTGTCCGCGCGCCCGCGACATGGTTACGCGAGCGTTGCGCTTCGCGTCTCGGCAGCTCGATCCGGCGATTGAAAGCCGGCGTTGATCGACCTAAAGTCGCAAGCGGACGAAGCGAGGGCTGCGACATGCCTGGACTCTTTCGTGCCTATGGTTATACCGCGCCCGGCACCAAGGTGCCGAGCTATTTCATCGATAGCACTGCGCCTTTGAACGTCGACGACGAGTCCAAGGATCCTGTGCTGCCGCGCGATCTCGAAAAAATCGAGCCGCCAGATAAAGCGATCGACGCAATCGTTGAGCACCTCCGCGGCGCCGAGCATCCCAATCTCGTCGTCATGGTGCACGGCTTCAACAACCCCCTCGATGATGTGCTCAAGCTGTTCGCCGGTGCGTCGCGCTCTATCGCTACCGACAGCGCGGTCACGGACCGCACGGGGCTGGTTTGTGTCGGCTATCGGTGGCCGTCCGAAGGGATGGGCTGGTCCTGGCCCAGCACGCTTGCGGCGCTGCCATCGCTACCGACCTGGCTGTTGGTGCCGACCGTGCTGCTCCTTGTTCTGGGCGGCTCGATCATCAGCGGCTGCCCGGCAGGGGGCCACGTCGCGCTGCTGGTCGGATTGATCCTGTTTGGCATCGTGCTCGCCGGCGCCTTGTTGCGTCTGGTTGTCTATTTCCGCGACGGCTTTCGCGCGGCGACTTACGGAGCGCCGGACCTGGTGGAAATTGTCCGCCAGATCGATCGCCGCCTCCATGCGCACGATCTTGAGGATCATCATCACGACGCCGCGGCGGCCAAACATGCTCGCGACGGCAAGTCCGTTCAGCTTTCTTTCATCGGTCACAGTATGGGCGCGCTCGTCGTCACCAACGTGATCCGCATTCTGAGCGATGTATTCGACCGCCGCATCCCGAAGCGAAATCTGAACGCTGGACTGCTCGATGCGTCGATCCACACTTCGCTGCCGGCTGAGATTGGCAACGTCTTCACCGTCGCGCGGTTCGTGCTAGTCGCGCCGGACATTCCCGCAGAGGCAATATTGTCCAACCGGGCCAATTACCTCGCCTCGTCACTGCGGCGGTTCCGTGAGGCTTATCTGTTCAGCAGCGAAGGCGACGAGGTTTTGCGGCAAATCTCGACAATGGCGAACTACTTTTCGTTCCCGACCAAGAGCTGGAAATTCGGCTTTCGGCTCGGCAACACCGAGATTCTGACCAGCAACTATGGCGTGATCGATACCGGATCGCGGCCGTTCTTAAGTTTTTTGCGGATCGGCTACTACAAGCTGCAAGACCTTTACCAAGCACTATTCAGGGGACGCAAGGAGCAGGCCGAGTTTGAAACTCTGCAGACCAGGCTGGCCGAGGTCGTCAGCTATTTCGATTGCACGGATTACGTCGAACCGAACGCCGGCGGAAAAGGTGTGCTCACATTCGCGCTCAAGACCAAGGCGCATAATCCCGATGCCCGAATGTCATGGCGGTCGCATCTTCACCTATTGTACGCTTACTTCCGAAAGACAGGGCCCGATGTGCACAGTGGGTACTTCAAAGGGCCGTTTGGCGAGCAACTGATTTATCGCCTCGCTTGCCTCGGCTATGGCGGAACGATCGCGGCCTTCGGCGATCGGGACCAGCTCTCAGCGCAGTGCCAGCAAAAGCAAATCCGTGTTCTGCTGTCGCCGGTGCTTGATGCTCAAGGCACTGGAACCCGCACCGCCGAGATCGCCTAAGTCGCAACCGCGCGCATAAGCCAACATCCACGGCGTTCATGCTAAGCCTAAGGGGGCTCTGCAGCGTGGTGATCGTGATCGATAGGCTCGTCAGTCGATTGGAAATACCGCGACGATTGCGTGCCGTCGTTCGGGCGCGTGAATCGAGCCTGATTGTGCTGGCGGCGTTGGCCGGTGCTCTCGCCGGGATAGTAGCCGCAGGCATGGGCACCGCGGTCGACCTCCTGCATGAGTTCTTCTTTCATCTCGACCCGGGCGTGCGCCTGTCCGGCCTGTCGCGGCTCGACCCGGTCGTGGCGATCTCGGTGCCGCTCGTCGGCGGCCTCCTCTTCGGCATCGCCCGCGAACTGATCGTGCGCCGGCGGCCGGAGCGCGAAATCGATCCGATTGAAGCCAATGCGCTCCGTGGCGGCCGCATGTCGCTCCTCGGCAGCATCATCGTCGCCGCCGAGACCGTGTGGTCGAGCGGCGTCGGCGCGTCGGTCGGGCTTGAGGCCGGCTATACCCAGTTCGCCGGCGGTGTCGCTTCGCGCATCGGCATGGCGTTTCGGCTGCGGCGTGCGGATCTGCGCATTCTGGTCGGATGCGGCGCCGCCGGCGGCATTGCCGGCGCCTTCGGCGCGCCGCTCGCCTGCGCCTTTTATGGTTTCGAGCTCATCATCGGCGGCTATTCGCCGAACAGCCTGGCGCCGGTCGCGGTGTCGGCGCTGATCGGCTATCTCGTGGCGCAGGCGGTCGCACCGGCCGCGCTTGGCGTGGTCGCTCCGACCGCGACGATTTCCACATTCCAAGACCTAGCCATCGCGGCGGTGATCGGGCTCCTGTGCGCGTTCGCGGGTATTCTCATTATGCGCGGGGTCGCGCTGTGCGAGATGGCCGTCGTGCGGCTGAAGCTGCGGCTGGCGTTGCGCACCGCCGTCGGCGGCCTCGTCGTCGGGATTCTCGCCGCGTTCGCCCCGCAAGTGATGTCGTCCGGCCACGGCGCGCTGTACTTCACCGGCATGATGGATTTATCGCTGTCGACCGTAGCGCTGTTTTTTGTGCTCAAGATCGTCGCATCGGTCATCTCGCTCGGCTGCGGATTCCGCGGCGGCTTGTTCTTTTCCTCGCTGTTGATCGGGGCGCTTGGCGGTCATCTGCTGGCGGTGGCGCTGGCGACGATCTGGCCGGACGGGCATTTCGATTTCAACGCCTATGCCGTGATCAGCATGGGCGCGCTGTCGGCGGCGGTGATCGGCGGACCGCTGACCATGACCTTCATCGCGCTGGAAACCACCGGCGATCTATGGCTGACCACAGCCGTGCTGATTGCCGTGATTGTTTCCTCGCAGGTCACGCGCGAAATGTTCGGCTACTCGTTCGCGACCTGGCGTTTCCATCTGCGCGGCGAAACCATCCGCAGCGCCGCCGATATCGGCTGGATGCGCGACCTGACCGTCGGCAAAATGATGCGGCACGACGTACGCACCGTCCCGGTCGCCGCGACCGTCGCGGCTTTTCGCGAGGCATTTCCGCTCGGCTCTCCGGCCTTCATCATCGCCGTCGGCGACGACCGCCGCTATGTCGGGATGGTCGCAGTCGCCGACGCGCACGCCGTCGAAGTATCGCCGGAGGCGCCGCTCAAGGAGCTGGTGCGTCACGGCGACGACTTCCTGCTCCCCGGAATGGCGATCAAGGAAGCCGTGCTCGCTTTCGACCGCGCCGAGGCGGAAGCGCTCGCCGTCATCGACACCTATCACGATCGCCGGGTGATGGGGCTTTTGACCGAGGCCTTTGCCTTGCGCCGCTATTCCGCGGAGCTTGAACGCCGCCGGCAGGAGCTGCTTGGCGAGGGTTGATCGCGGTCGGATCGGCGCTTTGACGTGCGCGGCGTTGGCGCGAGCGCTGGCTTTTTGCAGTCGCTGCGCCTATAATTTTCCAAAATTTTTAAAAGCGTCAGGGCGAAGAGCTTTTATGAAGCGATCCGTCGTGGAAGCCCATGCGGTCGGTCCGGCCGACGACCGTGTGCCGCGGACCATCGCCGAGTCGACCTATCATCGACTGCGGCAGGATATTCTCTGGGGCCAATTCGCTCCGGGGTCGCCGCTGCGCTCCGACAAGCTCCGCGCCCGCTACGGCGTCGGCGTCAGCCCGTTGCGCGAGGCTTTGACGCGCCTGGTTTCCGAACGGCTGGTGACGTCGATTGGGCAGCGCGGCTTTCGCGTCGCGCCGCTGACCGCCTACGACGTCGAAGACACGATGGCGACCCGCATCGTGATCGAAGGGGAAGCATTAAAGCGGTCCATCGAACGCGGCGATGTCGCCTGGGAAACCGCCGTGGTTAGTGCATTTAACGCCCTGTCGCGGCATCCGATTCCAAAGGCGCCCGGCCCCTCGACCGAGGTCTGGGCGGGGTACCATCGCCGGTTTCACATGGCGCTGCTTTCGGCCTGCGGATCGCGCTGGCACATGGAATTGACCGTTCTGTTGTTCGATCAGGCGGAACGCCATCGTATTCTTCGCTCGAAATTCGGTCCGCAGATCAAGCTCAAGCGCGATACGTCCAGGGAACACAAACAAATTTTTGATGCGACGTTGGCGCGCGACGCCGATGCGGCGGTGCGGGCGCTCGATCGACATTATCGCGTGACCGCGGAGCAGGTCGCCTCGGTGCTGGCGCGCGTGCCGCGGGTGGTCGCCGAACGCAACTGACGCATCCGGCGCCCTGACGCTTGACTCGCCGGTATCCACAATTTAGAAATTTTGGAAAATTTTGTAGGGAGTGACGGGACGGCCAACCTGCACCGAGAATGATCGTTCGATCCGGCGATGCTGGCGCTTAAAGCTCCCGAACGTTCGACACCGCTCTCGTTGCCGGCGCCGCCCAGCAGCAAAGGAGCGCGTCATGTATCAGCTGAGCAGAACGGTTCCCGTCAATGAACCAAAGAAGTCATTCTTAAGCCGGCACGACGTCTGGACCGGCTTGCTGATGAAGGCGAACAACGCGTTACCTTACGTGCCCGAGATGAAGAAGTGCGAGGTCGTGGAGCAGGGCGACGGCTGGCTCATCCGCGACATCATGCTCAAGGACGTGCCGCTGCGCGAGAAAGTGACGTTCGAACCGGAACAGCGCGTGATTTTCGAGCGGACCAAGGGCTCGGAACTGGGGCGGATCGAAAACATCATCGGTGAGGATGATAAGGGAAACCTCACGCTCACCTTCGCATTCAGTCTGCGCAAAGATGGCGTCCCCGAGGGCAGTGACGCCGAGAATGCGCATTTCGCGCCGATGGAGAGCGCCTATCTGAACGCGGTCGCCTCGACGCTCGCCGCGGTGCGGCGCACCGTCGACGAAAAGGGCCGCGAATTTCTGCCGCCCAAACACGCGACCGACGCCGCCGGCGATACCAAGTGGATTTACGACTATTACCGCGCCGTCGACGCCATGGACATGGAGCGGACGCTCGCCCAGCACACCGACGACACGACGTTGACCTTTGCCAATCACCCGACGGTGCACGGCAAAGAGGCCTACAAGGCCGCGATTGGGCACCTTTGGGGCAGCATAAAGGGCCTGTCGCACAGCATGACCGGGGCATGGTCCATCAATGACGGTCAGGTCGGCATCGCCGAAGCGATCGTGCAATACACCCGCCTCGACGACAGCCTGGTCGCCATCAAGTTCTGCTCGGTGCTGCGACGGCGCGGCGACAAGATCGCCGATCTGCGCATCAACGGCGACGCGACGCCGCTGTTTGCTCCGGCGAGCTAACGCGACCACCGCGCGCGCACGTGATGAGTGCTTCGAATGCATCCGACGAGCTCAAGCGGCCATTGATCGGGCGTTACGTTCCAAGCCTGCGGTGGCGTTGGTCCGAGGATACCGGCCTGGTCATCGTTTTTCTCCTGATGATTCTCGGCATCGGTATTCCGCATCCGGAGTTTTTCAGCTTCGGTTCGGTCAAAACCATCCTGCGGCAATCGGCCCTGGTCGGGATCATTGCTTTCGGGATGGTGTATCTCGTCGCCATGGTCGAGATCGACCTTTCGGTCGGCGGGATTTTCGCGGTCGCCTCTACGCTGCCGGCGGCGCTCATTAAATTTTATCACCTCGATCCGTGGCTTGCGGTAGCGCTCGGACTTGCCTCCGGCGCGTCGCTAGGCGCGGTTAACGGGGTTTTGACCAGTCTGTTGCGGGTGCCCCTGATCATCGTTTCGCTCGGGACCTTGTCGGCATATTTCGGACTCCATCTCATCCTTTCCGATGGAAAAGCGATCTATGGGCTGCCGAAGGACCACCCGTTCTTTCGCTGGTTCGGCAGCGATTTTCTGGAACTCCCGGCATCGGTCTGGACAGCAATCGTGTGCGCCATCGTTCTCTATTTCGTGTTCGCGCACACCCGCTTCGGTGCAACCGTTCGCGCGATCGGCTCGAACATGCCGGCGGCTGAATTCATCGGCGTGCGGACCGGCCTGGTCCGCATCTACGCCACGGCGCTGGTCGGCTTTCTCTGCGCCTTATCCGGCGTCATGACGCTCGCCTATTTCAAGGCTGTCGACACGTCGTCGGGTCGCGATCTTGCCCTGCAGGTGATCGCCGCCGTGGTGATCGGCGGGACGTCGCTCGCCGGCGGCTCGGGCACGATCATCGGAGCGGCGCTTGGCGTGCTGATCATCACCACGATAGACAGCGGGCTCGTGTTCTACGGTGTCAATCTGAACTACTCGGAGTTCGTTACCGGCCTGGTGATCGTCGGTGCGATCGCGCTTGATCGGATCGTTAAGCGGCGGAACGTGCGGTGACGCGCGGTCGCGGTCACCCAGCACACAAAGAATACTGACCAAGAGGAGGAAGAGATATGACGGCAAGTTCAACGAAGAGTAGCCTACCGCGTCGGTTGTCGCGGGCCGGATTGTTGATGGGCCTGACCGCCGCGCTGTTGTCGGGCGCGTCGGCGAATGCCGCGCCTAAGGACAAAGTTACCGTGTCCGTGGTGCTGGCGCTCGCGGCCGGCGAATGGAGCACGGAAATTCTCGCCGGTGCGAACGCGGCGGCCAAGGATCTCAACGGCAAGGTCAATGTCCGCGTGACCGGACCGACCACTTTCGATCCGCAGCGCCAGGCGCAGATGTTCCTTGCGGAACTTGAAACCAAGCCGGATGCCATCGTGGTGGTCAATGTCGCGCCGCCGCTGTTCACGCAACCCGCCCTCGATGCGCAGGCGAGAGGCGCGAAGATTGTCTGGATCAACGTGCCGCCGATGCCCGATGTGAAAAATGCGCTGTTCGTTGCGTCCGACGCCTTCGCCATGGGGCAGACCGGCGGCGAAATTATCGTTGCCGAGCTCGAAAAGAGCCTTGGTAAGCCGGCCGCTGAAATTACTGGGGACGTCGTCAGCGCCGTCGAGGTGCCGGGCTTGTCGGTGCTGGAAAATCGTCTGGCGGGACAAGTCAGTTATCTCAAGAAGAAGATGCCGAAGATTACTTTCCTTCCGGAATTCGATTCCAAGCCGGATCGCGAGCGGAATTTCACCTTGTGGGATCAGGCGATCCGCAAATCACCCAACGCGGTGGTCTATCTCGATACCGGCGAAGAAGGCGAGGAAAACATCCCGAAGATTTTGGCGACCGACAAGATCAAGCGTCCCTTCGTCGCTTGCGATACCCCGGAGGAGGTGCGCGACGATATCGCGCAGGGCCTGATTACCGCGGCAGTGCCGGCGAACTTCTTCAGCCAATCCTATCTGGCCGTCTATATCGCGGCGCGATCGGTGCTCGAGGACAAGCCGTTTCCGGTCGGTTGGGTGAAGGTGCCGCATGTCGTCGTCGATAAGAGCAATATTGCCTCCTATCAAAAGGCCTGGGAGAAACCGGAGACGGGATTGCGGGCGTTCTACAGCGCGCAGATCGAGAAGACGCGGGACAACATCCCAGCGAACCTCCCCGACCCGGACCTCTATACCCACCCGCAGCAGTAATCGCATCCGGGTGGCGCCGCCCGCTTGCGGCGCCACCCGCATTTCATCTGCCGACCGTTCGGAACGAAATGCCGATGTCAGTCATCTACGCGGCAAGAGACATCAGCAAGCGCTTCGGCGCCGTCCAGGCGCTGAGCAACGTCGATTTCGACGTCGTCGAAGGCCAGGTCAACGGATTGGTCGGCGCCAACGGCGCCGGCAAATCCACGCTGCTCAAGATCATCGCCGGCGCGCTGTCGCCGGATGCCGGCGAGTTGAAGCTCGATGGCAAGGTTCTCGCTATGCACTCGATCGAGGATGCGGGGCGGGCCGGAATTGCGATTGTTTCCCAGGAGCTCAATCTGTTCCCGGCATTGAGCGTTGAGGAAAACCTGCTGCTGGCGCCCGGCAAGCGCACATGGCGTGGCCGGCGCGCATTCGCGCGGCGGGCGCGCGACATGCTGCAAAGGCTGGGCGTCGACGCGGCGCTCAACACACCGCTCAATCGGCTGCCGCTCGCCGATCGGCAGCTGGTCGAGATCGCCCGGGCGCTCCTGCAGAATCCGCGCGTCCTCATTCTCGACGAACCGACGTCGTCGCTGCACGTTGCCGAGGTCGAGCGACTGCACGACATCATTCGCGGTTTGCGCGCCTCGGGTATCGGCATCATCTATGTCAGCCACTTCCTCGAAGAGCTACTCGAGATATCCGACAACCTCGTCATTCTGCGCAACGGCCGGCGGGTGCCGGAGAAGATCAAGCCCGAGATCGGCCAATTGCAATCCGTCGTCACTGCAATGCTTGGCGAAACGCCGGAATCGATGACGGAACGCGCACAGCGCGTCGACGCACCGGGCGCTGCCGATCGCATCCCTCGCATTGAAGTCGGTCCGCTCAAGATTGCCTGTCTTAAAGGGTCGGCCAATTTGGCGATCGACCGGCTCGAAGTACCGCCGGGGATGATCGTTGGTGTTGCCGGGCTAGCCGGCTCGGGCATCGAAGAATTGTTTGCCGTCCTGTTCGGTCGCGCGAAACCGAAGTCGGGACACGTGACGTTGCCGACCGGGATGCCGTTGCCGGCGAGCACCGCCGGCGCGGTCAGAGCCGGCGTCGCCTACACGCCAGCCGACCGCAAGCAATACGGACTGATGCTGCGGCAAAGCATCGCCGAGAACGTCGTCAGCGTGCGCGCGCTCACGCTGCGGCGCGACGGCCTGGTGCTGCGTGCGGAGGCGCTGAGAAAAACCGCAGCCGAACGCTGCCGCGAACTTGGCGTGGTCGCCGTCTCCATGCACCAACCCGTCGGCTCGTTGTCGGGCGGCAACCAGCAGAAAGTGGTTTTCGCCAAGTGGATCGAGGCCTCACCGTCGCTATTGGTGCTCGACGATCCGACGCGTGGCATCGACATCGGCGCCAAACGAGAAATGCACCGGATCATGCGGCTTCTCGCCCAATCGGGCCGAGTAGTGCTGTTCTACTCGAGCGATCCGGGCGAGATCGTCGCGGTGTCCGACCGCGTCATCGTCTTTGTCGATGGTGTGCTGACCCGCGAACTCGACGGCGCAACGCTGACCGAACATGAACTCGTGACCGCGATCAACACCGGCATAAAGCCGGCGGTCGCCGCGGTTGCCTGATGCGTGAAGGAGAATGCTAATGGCTGGCCTGGTCGAAGGAAAATCCATCATCGTTACCGGCGGCGGCGGCGGCATCGGCGAGGGGATAGCTCGCGACCTAGCCGCGCAAGGCGGCCGCGTCACCGTCGCCGACATCGATCTTGCCGCCGCCGAGCGCGTTGCCGCTGCCATTCGCAAGGATGGCGGCGAGGCGACCGCGGTCAAGGTCGATGTGGTCGATCGGACGAGCGTGCAGGCCGCGATTAAAGCGGCGGTGATGGCCTATGGCCGCCTGGACGTCATGTTCAACAACGCCGGTATCAGCAAGGCTGGTCAGTTTCTTGAAGCATCCGAGGCGGATTTCTCCCGGATCATGAACATCAATGCGCTGGGCGTGCTGATCGGTATGCAGGAAGCGGCCAAACAAATGATCGCGCAGGGCGACGGCGGCAAGATCATCAACACCGCTTCGATCGCGGGAAAGGTCGGCGAGCAGATCGCCACGATTTATTGCGCCAGCAAGGCCTGCGTGATCTCGCTGTCGCAGGCTGGCGCCGAAGCTTTGGGCAAGTACAACATCACGGTCAATTGCTTCAGCCCCGGCTTCGTCAAGACGCCGTTGTGGGACGGGCTGGACAAGGATCTGATCAAGGCCGGCTATCGGGATGAACCGAATGCCGTTGAAGAGCTGGCCAAGAATCGAGCTATCTTGGGGCGCGTGTCGACGCCGCAAGACCTCGTCGGCGCAACCACGTTTCTCGCCTCCGATCGGTCCAATTACATCACCGGCCAGAATCTGATGGTCGAGGGCGGCGTACGGATGGTGTAGCCGGCGGCGGGGCACCGACGGCGCGCGTGGCTAGCTCGCGCCGAGCATCGTGCTGCGCAGCCAGCAGAATGCCGGGTCGTAGGCAAAGCGCGAATGCCAGATCAGATGTTCGGTGAAGGACGGCATTTCGAACGCCGCCGCCAGCGTGCGCAAACCCGACCAGTCCGGCGCCACCTCCATCATGCGGGTCGGCAAGATACCGACGGCGCGGGTGCCGCGCACCAGGGCCGGGATGACGTTGAAGCTCGGAACGTTGATGATCGGATTGGCGCGGCTGCGCGCGCTGCCGATCCGCAATTCGCTGGTCTGCATGGTGACGCCGGTGAACTGCGCCATGACATGCGGAAATTCGAACAGCTCCTCCAGGGTGATGACGCCGCGCAGCGGATGATCATTGTCGACGACGCAGCAATAAACTTCGGAGAACAACACGTCGGTGCGCAACAGCCGGTCCGCGGCCGCTTCCGCCTGGCTGTAGGAATTGCCGGTCACGCACAGGTCGACGGTGCCGCTGCGCACATGGTCGAGCGGCGAATTGATCGGCACGATATCGTAGCTCAGGAGCGGCGCCTGCTTTTCGATGCGCCGAAATATCGCGGCGAGGTACACCATGGTGCTGTAGTCCGACGCCATGATGCGAAACTTGCGGCGATCCTGCCGCGGATCGAACAGCGGTTTGGCGGAAATCGTCGAATCGATTTGCAGGATGGTTTGCCGCACCGATATCGCCAGCGATTGCGCGAACGGCGACAAATCGTAGCGGCGGCCGTTGCGGACCAGAAGTTCGTCGTCAAACTGATCGCGCAGCCGCCGCAGGATGCCGCTCATGGTCGACTGGGTGACGTTCATCTTGCGCGCCGCGCGCGTGACGTTTTTCTCCGCAAGCAGTGCGTCGAGCGAGGTCAGCAGGTTAAGATCAAAATTCATTATTTTTTACAGCTGGTTGGCTCGAAGTCCCAACCATCGGCCCAGCCGATACCTCAAGTTGGAAAACTCAATTTGTCAATAGCGCGCCGAGCCGTCACCCTCGCGTCACAGAAATAAAATGACAGGAGGGAAACGTGCAGTTGGCAGCAAAGACTGTGCATTTTACCGCCAAGCAGGAACGCCCCGCGTTCGCTGTTTTGCTGGAGCGCGTGCGCGAGCTTAAGCCTGTCTTTCGCGATGCGGCGCGCGACACCGAAACCAACCGGCGCGTTTCGAAGCAAACGATGGACCGTCTGCGCGATGCCGGGCTGACCAAACTCGTGCGGCCCGCGCGCTTCGGCGGCTTTGAATACGGTCTCGCCGAATTGGCGCAGATCGCCTTCGAACTCGGTTCGGTGTGCGGCTCGACCGGTTGGTGCGGTTCGCTCGCCATGTGCTACCAATGGATGACGTCCTACTTTCCGCTCGAAGCGCAACAGGACGTCTGGAGCGATCCCGACAATCTGGTCGCCGGTTCCTACCAGCCCAGCAAAGAAGTCGAAGTCGTGCCCGGCGGCATCAAGCTCGCCGGCACCTGGCCCTATGCCAGCAATTGCGAGAACAGCCAGTGGCTGATGCTGGGTGCGCTCCTGCAAAACAGCAAAGGCCCGCCGGAGCCGATGTGGTGCCTAGTGCCGATCACCGACATGGTGGTCGATCAGGATACTTGGTTTACCAGCGGCTTGCAGGGGACGGGCAGCAAGACCGTGCGAATCGAAAAGCCGGTTTTTGTTCCCGAACACCGCATGATGCGCTTTGCCGATGTCGTTTCCGGTTCCGTCCCGGGCAAGAAGATCGACAACAACAATATGAGTCATTTCGGCTTCACGACGTTTGGGCCGACCGCGTTGGTGTCCCCGGTGCTGGGCATGGCGCAGGGTGCGTTGGAGTCTTTCATCCAGATGGCGCAGACCAAGGTACGCGCGGCGAAGCCGGGCATGATGGTCGCGATGGCGAGTTCGCCGCTCATTCAAAGCAGGATCGGAGCGGCATCGGCGACCATCGATTCGGCATTCACGTTATTGCTGTCGAGCGTCGCCGCGGCCGAGGACAAAGTCCGCCGGGGCATACCGCTTGAGGCCGCCGAGCGCGTTGCCATTCGCCGCAACCAGGGATTTGCCGCCAAGCAGTCGGTCACGGTGGTGAACGAGTTGTTCGCCAAGGAGGGCGCCGCCGGCAGCGATCTGTCCGCGCCGCTGCAGCGTTTTTGGCGCGACGCCAATGCGGCGGCGTTGCATCTGAGCCTCGACTGGGAGCCGATCGCCGCAATGTACGGTCAACAACGGCTCGGGCTCGAGCCGGTGGGCCTCTACTGAGGCATGGTCTGATGGCCGAGGCGCAGCAAATCACCTCCGACGCCAAACGCGCGCTGCGGCGTCTGGCGAGCGCGGTGAGCATCGTGACGTGCCGCCATGACGCACGCCCCTATGCAATGACCGCAACATCGGTCAGCGCATTGAGCATGGAGCCGCCGGCGCTGTTGGTTTGCGTCAACCGATCGGCCGTGTTCCACCGCGCGCTCAACCTGGCGAGCGAATTCGCGGTCAACATACTCGGCCGTACCCACATCGATATTTCGCGGTTGTGCGCCGGCGGCGCGAGACCGGAGGCCCGCTTCGATGTCGGCGATTGGGACACCCGCGCGCTCGCGCCGATACTGGCTGACGCGCAGGCGGCGATCATCTGCCGCAAGGACAAAGAGTTGGAATACGGAACACACACTGTCTTCACCGGACGTATCGTCGCCATATCCGTTAACGGCGATGTCGATCCGCTGATTTACGTCGACGGGGAGTACACCGGTCGCGCCGCTTGATGGCTTCACATAGCGGCTGCGGCGTCTGCGGATGTTGACATCTTTGCCGGGAACGGCTGAGCATGCCGCAAAACATTTTGGTTCGGGGAGGAACCGCACGTTATGGATGTGGACGCGCGCATTGCTGCGCTGACCGGGAAGATGCTGCGACGGAAGTTCTTCGCCGTCCTGTCAAAAGCCTCGGCGACGCCGGACAAGCTGAAAGCGCTGCTGCCGGCGCATCTCGAATACATGATTGGACTGGAAAAGCGCGGCGTGTTGTTCGCGTCGGGGCCGTTGAGCGACGGCGCTGGACCGCCGAGTGGCGCGGGTTTGAGCATTCTGCGCGCGGGGAGCGCCGAGGAGGCGCGCGCGTTCGCGGAGGCCGATCCGTTCGTCAGCAGCGGATTGCGGTCATTCGAGCTTAAAGAATGGACGATCATGGAGGGCACGCTGGGTTTGCGCGTGAATTTCTCCGATCAGTCCGTCGAAGTGTCGTAAGGAGTCGGGATGGAAACGGTTGGCTTTGTTGGCGTCGGCAAGATCGGCATGCCGATTTCGACCAATCTCATCAAGCACGGCTACCGCGTCGTCGGCTACCGCCGCGGCTCGCTGGCCGAGTTTGAGAAGATCGGCGGCGTGCCGGCGCGCTCGGCGGCCGACGTCGGCGCCCAAGCCGACATCATATTCTCCTGTTTGCCCTCGGACACGGCGCTTGACGAAGTCGTGCAGGGCCCCAACGGATTGGTGGGTTCAGCGCGGCCCGGGCAGATCGTGGTCGAGCTCGGCTCCTATCCGGTTGCGGTCAAGGCGCGGCAGATCGCGCCGCTCGCCGAGAAGGGCGCGGTCTTTGTCGACGGCGAAGTTGCCGGCACGCCGGGCATGGTGCTGGCGCGCAAAGGCGTGGTCTTCCTCGCCGGCGACGCGCAGGCCTGTAAAAAAGTCGAACCGGTGGTGGCGGCCTTCGCCGATTCTTGCATCTATTTCGGCGCCTTCGGCGCCGCGAGCCGCGTGAAGCTGATCAACAATCTTCTGGTCTCGATCCATATCGCCGCCACCGCCGAAGCGATGGCGCTCGGGGTCAAGGCCGGCGTCGATGTCGATCTGATGATCAAGGCGATCGCCAATGGCAGCGGCGGTTCGACGCAGTTCGGCATTCGCGCGCCGTGGATGGCGGAACGGCGCTTCAAGCCGCTGCAAGGCCCCATCCCCGGGCTGCAGCACTACATCGAGATGATCGGGGAATTCGCCGACGAAGTCGGGGTGGCGACGCCGCTGCTCGATCGTACCGCCCAGCTGTTCGATCGATTCGTAGCGATGGGTTTATCGGATTGCGACGGCGCGGCCATGATCGACGTCATTGGCGCGCTGCCGCGAGAAAAATCGCCGAAGGAAATTTCCCCTAGCGGGAACGATGCCGACCAAAAAGGAGAGTTGCATGATTCGCGTAAGTAAGATCGCTCACGCCACCTACGACACGCCGGACCTCGACCGGCAAACCGAGTACTACACCAACATTCTCGGGCTTTCCGTGGCGGCAAGGGAAAAAGACACGGTCTATCTCGCCTCGACCGTCGATCATCACTCGGTGGTGCTGCGCAAAGGTGGGCAAGCTAATTGCGTGCGCTTGGCCTTCCAGATCGCGCCCGACGCCGATCTCGGGGCGTTCGAGAAACAGGTCACCGCCCACGGCGTCAAGACGGAGCGCCAAAAGGACCCCGGGCCGTCGATCTCCGAGGCGGTGGTGTTCGTCGATCCGAAGGGCACAACCCTCGAAGTGTTCAAGCGCGATGCCTTCTCACACCAGAAATTCCAATCCAAAGGCATCGTGCCGCACAAGCTTGGCCACGTCGCCTTCCATTGCGCTGACGTCAAGCAGGTCACCAAATTCTACGTCGATGTGCTCGGCTTTCGCGAATCCGACTGGATGGCGGATTTCTTCTCGTTCCTGCGCTGCGGTCCCGACCATCACACGCTCAATTTCATGGGGACCGGTTCGAATCGCCACTTCCACACTGCATTCGAGTTGCGCGATTGGGGCCACATGCACGAGGCGTGCGATTTTCTCAGCCTCAACGGCTACAAGCTGCTGTGGGGTCCAGGCCGACACGGCATCGGCCATAATCTGTTTGCGTATCATCGCGGACCGAACGGGCTGATTACCGAGACGTTCTGCGAACTTGACCGGATGAATGAGGAACTCGGCTATTTCGAGCCGCGCCCCTGGCACCGCGACAATCCGCAGCGGCCGAAAGTTTGGACGAAGGATCCGTCGGCCTCCAATCTCTGGGGCATCATGCCGGGCGACGAGATGATGCAATAGCGGCGGACGGCGGACGCGGGCTCTTACCAGGCTGCGTCCCATACCGGGGAGGGTTTATGCAAATCATGCGGCGCCTGATCGGCGCCTTGGCCGCTGTTGCGCTCTGCGGCATTGCGGCGCCGCCGGCGTCCGCCGCCGAACCGATCAAGATCGGCTTTAGCATGGCGATGACCGGCGGCGTGGCGCAAAACGGCAAGCAGCTCCTGATCGCGCTTCAGCTGTGGCGTGACGACGTCAACGCCAAAGGCGGATTGCTCGGCCGGCCGGTCGAGTTCGTCTACTATGACGATGATTGTGTTGCAAAACTCGTTTTTCATTGGTGCTCAAAAATTCTGCGGGCTGCTGGCGCGACCTTCGTGTAAAGATATGAGGGACCTCACCGCCTCACGTTAAACTCATAGGCGAGTTCGGTA